>ENA-ORTF01003001-ORTF01003001.1-human-gut-metagenome-genome-assembly--contig:-NODE-3001-length-15537-cov-10.186281_pt1 | contig 15537 bp, 10 predicted proteins | sample MGYA00241908_ERZ509180 | MGnify/ENA primary metagenome ERZ509180 (study PRJEB26280, sample SAMEA2338814) | human gut metagenome | biome: human gut; feature: human-associated habitat; material: faeces... | reverse complement strand
GGAGCCGCTATCTGGCGGACCTGATCCGCGTCCGACTGGGCTGCAAGACCCGCGCTATCGAGTTTTCTACGCTGCAGCGCTGTGCCAGCCATCTGGCCAGCCGCACCGACGTGACCGAGGCCTACCAGGTCGGCGGCGCGGCGGTGGAGGCCGCCATGCGCGGCGAGACCGCCAAGATGGCCGCCATCAAGCGCCTGAGCGACCAGCCCTACCGCGTAGAGACCGAGATGGTCGATGTGACGAAGGTCGCGAACTTTGAGAAGAAGGTCCCCGCCGACTGGATCACCGAGGACGGGATGCACGTCAACGAGAAGTTCGAGCGCTACGCCCGCCCGCTCATCCAGGCCGAGCTGTCGCCGATCTACATCAACGGCGTGCCGCGGCATATTCATCTGTAATTTTGAAAAAATAAAAACGGAGCACCGTATGAAAATGCGGCGCTCCGTTTTTTGCTGCTGTAGGGGTCGGCGTCCTCGACGACCCGGGAGGCTTGCGGTGGCCGCACACGACCCGGCGGGGTGAGGGCACCCCGCCCTACGTATACTCCGCGGACAGACGTAGGACGGCATGCCCTCATGCCGCCGCGGGGGTGTTGAGGTTACCCGGAAAGCCCGTCGGAATCCCTCCGGCCCTGCGGGCCACCTCCCTTTGACAAGGGAGGCTTAGACGCAAAAAGGACCCGCATTTCCGCGGGTCCTTCCAAATCATATCAATACAGACGAAATCAGCCAGAGACCTTCTCCTTCAGGCGGCCGCTGGCCTTGAAGCCGGGGATGGCCGTCGGTTCCAGCTTGCTGGTGACCTTGGTCTTGGGGTTGGTGAAGTTCTTGGTCTGGCGCTCACGCATCTCGAAGCGGCCAAAGCCTGCGATGGTGACCTTGTCGCCGCTCTTGAGGACATCGCCGATGGTGCCGAAGATGCCGTCCATAACCTTCTCAACTTCAGCAGCGGTCATGTTGGTGTCGTTGGCAACCTTGGTAATCAACTGAGATCTCGTCATGATATTTTTAACTCCTATCCTTATAGGCACACAATTGCCCGGTATTATTACGCTATTATTATAGAGAAAATTGTGCGCAGAATCAAGAGTTTTTTCGAAAATCAAACGTTTTTCGGCAAAAACTATAAAATTTTCGCGATCATCTCGTCAAAAAGTGACATTTGGCAAAAAATGCACGTTCCATGCAAAAATATTCTGGGAGGGCAAAGTCTTACAGCCCCATGCGGGCGCGTCGCCCACCACGCGCAGACGGCGGCAGGGCGCATCCAGCTTGACGTACCGGCTGGTGCGGCCCCCGGACATGGCGTCGTCGGTGAAGGCCAGGCAGCAGGTGCGGTCCGCATCGGCATAAGTCAGCGTCAGCCCGCCGTCAAAGGCCAGCGAGAAGTCGCCCGCCGGGGCAGCAGTCAGGTCAAAGCAGACGTCCACGGCCTGCTCTGCACCGTCGCGGCTGACGGTCAGGCAGACGTTGTGCCCGCGGCCCTGCCTGATGTAGTCGTAGTCACCGGGGAAAAGGTTCTCTTCCCCACCGCCTGCGGGCGGAGCCCCCGCGCAGAGGGGGCCAAGAAAAAACAAAAACCGCATCCTTGCGGACGCGGTTTGTTTGCTGCTTACTTATTCCCCTTTCGCCGCTTCGCGGTGCAGGTGCGCAATGTCCACCAGCTCCATCTGGCTGATGTCATGGTCACCGCGCAGGGCATCGACGAGGACGCGGGCAGTGTCCATGGCCGTGATGGTCGGGATGGACAGCTCCGTTGCCTTGCGGCGGAACTTGACGGAGTCACGGTGCGGGTCGCGGCCATGCGGACTCGTCGAGATGATGTAATCCACCAGACCGCTCTCCAGCAGGTCGATGACGTTGGGGCGCGCGCCGCTCATCTGGCGCACAACGCTGCAGGGCACCATCTCGTTGTTCAGGAACCTGGCGGTGCCGGGCGTGCCGTAGATCTTGTAGCCGTAGTCGTGCAGCTTCCAGGCAAGCTCGGCGGCCTCAGCCTTGTCGCTGTCCTTGACCGAGATGATGACGCAGGAGCCGGGGCCGGGCGTCTTGAACTGATAGCCAGCCGCGACCAGACCCTTCATCATGGCCTCGTGGAAGGAGGGCGCAATGCCCAGGACCTCACCGGTGGACTTCATCTCGGGGCCGAGCATCGTGTCAACGCCGTGCAGCTTTAAGAAGCTGTAGACGGGCACCTTGACGGCGTAGTACGGGCTCTTGCCGTTGCGCCACAGGCCGGTGCCGTAGCCCATGTCCTTGAGCTTCTCGCCCAGCGTGCAGCGCACGGCTAGGTCGACCATCGGCACGCCGGTGACCTTGGAGATGTACGGCACGGTACGGGACGAGCGGGGGTTGACCTCGATGACGTAGACACGATCATTCTGGACGGCATACTGCACGTTGACCAAGCCCACGACCTTCAGCTCGCGGGCAAAGCGGCCCGTGTAATCGACCAGCGTGTCAATGACCTTCTGGCTGAAGGTGTACGGCGGGTAGACGCAGATGGAGTCGCCGGAGTGCACGCCCGTGCGCTCGACCTGCTGCATGATGCCGGGCACAAGATAATCGGTGCCGTCGCAGATGGCGTCGACCTCGCACTCGGTACCCAGAATATACTTGTCCATCAGCACGGGATGGCTCATGTCAACGTGCTTCGTGATAACGCCCATGTACTCGATGACATCGGCGGAGTTGTAGGCGACGATCATATTCTGGCCGCCCAGAACGTAGGACGGGCGCATCAGGACGGGATAGCCGACCTCCTGCGCGGCCTGCAGGGCCTCGTCCAGCGTAAAGACGGTGCGGCCCTCCGGGCGGGGGATGCCGCAGCGCTCCAGCAGCTCGTCAAAGCGCTCGCGGTCCTCGGCCTCGTCGATGGCGTCGGCGGGCGTGCCCAAAATCGGCAGGCCGATGTCGTCCATGTGCTTGGCCAGCTTGATGGCGGTCTGGCCGCCGAACTGCACAAGGCAGCCGTCCGGTTTTTCGGTCTCGATGATGTGGTCGACGCTCTCGGGGTTCAGCGGGTCAAAGTACAGGCGGTCGCCGGTGTCAAAGTCGGTGGAGACCGTCTCGGGGTTGTTGTTGACAAGGATGGCCTCGCAGCCGTGCTGCTTCAGCGTCCAGACCGCGTGGACCGAGCAATAGTCAAATTCAATGCCCTGACCGATGCGGATGGGGCCGGAGCCGAAAACAAGGACCTTCTTCTTGTCGGGGTCGCTGCGCTCGGCAATGAACGGCTTCGCTTCGTTGTCCTCGTCGTAGGTGGAGTAGAAATACGGCGTCTTGGCGGCAAATTCTGCGGCGCAGGTATCGACCATCTTGAACGCGGCCTTCGGGGCCTCGGGCAGGGTGTCCACGCCTGCCAGACGCTTGATCGTTTTGTCGAGGAAACCGAACCTCTTGGCATTCAGGTACTTTTCCGTCGTCAGCTCGCCGTTTTTCAGGCCCATCTCAATGTCGGCCAGATGCTGCAGCTTGTCAAGGAACCACCAGTCGATCTTGGTGATGTCGTAAATGACGTCGTGCGCCACGCCGCGCTTGAGGGCCTCGTAGACGCAGAACGCGCGCTCGGAGTCCTGCACATGCAGGTGCTCGATGACTTCTTCCGTCGTCAGCTTCTCGAAATCGGGCAGCGTCATCGTGTCCAGGCCGAGCTCGGTGGAGGAAACGGCCTTCATCATGGCGTGCTCAAAGTTGTTGCCGATGGCCATGACCTCGCCGGTGGCCATCATCTGGGTGCCCAGAGACTTGTCGGCGTAGACGAACTTATCGAACGGCCACTTCGGGTATTTGACGACGACATAGTCGAGGGCCGGCTCAAAGCAGGCGCAGGTCTCGCCCGTGACATCGTTCGTGATCTCGTCCAGCGTGTAGCCGAGCGCGATCTTGGTCGCGACCTTGGCAATCGGGTAGCCCGTCGCCTTGGAGGCCAGCGCGGAGGAACGGGACACACGGGGGTTGACCTCAATGACCGCGTACTCAAAGCTGTCGGGCTTCAGGGCAAACTGGCAGTTGCAGCCGCCCTCGATGCCCAGTTCGGTGATGATGTCCAGCGCGGCGGTGCGGAGCATCTGGTACTCTTTATCGGACAGGGTCTGGCTGGGCGCGACGACGATGGAGTCGCCGGTGTGGATGCCGACGGGGTCAAGGTTCTCCATGTTGCAGACCGTGATGACGTTGCCCTTGGAGTCGCGCATGACCTCGTACTCGATTTCCTTCCAGCCGGAAATGCACTTCTCAACGAGGATCTGATGGATCGGGGACAGGCGCAGACCGTTCGTGGCAATTTCGTGCAGCTTCTCGCGGTCCTCGCAGATACCGCCGCCGGTGCCGCCCATCGTGAAGGCGGGGCGGACGATGACGGGGTAGCCGATGACCTCGGCAAAGTCCAGCGCGTCGTCCAGATCTTCCACAACCTTAGAAGGGATGATGGGCTGATGCAGCTTCTCCATCGTGTCCTTGAACAGCTGGCGGTCCTCGGCGCGGTCAATCGTGTCGGGCTTGCAGGCCAGCAGGCGGACGCCGCTGCGGTCCAAAAATCCGTTGCGGGCCAGCTCCATCGACAGGTTCAGGCCCATCTGGCCGCCCAGGTTCGGCAGGATGGCGTCGGGCTTCTCCTTCTCGATGATGCGCTCGATGACCTCGGCGGTCAGCGGCTCAATGTAAACATGATCGGCAATGTCGGGGTCGGTCATGATGGTGGCGGGGTTGGAGTTGACGAGGACGGTCTCTACGCCCTCGGATTTCAGCGCACGGCAGGCCTGCGTGCCGGAGTAGTCAAACTCTGCCGCCTGACCGATGATGATGGGGCCGGAGCCGATGACCAGTACCTTTTTGATACGCGGGTCTTTAGGCATTGTTGATTACTCCTTTCGCGGCCAGCATACGGCTGACGAACTGGTCAAACAGAAATTCGGTGTCCTTGGGGCCGCCGTTGGCCTCGGGGTGGAACTGCACGGTGAAGCAGTTCCATTTCAAGTAGTCGACGCCCTCACAGGTGCCGTCGTTGGCGTTGAGGTAGCTCATCTGGCCGACGGATTCGGGCAAGGTGTCCGCCATAACGGCGTAGCCGTGGTTCTGGCTGGTGATAAAGGTGCGCTGCTTGGCCGGGCTGGTGACGGGCTGGTTGGCGCCGCGGTGGCCGTATTTCAGCTTGCAGGTCTTGGCACCGGCGGCCAGGGCGGTCAGCTGGTGGCCCAGGCAGATGCCGAAGGTCGGGATGCCGGTACTCAGCATTTCACGGATGTTCGCGATGATTTCCACGTTCTCTGCCGGGTCGCCGGGGCCGTTGGAGAGCATGAGACCGTCGGGGTTGAGGGCGGCCAGCTCGGCGGCGGTGGTCGTGCCGGGCAGCACGGTCACGCGGCAGCCGCGCTTCTGCAGGCAGCGCACAATGTTGTTCTTGCAGCCCAGGTCGAGCAGCGCCACGTGCAGCGGTGTGTCACCCCATGCACCGGCAGCCGTCGGCTCATAGGTCACGGCCTCGCGGCAGGTGACGGTCTTGACGGCGTCGACAACGGCGTAGGCGGCGATCTCGGGCAGCAGCGCGGCCTTCTTCTCGGGCTCGGCGTCGGGGTCGAACTCGGTGGTGATCGCGCCGTTCATAACGCCGCTCTCCCGCAGGGTGCGGGTCAGGCTGCGGGTGTCGATGCCCTCAATGCCGATGATGCCGTTCTTTTTCAGGAAGGCATCCAGCGTTTCCTCACTGCGGAAGTTGGACGGGGTCTTGCACGCCTCGCGCACAATGTAGCCCCTGGCCCAAATCTTCGTGCTCTCGACATCCTCACTGTTCATGCCGTAGTTGCCGATGAGCGGATAGGTCTGGGTGATGATCTGGCCGTAGTAGCTGGGGTCGGTCAGGGTTTCCTCAAAGCCGACCATACCGGTTGCAAAGACGACCTCACCGATGGTGGTACCGGGGCAGCCTACGCTGACGCCGCGGAACACCCGGCCATTGGCCAATATCAGATATGCCTGCATAATTATCTCCTAATAAAAATAAGAAATAAGAAATAATAAATAATAAAGAATGTGGAGTTTTCTCCCTATGGTCGAAAACAAAATCCGTAGGGGCGGATTCTATATCCGCCCGTGCAGCTGTGCCACGGGCAGTGCTGCACGGACTTTTTTGAGCGGAGCGCAGCGACGCGATTCACCGCATTTATTATTTATTATTTATTCTTTATTATTTGCACAAGCAGCGCTTACAGGGTTTGCTTCGCAGCTTCTTTCATTTTGCGGCTGCCCAGGTGCACCAGCGGGAGCTTGCCCTCCTTGCAGATGGGGCATTCCTCAGGGGCGTAGTTGGGCAGGTCGAGCTTGAGGGCGCTGGCGACGATGGGGATCGGGGACGGGGCCTCGGCGCGGGTGCGGTCCACGACGCAGGCAATGCCCACGCAGATGCCGTCGTTTTCCTCGATGACACGCTTGGTCTCGAGGCTGGAAACACCGGTGGTGACGACGTCCTCCGCGATGATGCAGCGCTCACCCGGGTTGATCCTGAAGCGCTTGAGGGTCATGACGTTGTCGACGCGCTCGGTGAAGATGGCGCGCTTGCCCATCTGGCGGCCCAGCTCGTAGGCGTAGACGATGCCGCCCATGGCGGGGCCGACCACGACGTCGATGTTCAGCTCCTTGAGCTTCTCGGCAACCGGGGCCATGACCTCGGCGGCCTTGTCGGGGTACTGCTGCAGAAATGCCATCTGGCAGTAAGCGCCGGAGTGGCGTCCGGAGGAAAGCAGGAAGTGCCCCTCTAAAAATGCTTCACATTCCTTTAAAACTTCAAGTGCTTCGCGTGCCATAATTTGTTCCTCCTGTATGTTATTCAACTTATAGTAGCATATTTTGTATAAAAATGCAAGTAAAATGTATATGGTTGGGCGGCTTCCCCCGCGGGGGAAGCTGTCGGCGGCCCGCCGCCGACTGATGAGGGCCGGGCTTGCCGTTATAGCCCGTGAACGGGCGGATGAGGGGAAGGCAGCCGGTGATTTACCGTGCGCACCCTCTGATCTCATCCAGCGTCTTGACGCTATGGGCGTCCATCCACTGGCCGATCTCGTTCGTGATGCGGGTGCAGGCCTTCGGGTCCAGGAAGTTCGCGGTGCCGACCTGTACCGCCGCTGCACCGGCCATGATGAACTCCAGGGCGTCCTTACCCGTCAGAATGCCGCCCAGTCCCACGACGGGGATGCTGACGGCCCCCACGGCCTGCCAGACCATGCGCAGGGCGATGGGACGCACCGCCGGGCCGGACAGGCCCGCAAACGTGTTGTTGAACACGGGACGGCGCTTTTCCAGATCGATCGCGCACGCCTGAAAGGTGTTGCACAGGCTGATGGCGTCCGCGCCGGCAGCCTCAACGGCCTTGCACATCTCGGGGATGCTTTCGGCCTGCGGGCTCAATTTAACGATGAGCGGCACGGTGCAGACCTTGCGCACCGCGCTGACGACCTCGCCGGCGTCTGCCGCGCGGATGCCGAACGCGAGACCGCCCTGCTTGACGTTGGGGCAGCTGATGTTCAGCTCAATAAAATCCACGCCCGCGGCGCAGAGCATCTGTACGCCCTCGACGTTTTCTTCAATCGTGTGGCCACCGAGGTTTGCCCAGACGGTGGTGCCGCACCGGCGCATGGCAGGCAGCTCGTGGTCGATAAAGTGCTGCACACCGGGGTTCTGCAGGCCGATGGAGTTCATCAGGCCCGACGGCGTCTCGTAGAGGCGCTCACCCTCGTTGCCGGGCTGGCCGTTCAGGGTCAGCCCCTTGCCGGAGATGCCGCCCAGCACGCGCAGATCCTCAATGCCCGCGTACTCGGGGCCGAAGCCGAAGGTGCCGCTGGCTGCGATGACCGGCCCGGCCAGCCGCTTGCCGAGAAAATCAACATGCAGGTCTGCCATCAGTCAAACACCTCCTGTGCATTAAAGACCGGGCCGTCCTTGCAGACGGTGACCGGGCCGATTTTCGTATGGCAGGTGCAGCCCAGGCACGCGCCCAGACCGCAGGCCATCTTCTTTTCAAGGCTGGCCAGGCAGGGCACGCCAGCGGCGGCGCAGAGCTTAGCCACGCCGCGCATCATGACCATGGGGCCGCAGGTCAGCACAATGTCGTACTTGCTCACGTCCAGCAGGTCGGTGACCAGGCCGTGGTGTCCCTCCTTGCCGGAGTCGGTTGCGGCGTAGATGTCGCGGCACCAGGGCACAAAGCGGTCCATGCCGTAGGTCGTGTCGCGGAAACCCACGAACAGGTCGGGGCGCACGCCCGCGCGGCAGAGCTCCTTGCAGAGCAGCAGCAGCGGCGCGGTGCCGATGCCGCCGCCGACCACGGCAATGCGCTTGTACTGCCCGGCCAGTGCGGCAGTGTCAAAGCCGTTGCCGCAGGGGCCGGTCACGGTCAGCGTGTCGTCCTTTTTCAGCGCGGCCAGCTTGTGGGTGCCCTCGCCCTTGACCTGATACAGGAAGGTCAGTGCGCCGGTCTGGTTGTCAAAGTCGTCAACGCTGATGGGGCGGGAAAGAATCGGCGTGGCGTCCGCGGCCCAGGCGCGCAGCATGTAAAACTGCCCGGCGTGGGGCTCACGGCTGCGGTCCTGCCACTGGACCGTAAGGCGCATAATATCCTCTGCGACGGTTTCCTGACGCAGGACCGTCAGATTACAGCTTGTTGCATTCACCCTGAATATCCTCCCGCATACGCACGCACTCGTTGTAGGCAGCCTCGTCAAAGGCAACGCCGGGCTGCTTCTTGTAAGCCAGCAGGATGCCGCGGCTGGAGTTGACAACGCCGCCGTTGCCCTTGGTCAGGTACTGCGCGATGTCCGCCGCCTTGCCGCCCTGTGCGCCGTAGCCGGGGATCAGGAAGAAGGTGTCCTTGTAGGCCGCGCGGATGGCGGTGGCCTCCTCGGTGTGGGTGCCGCCGATGACCAGGCCGATGCTGGAATAGCCGTGCTCGCCCATGTAGTCCTTGCCAAGGGCGGTCAGGCTGTCGCCGACGAGGTCGTACACATGGCGGCCATCGTCGAGCTTTTTGTACTCAAAGTCCTTCGCGCCGGGGTTGGAGGTGCGGCAGAGCACGAACACGCCCTTGCCCTGCTCGGCGCAGTACGGCAGATACGGGCTGATGGAGTCAAGGCCCATGTAGGGGGCCAGCGTGATGATGTCGGCCTCGAAATCACCGGTAAAGTGCGCCTTGGCGTACATTTCGGCGGTCTTGGCAATGTCGCCGCGCTTGATGTCGGCAATGACGGGCAGGCCGGTGGCGCGGGCCAGCTTCAGCGTTTCGGCGTAGGCGCGCATGCCGTCCAGGCCCAGGGACTCATAATAGGCGATCTGCACCTTGTAGCAGCCCGCGACGCCCTTGGTGGCGTCGATCAGCGCACGGTTGAACGCGACGACGTTCTCCCCTGCCGTCTTGGCGGTGTCGGTGGTGGGCAGGTAGCTGATCTCGGTGTCCAGGCCCACGCAGACCGGGCCGTTTGCTGCGACGCTCTCGTAGAGCTTGTCCATGTTGGTAAGCATGCTGATTCCTCCGTTTGATGTATATAAATTGCGGCTCTAATATATAATGTTGGGAATCGTAGGGGCGGATTCCATATCCGCCCGCGGGACTGTGCCGGCGGCAGCCTGCACGGGCGCATATAGAATGCGCCCCTACGGGTGTTTTGTGCGTGAAGGGATGTTATTCTTCAATCTGGAACGTAACCTTCCCGCCTTTGATCGTGGTTACCACTTTTCCGTACAGCAGTGCGCCGTCGTAAGGGCAGTTCTTGCTCTTGCTGTGCAGCTCGTCGGCGTGGACCTCGTACATGTGGTCAAGGTCAACCAGCACGATGTCGGCGTCGTAGCCCGGCTCCAGCATGCCCTTGCGGTCGGCCAGGCCCAGCACGGCGGCGGGACCGGCGCTCATCAGGAAGCTGAGCATTTCCAGCGGCAGACGCTGCTCACGGCAGAGCTTGGTGTAGCAGACGCCGAAGGCCGTTTCCAGACCCACCATACCGGCAGCGCCCTTCTCCTTCTCCTCGGCGGTGTGGGGGGCGTGGTCGGTGCCGATGCAGGTCACGGTGCCGTCCTTGATGGCGTCGATCAGCGCGGTCACGTCGTCCGCCTTGCGGATGGGCGGGTTGACGCGGTAGGTCAGGCGGCTGTCGTCAAACCACAGGTGGTGCGGCGTGACCTCGCAGCTGACCCGCGCACCGCGCATCCGGCTCATGCGGACGGCATCGACGGATTCCCTGGTGGAGACGTGGCACATGTGCAGCCGGGTGCCGTAGTACTCGGCCAGATGGCAGTTGCGCACGGTCTCGATGTTCTCGGCCAGGCGGTAGTCCCAGGGGCTGATCTCGCGATCCTCGGCGTGGGACATGATGGTCAGGCCACGCTCGGTGGCAATCGCGAACGCGCGGGCCATGACGGCGTTGTTCATGACACCGTTGCCGTCCTCGGTGATGAACTTGATGTCCTCGGGCAGGGTCAGCAGATGATCCAGCGTTTTGCCGTCGAAATCCTTCGTGATGGAGACGGTCTGGTTTGCGTCGCACAGGCCGACGCGGGCGGCCTCGGCCTCGACGGCGTGGGCGATCTCGGCACTGGAGCAGACCGGCTTCGTGTTGGGCATCAGGTTGACGAAGGTGTACCCGCCCGCGGCAGCCGCGGCGGAGCCGGTGGAGATGTCCTCCTTGTACTCAAAGCCGGGGGTGCGCCAGTGGCAGTGGGTGTCGATGAAGGCGGGCAGGACCGTGCGGCCCTTCGCGTCGAGCACCTCCTCCCCTTCCGGGACGAGCAGCCCCAGACCGACAGCGGCAATTTTTCCGTCGCGCAGCCAGACCTCAATGGCCTTGCCCGCGCTGTCCTTTGCGTTGCGGATCAGCATGGTGGGAACCTCCTTAAAAATAGGAAACTTTGTCATAGCTGAGAGTGTAGGGGCGAACATTGTTCGCCCGTCAACTTTGCGTGGTTGAGCTTCTGCGGGAAAGCCGCGCATGAGGCAAACGGCCTGCGGGCGAGCAATGCTCGCCCCTACAAAGCCCCATGCAAAAACATCCCGCAGGGATATTTTTGCAAAAAAAAACTTTTCCCAAAAAGGGAAAAGTCAAAAAGTCATACACAAAGCGGCGACGGGAAAGAACACTGTGCCGTGATTTTTAAAGACAGAAATAAAACGCATCATCCCGGCACACTCCTTCCTATGACTTTACCTACGTTTTACTTATTGTACCATGCAGGGACGGCGGTGTCAATGCAAACGGGCTTTTTGCAAAAGTAAGGATTTTATAGATTTTTGCGCTGACTTTTGGAGGATTTGACAAAATCCGCAAAAATCCGCGCGCGGCGCGTACAGCATTGCACTTTGTCCGGCTTTGTGGTATATTTATAATAAGTATGGTAAATAGGAAGAGGAACGAACTATGGGCCTTTGGGAAGATGCAAAAAATATCCGCGATAAGGACCCCGCCGCACGCAATGTGGCGGAGGTCATCATCCTGTACCCCGGCTTTCATGTGCTGGTCACGCACAAGATCGCACATTTTCTGTACAACCACCGGTGTTTCTTTCTGGCCCGTTTTGTCAGCCAGCTGGCGCGCCACCTGACCGGCATCGAGATCCACCCCGGCGCCAAGATCGGGCGCAAGCTCTTTATCGACCACGGTATGGGCATCGTCTTTGGTGAGACGACGGAGATCGGTGACAACTGCACGATCTACCACGGCGTCACCCTGGGCGGTACCGGCAAGGACACCGGCAAGCGCCATCCGACGCTGGGCGACAATGTGCTGATCGGCGCGGGCGCGAAGGTGCTGGGCCCGGTCTACATCGGTGATAACGTCCGCGTCGGCGCGGGCAGCGTTGTGCTGAAGAACCTGCCCGCCAACGCCACTGCCGTCGGCGTACCCGCGGAGATCGTCCGCGTCGGCAATATCAAGTGCTGCCCGGCGGACGATCTGGACCAGCAGGATCTGCCGGATATTGTCAACCAGCGCATCTCCGAGCTCGAAGCCCGCCTGAGCCGCCTGGAAGCCGAAAAGCAGGGTGAGTTCCCGCCGGACAAAAAAGAATAATAAAAACGCACGCCGTGAAATTTACGGCGTGCATTTTTTGTCAGTATGGCTTCCCCAGAGGGGGAAGCTGTCAGCGGCCCCGCCCGCTGACGGATGAGGGGCAAACTTACCGGGAATGTCCCACGGACGGGCAATAGGGCAAACCCGTCCCTCATCCGCCCTCGGTCGGGGCCTCGGACACCTTCCCCCACGGGGGAAGGCAACCAACTCATTTCAGATTCCGCAGATCCCCGCTCTCGCGGAAATCCTCGTAATCCAGCGACAGCGACGGGCTGTAATAGGGGTCGTGCAGAATATTCTCCCGCCCGTGCACGGCGTAGAGACGTTCATGCTCGGCGTCAAAGCGTGCTTTTTTGGCGGGGTCGTTCTCGTCGGAGCCGCGGGACTTGCTTTCGTAGTGGTAGAGCTCGGCGTATGGCGTCCAGACAATGCGCCAGCCCGCGTCGCGCACACGCAGGCAGAAGTCCACATCGTTGTAGGCAACCGTGAACTCCTCATCCAGGCCATGCAGCTCGTCGTAAACGGCGGTGCGCACCAGCAGGCAGGCCGCTGTCACAGCGGAGAAATCCTGCACCGTGGCCAGCCGGAACATATACCCGCTGCCGCCGCGCTTGTGGTACTTGTGGCTGTGCCCGGCGTAGCCGCCCAGCCCCGTGATGATGCCGGCGTGCTGGATCGTGTCGTCGGGATAGTAGAGCATTGCCCCGCAGAGGCCGACGCCGGGCTGGCTGCACTCGCCCACCATCTGGGTGAGCCAGTCGCCGTTGATGACCTCGACGTCATTGTTGAGCAGCAGCAGGTAGTTGCCCGCCGCGTACCTGCGGCCAAAATTGTTGATGCGGCTGAAGTTGAAGCCGCCCTTGTAAGTCACGACCCGCGCGCGGTCATACCGCTCCGGCAGTTTTTTGTAGTAGGCCGCTGTGGCCGGATCGGTGGAATTGTTCTCAATGACGATGACCTCGAAATTCTCGTAGGTCGTTTTGGCGTAGATGCTGTGCAGGCATTTTTCCAAATCGTCGGTGTGGTCCTTGTTGGGAATCAAAATTGACACGAGCGGCTGCGGCTCGGGAATGTCCCACACCACATGGCAGGTGCCCGGGAATTTGCCCGGCTCCACCCTGCCCTGCCGCCCTGTGGCGGCCAGATGGTCGGCCACGGCCTTTTGCGCAGCCTTTTCCACATAGGGCTTGGCCGCCGTGCCGCCGCTGGTGGACGCCGCGTGCACGCGCCAGTAATACAGCACCTGCGGGATGTGCAGCGGCTTGGCTTCGGGGTCACGGCGCTGCATTTCGTCGATGAGACGCAGGAATAAGTCGTGATCCTGCGCGCCGTCACAGGCCGGGCGCTCACCGCCGACGGCGTCGAACAGTGATTTTTTGAACACGGCCAGATGGCAGATGTAGTTGACGGCCATCAGGTACTCGGGCGCATAGTCGGGCTTGAAGTGGCCGACGCGCGGGTGCTCGGGCGTTTTCTCAAACAGGGCCTCGTCGCTGTAGGCAAACGCCGCGCCGCTCTCGGCCAGCGCTTTGCTTATGCAATAGACGGCATGAGGCGCGAGCATGTCGTCGTGGTCGGCAAGGGCCAGATACTCACCCGCTGCGAGTTTCGCGGCCTCGTTCGTATTGGCGGCAATGCCCTTGTTCTCGATTTTGGCGTAGACGATGCGCTTGTCCTGCGCGGCGCGGGTGCGGACGGTCTCGCCCACGTCGGAGTGGGCGCCGTCGCTGGCGTCCACCAGAACCAGCTGCCAGTTCGGCGCGGTCTGGGCCTGCACGCTGTCCAAAAATTGCTGCAAAAACTGCGGCGGAGTGTTGTACAGCGGCGTTAGAATGCTGATGGTCGGCCAGCCGTCGGCGCGGGCGGCTGCGTCGGCACGCTGGGCCTCCAGCGTCTGCTTCGACGGCAGATACCGCGCTTTTTTGCCGAAGAACCGCCGTTTGAAAAAGCCGACGGCGCGCCCGGCCATGACGCCGACGCCCTGTTCCTTCGTCAGCGTCCGCGCATAGCCGAACAGTTCTTTGATGCGTTTCGTTTCAAGGCTCATGGGATGGCTCCTCATAAAAGCAGTCTTTGTGCCAAAGGCGGGGGTTGGATTGAATGTATTCCGCAATCATGCGGTAATCGGTTTCATTGCGGATGACGTGGTCGTGAAAGGAACGCTGCCAAAGGTGCTTATCGAACGGTGCGGCTTGCCCGCGCTTGACAAGATGGATGTACTCGACGGTAGAATACCGTTTGAACGCCTGCACGATGCTGATAATCGTAGGGGCGGATTCCATATCCGCCCGTGCCCGTTCAATCTCGACCAACGCGTGAAAATGATTGGGCATCACCACAAAATAACGGCACTGGACCGCCGGATACTGGCCGATGATCTCTCGGAAAACGCGCGCCGCCATGCGGGCGGATATGGAATCCGCCCCTACGGGAGCCCGGTTCGGGCCAAACAACATTCTGCGTTGGTGCGTGCATATTGTGATAAAATAGGCGCCGTTTTGGCTGTAATCGTAACCCTGCAAATGGTGAGACTTGCGCTTCGGCAATACGGTTTCCATCACTTCAACCCGAAATTCTCAAACAGATTGTTGAAATGGGGGTTGTAATAGGGGTCGTAATTGTCGATATACTGCTGATATTTCGCGTAGAAATTCGCCTTTTCGCGCTCATACCGTTTGGCGTTCTCGCTTAAGGTATCCAGACCGCGGCTCTTGCTCTCATAGTGATAGGCCTCGGCGCGCGGGGTGTAAACGTTCAACAGCCCCTTCTGCCACAGCTTTAAGCAATAATCCACATCGTTGTAGGCGACGGCAAACTTTTCCTCGTCCAGACCGCCAAATGCGCGGTAGAGCGACGCTTTTGTCATCAGGCAGGCACCCGTCACGGCCATATAATTCTGCGTCGTGACCAAGCGGTACATGTCACCTACGGCGGTGCGCGGGTAGCTCTTGTGGCTGTGGCCCGCGCTGCCGTTGATGCCCATCAGCACGCCCGCGTGCTGGATCGTGTCGTCGGAGTAGTAGAGCTTCGCGCCCACCGCGCCTACGTCGGGCCGCTGGCTGTAGCTGAGCAATTCCCGCAGAAAGTCGTGGGACAGCACCTCGATGTCGTTGTTCAGCAGCAGCAGGTGCTCGCCCTCGGCGAAGGTCGCGCCGAAGTTGTTGATGGCCGAGAAGTTAAACGCGCCCTTGTAGTAGGCGACGCGGCAGTCGGCAAAGCGGCTGGGCAGTGTTTCGTAATAGGCAAACGTTGCCGGGTCGGTGGAGTTGTTCTCGATGACGATGACCTCAAAATTGTCGTAGCCCGTGTTTTTGTACAGGCTCGTCAGGCAGCGGTCCAGGTCGTCAATGTGGTCTTTACTGGGGATCAGTACGCTGATCTTCGGGTGGCCGGTCAGCTCGTACCGCACCTGAAATGCGCCGGGCGCGTCGGGCACGGCCATGGCGTGGCCCGGCAGACCGAGACGCTTGAGCTGCGCGTCGATGGCGCGCTCC
>ENA-ORTF01002985-ORTF01002985.1-human-gut-metagenome-genome-assembly--contig:-NODE-2985-length-15615-cov-24.205913_pt1 | contig 15615 bp, 9 predicted proteins | sample MGYA00241908_ERZ509180 | MGnify/ENA primary metagenome ERZ509180 (study PRJEB26280, sample SAMEA2338814) | human gut metagenome | biome: human gut; feature: human-associated habitat; material: faeces... | reverse complement strand
AAGAGCGCAGGTCGGCGAGGTGCGGCGTGATGTGGCCGATACCCTGCTCTGCGACGGCCTGCTGCAAGAGCGCACTGGCCTCAGGCTGCAGCTCGACGGCGGCGCAGGGGCCGCGATGCCCCCGGTCGTGCCACTCGAGGCTGACGATGCCGCAGCCCGAACACAGGTCTGCCGCCGTCTGGCTGCGCTTTGGCTCACAGAAGCGGGCCAGCAAAAGCGCATCTGAGCCGAACCGGTGGACGGCAGAGCAGTATACTTCTGTTTTATTATACAAAATCTCGGTGGAATGTTCCATATGCCCGGCTGAAATCCTCCGACAAAATATTCTGTCCCAAAAGATGAAAAATTTATGCAACAAAGAAAAGCAGCAGACCCGTACAACAGGTCTGCTGCTTTTGATGCGTTATTCGCGCGGCTGTCTGCTAAAAATTATTCAGCAGTGATAGCGCCGGTGGGGCAAGCGCCCTCGCAAGCACCGCAATCGATGCAAGCGTCTGCGTTCACGACTGCAACGCCATTCTCAACAGCAACTGCACCAACGGGGCAAGCGCCCTCGCAAGCGCCGCAGCCAACACATGCGTCAGAAACCTTGTGTGCCATAATAGAACTCTCCTTTATCTCCCCGTGCTCAGTATTTATGAAGAAACCTGCCTCTGCACGGCTCTGGCAGACCCCTCGGAAATCATATCCTTGACAGCATTCTAGCAAAGCCGTTTCAAAAAGGCAAGACTAACCGCACCCGCCCAAAAGCAAATCTTTGTTTTTTGTTGGGTTGCACAAAAGCATGGGCTAACTTTTGGAGAAATTTGAAGAGGATATTTGGCGAAAATCACGAAGCGTAGTTAGTTTTAACAGACTAACCTCTCAAAGACTCTGCCAGCACTGCCCTCTTATTTCTTTTCTTTTCGACCGCAGCCGGGGCAGGACGGCGCGCCGTCGGCGCTGGCCGCAGCCACCACGGGGGCGGGGTCGCGCACGCCGGAATAATCGTCGTCCGGGTCGGGGCGGCGGGGGGCGCGCTTGCCGCCGGAGACGTACTCACAGACGCTCACCTTGTAGTACCGGGGCGCGAAAGCCTCGGTGCCGCAGCGCACCCGCAGGTAGCCGGAGATGGGGTTGACCTCCAGCACGGTGCCGAGGCCGTCCGGGGTGCGGACAGTGCTGCCCACCATGGGCATGATGCTGTTCAGGTACTCGTAGGCGTTCTCCTCGTAGGCCAGACAGCACATCAGACGGCCGCAGGCGCCGCTGATCTTGGTGGGGTTGAGGGAGAGGCCCTGCTCCTTCGCCATCTTGATGGAGACGGGCTGGAAATCCTTCAAAAAGCGGCTGCAGCAGAAGGGCTGGCCGCAGATGCCGAGGCCGCCGATCATCTTGCTCTCGTCGCGCACGCCAATCTGGCGCAGCTCGATGCGGGTGTGGAAGATGCCTGCCAGATCCTTGACCAGCTCGCGGAAGTCCACGCGGCCGTCGGCGGTGAAATAGAACATGATCTTGGAGCGGTCGAGGGTGTATTCGGCCTCCACCAGCTTCATTTCCAGCCCGTGGCGGGCGATGCACTCCTGACAGGTGCGGTAGGCGCGCTTCTCGTCCTCCCGGTTCTGGCGCATCCGGCGGACATCCACGCTGTCGGCCATCCGGGTGATGGGCTTGAGGGCCTTGGGCACGGCGGAGTCTGCGATCTCCTTCACGCCCTGCACCACCTCGCCGCACTCCACGCCCCGGGCCGTCTCGACGATGACGTAATCGCCGGTCTGGATGGGGGTGTCTGCGGGGTCAAAATAATAGGTCTTGCCGTTGTCCTTGAAACGGACGGATATAACTTTTTTCATAGCATTCCTCTTTGGGGTCGTATCTGACACGGATAAGCCCGGAAAAATGGGCTGTCAGCAGTCTGTATTTTCGCGCCACAGCCCGCTTTGGGCGGGACTGTGGCTGAAATTGCGATAAAATTCCATTCTGCATTCTAGTATAACATAATCCGGCCCGCATTTCCACGAAATAGAGCAAGAAAACAGCCGGAATCTTCCCAGCAGCCTCCGGGACGAAGGTAGATTAAGGAAAGTTTTGTTAAAGATTGTCTTTGCCACTATTGCAAGAGGGGCGGCCTCGTGTATAATAGAAATGATAAGAAGAATTCAGGGGACTGCCGTGTCTGCGGCCAGTCCCTTGCCGCGAGGCTGCGGCATAGAGAAGAGAAATGGATAGGAAATCATGGAAAAATTCAGCGTCAAAAAGCCATTCACCATCCTTGTCGCGGTCATTATGGTCCTGCTGCTGGGCTTCGTGTCCATCACGAGCTTGCAGACGAACCTTCTGCCCGACATCAGCACGCCCTACCTCATGGTGGTCACAGTCTACCCGGGCGCCAGCCCCGAGCGCGTGGAGTCGGAAGTCTCCGACGTGATGGAAAACGCGCTGGGCACTGTGTCCGGCGTCGAGAACATCACCGCGACCTCGGCGGAGAACTACAGCCTCCTGCTCATGAAGTTTGCCGAGGGCACCGACATGAACAGTGCGATGGTCAAGACCTCGAATAAGGTGGACCAGACCGCGTCCAGCCTGCCCAGCACCTGCCTGACCCCATCCATCATCGAGTACAGCCTGAACATGAACGCTTTTATGACGGTGGCAGTCAGCCGGGAGGGCAGCGACGTCTACGACCTGTCGGACTTTGTGAATAACACCCTCTCGCCCTATGTGGGCCGTACCAGCGGCGTTTCCAGCGTTTCGGCCAACGGCCTCATCGAGAAGATGGTGCAGGTGCAGCTGAATCAGGACAAGATCGACGCGATCAACACCCGCCTGCTGGAACTCATCGACACCCAGCTGGCCGACGCCCGCGCCCAGCTCGATGACGCCGAGGCCCAGATCGCCGCGGGCCGTGCCGAGTACGAGCGGCAGCTGAAAAACTTCGGCAACACGGTCTCCGACACCGTCATGGCCCAGATGGGCACCGAGGTGGCCGACGCCGTCACCGTCGTGCGCGATCAGGCGCAGGCCCTGCTCAACAGCGTCAACCAGCTCATCGGCGTGGTCAATGAGCCGGAGATCCAGCAGGCCCTCATCGATGTCCGTGACGGCCTGCAGCGGGTCGTGGACCAGTTCAACCAGACCGGTATGCGGGACATCGACTCCCTCATCGAGATCGTGGGCGAGCTGCGCGACATCACCGATAAGCTCACCGCAGCCCTGCAGGAGCTGCAGGGCCGTCTTGGCACCAGCGACGGCAGCGTCTCCGACCTTGCCGACGAGCTGGAGGTGTCCAGCAGCCTGAGCACCATCTACAATACGCTGGATCAGGTCATCAAGGCCATGGACAATGTGCCCGGTCTGATGAACCAGTTCTCGGTCGCGCTGGGTACCTATTCCAGCCAGCAGCTCAGCGCCTATATGCAGTTCACCGAGGCCCGGGAGAAGCTGAAGGACTATGAGAACCAGCTGGAAGATGCAAAGCGGCTCTACGAGGACACCAAGGAAAAGGCCTTGGCCAGCGCCGATGTGGCAAAGCAGCTGGACATCAAGACCCTCGCCCAGCTCATCTACGCTCAGAACTTCTCGATGCCTGCCGGTTACGTCGCCGACAAGGACGGCCAGTCGTGGCTGCTGAAGGTCGGCGAGGAGTACGACAGCGTCTCGGACATCGAGGGCGCTCTTCTGCTCCATGTCGAGGGCTTCGGCGATGTCCGACTCTCCGACGTGGCCGATGTGGCCGTCATCGATAACTCTGAGGCCAGCTACACCCGCCTGAACGGCGAGCGGGCCGTGGTGCTGAAAATCTTCCGCAACGCCACCTCCAGCGCCAGCAGCGTCTCGGACGGCTGCCTGAACGCCTTCAAGGAGATGCAGGCCCAGTATCCCGACCTGCACGTCGTCGTCCTGTCCAATCAGGGCAACTACATCACCATCATCGTCAACAGCATCATCAGCAGTATGCTGGTGGGCGCTGCGCTGGCCATCATCGTGCTGGCCATCTTCCTCAAAGACATCAAGCCCACCCTCGTGGTCGGCGTCAGCATCCCGCTGTCCGTCCTGTTTGCCGTCGTGCTGATGTACTTCACCGGCCTCGACATGAACATCATGACGCTGGCGGGCCTGTCGCTGGGCGTCGGTATGCTGGTGGACAACTCGGTGGTCGTCATCGAGAACATCTACCGTCTGCGCAGCCGGGGCGTGCCGGCGGCCCGCGCCGCCGTACAGGGCGCCCGTCAGGTGAGTATGTCGGTGGTGGCTTCCACCCTCACCTCGGTCTGCGTCTTCCTGCCTGTGGTGTTCTCCTCCGGCACGGTGCGCAGCCTGCTGGAACCCATGTCCTTGTGCATCGGCTACTGCCTGATGGCCTCCCTCATCGTGGCCGTCACGGTCGTGCCTGCTGCTGCCTCTACAGTTCTGAAAAAGGCCGAGCCGAAGCGGCTGGTCTGGTTCGAGAAGATCCAGGACAAATATGCCCACAGCCTCGAGTGGTGCTTACAGCACCGCGCCCTGCCGCTGGTGGCGGCGGTCGTGCTGCTAGCCTTCTGCGGCTGGAAGGTCTTCTCCATGGGCGTCGTCCTCCTGCCGGAGATCTCCAGCAATGAGGCCACCATCGCCCTCTCCACCGACGACGATCTGACCAAGGAAGAGTCCTACGGCGTGGCCGGACAGGTCGTGGAGGCCGTCATGGCCGTGGACGGCGTGGAAGAGGTGGGCGTCACCACCGACACCACTGTGGCCGGCATTGACATCGGCCAGCTGGGCCTGCCCAGCGCCATCACCGACCTGCTGAGCGCCGCCAACAGCTACGGCAGCTATCAGTTCAACGTCATGCTGGACGAGTCTCTCTCCTCCACCCAGATCGCCGCCGCGGAGCAGGCCCTGAACGATGCGGTGGCCAGCGTCGAAAAGTGCACCGGCACCGTCGAGATCAGCGGAATGCAGGATCTCACCAGCCAGCTCAGCAGCGGCCTCTCCGTCAAGATCTACGGCCCCGACGCCGAGACCATCACCGCACTGAGTGACAAGGTCGTCCAGATGGTCAACGACACCGAGGGCTTTGCCAACGCGGGCACCGGCCTCGGTCAGGGCGATGCGACCATCAATCTGGACATCGACCGTGACAAGGTCCGCGCCTACGGCCTGACCGTCGCGCAGGTCTATCAGCAGATCGCCGCCAAGCTCACCACTACCACCACGGCTGAGACCCCCGTCACCGTGGACGGCTCCACCATGAAGGTCCAGATCAGTGACAACCTTGACCCTGTGACCAAGGAAAACATGATGGACATCACCTTTACCACCAGCGTGATGGACGCCACCGGCACCACTACCACCGGCACCTGCACGCTGGGCGACATCGCCAGCTGGTCCACCGGCACCGCCCCCGACTCCATCACCAGCGAGAACCAGACCCGCTACATCACGGTGTCTGCCGACACACTGGACGGCTACAACACCACCGTCCAGTCCCGCGTGCTCCAGAAGAAACTGGACGCCTTCGCCCTCTCCGACGAGATGCCCGAGGGCTGCTCCTTCTCGCTGGGCGGCGAGTCCTCCACCGTCAACCTGATGGTCGATGAGATGGTGCAGTGGATGGCGCTGGCCCTCCCCTTCGTCTATCTGGTCATGGTGGCGCAGTTCCAGAGCCTGCTGTCCCCCTTCATCGTCCTGTTCACGGTGCCGCTGGCCTTCACCGGCGGCCTGCTGGGTATGCTGCTCACCGGCCAGCAGCTGACCATGATCTCCCTGATGGGCTTCATCGTCCTGATGGGCACCGTCGTCAACAACGGCATCGTCTTCGTGGACTACGCCAACCAGCTGCGTCTGGGCGGCATGGAGCGCCGTGCGGCCCTCGTCGCCACCGGCAAGACCCGTATGCGCCCCATCCTGATGACGACGCTGACGACGGTTCTGGCCATGCTGCAGATGGTGTTCAGCAACGACATGGCGAGCCAGCTCATGAGCGGCATGGCCATCGTCATCATCTGCGGCCTGAGCTATGCCACCCTGATGACCCTGTACATCGTGCCCCTCCTCTATGACATCCTCTTCAAGAAGCCGCCGCTGGTGGTCGATGTGGGTGACGACGGGATGGACGACATCCCCGACGATGCCGCCGAGTATATCGCGCAGGCGAATGCTGGCAAGGCACAGACGGAGGCATGACTTCATATCGTTGTGCGAAAGAGACTGCCGTGATGCGGCGGTCTCTTTTTTGTGGTGGGGAACGAACCTCTCCGTCACGCCTACGGCGTGCCACCTCTCCTATCGAGGAGAGGCCTTGGCATTCCGGAAAGCTTTCCCTCTTCGCCAGAGGCTCCCCTCGGTAGGGGAGCTGTCGAGCGGATGCGAGACTGAGAGGTTTTCTTGCAATATGCCCAAAAAATCTCTCGAAAATTTGGAAGTTGAATCTAAAAGCAATCGCACACAAGGTGCGAAAACTGTGCTATAATCATAATTATGGACAAGGCTGGGGCGGAGCTGCCCCGGGCCAGAAAATAACAACAAGGAGGCGAGCCTTATGGCACAGTTTCGCTCCAAGCCTTTCGGTGTGACCAAAAACGGCGATAAGGTGGATGAGTACATCATCTCCAATCCCGGCGGACTTGAGATCAGCGTGCTGAACTACGGCTGCGTGATCAAAAATCTTTTCGTCCCCACCAAGACGGGCCTTGTGGATGTGGTCGTCGGGCACGACACCCTCGCCGACTATGAGGCAGATTTCAACTCGTCCGGCAGCACCTGCTGCGGTGCGTTCGTGGGCCGGTACGCCAACCGCATCGAGAACGCGGAATTTGCCCTCGGCGGCAAGACCTACAAGCTGGAAGCCAACAACGGCAGAAATCACCTGCACGGCACCTTCCCCCGGAAGATCTACGATGTGAAGATGTTCGGTGACACGCTCCTGATGGAGACCGAAAGCCCGGCGGGCGAGGATGGTTTCCCGGGGAATCTGAAGGTCAGCGTGCGGTATATCCTTACCCCGGACAACACTCTGCGGATGGACTACCGTGTCTCCAGCGATGCGGATACCATCATCAACCTGACGAACCACACCTATTTCAACCTCGACGGCGGCGGCAATGTGCTGGGCCAGAAGCTCCGCATCTATGCCTCCAACTACCTCGAGGGCAACAACGAGACCTGCCCCACGGGCCGCATCCTGCCTGTGGCCGGCACGCCGATGGATTTCCGCGCAGGCAAGCCGCTGGGCCGCGACCTCGACACCGGGTTCTATCAGACCACCATGGCGGGCGGCGGTTTCGACCACTGCTATGTCCTTGACCGGCCCCGGGGCGCGAGCCAGAGCCTCTGCGCGTGGGCGTCCAGCGACAAGACCGGCATCAGCATGAAGATGTACACCACCCAGCCGGGCATCCAGCTTTACACCGGCAACTTCCTGCAGAACTGCCCCTCCCCCGGCAAGGGCGGCGTCCCGATGGAAAAATACGGCGGCTTCGCCCTCGAGACCCAGCACTTCCCCTGCAGCCCCTCCCACCCGGAGTTCCCCTCTACGGTGCTGCGGGCGGGGAAGGTCTTCCGCGTCAACACCACCCTCCGCTTCTTCACCGGCCGTCAGTGCGGCCGTCTCTAAGCAAATATCAGCCGCAGCAAAGGGCAGCTCCTTTTATGGAACTGCCTTTTGCTGCTTTTTTGCGTCTGCTCTCCATGCAGCCCGGGACAAAAATCGTTGCAGTTCATCAGACGGGAGAAAAAGATGCAACAAGAATACATCTTCATAAAAGAGCCGGTACTTGATTCTCGGCGCAAAAAGCGGTATCCTTTAGGCAGACGGGACGCAGAGGCCCCGCGCAGAGCAACATTTGTGATAAAAGAGGTATAGGACATGGCTATTTTGGTTTCCGGCGGCGCAGGCTACATCGGCAGCCACACCTGCATCGAGCTTCTGAATGCAGGCTACGATGTCGTTGTGGCGGACAATTACTATAACGCATCCCCCGTGGTCCTCGACCGGGTCAAGCAGATCACCGGCAAGGATTTCCGCTTCTATCAGGCCGACATGACCAAGCACGAGGATGTGGAGAAGATCTTCGCCGAGTGCCCCGACATCACGGCCGTCATCCAGTTCGCAGCCTATAAGGCTGTGGGCGAGAGCGTCTCCAAGCCCATCGAATACTACTACAATAACCTCAACTGCACGCTGGTCATTCTGGACGTGATGCGTCGGCACAACTGCCACAACTTCGTGTTCAGCTCTTCTGCCACCGTCTACGGCGACCCCGCCAGCGTGCCCATCACCGAGGACTTCCCGGTCGGCGCCACCACCAACCCCTACGGCACCACCAAGGCGATGACGGAGCGCATCCTCACCGATGTCTGCAAGGCCGACCCCACCCTGAACGTGGCTCTGCTGCGCTACTTCAACCCCATCGGTGCCCACAAGTCCGGCCTCATCGGCGAGGACCCCAACGGCATCCCCAACAACCTCATGCCCTACATCGCCAAGGTGGCCGTCGGCAAGCTGGAGAAGGTCCATGTCTTCGGCAACGACTACCCCACCCCCGACGGCACCGGCGTCCGCGACTACATCCATGTCGTTGACCTCGCCCGCGGCCATGTCTGCGCCATCAAGAAGCTGGAGACGAACTGCGGCCTCTTCATCTGCAACCTCGGCACTGGCAAGGGCTACAGCGTGCTGGACGTCATCCACGCATTCGAGAAGGCCTGCGGCAAGACCATCCCCTACGTCATCGAAGCCCGCCGCCCCGGCGACATCGCAGAGTGCTACGCCGACCCCACCAAGGCCAAGAACGAGCTGGGCTGGGTGGCCGAGTACGGCATCGAGGAGATGTGCGCCGACAGCTGGAACTGGCAGAAGAAGAACCCTGACGGCTACCACACCGCAAACTGAATAAAAAACGATAAGAGCCTGTACGGCGGGAGCTTCCCGGGTACAGGCTCTTATTTTTTGCACTTTTTCTGATATTCGAGGAAGGCGACATTATTTTTTTCAGAGAGCAGTTCAGAACAGCCCCGTTTCTCTTGACAACGCCGGAAAGTTAGCCTATATTACTATTGTTAATGCAAACTAACAAACAAACGCGCTCGAGAGGAGCATTCCATATGACGTTGAAAGATTTGAACATCGGCGAGACCGCCGTGGTCGGGACCGTGGGCGGCGAAGGCGCTCTGCGGCAGCATTTTCTGGATATGGGGCTGATCCCCGGTGAGAAAGTCACGTTGGTCAAATTTGCCCCGATGGGCGACCCGATGGAGCTGAGCATCCACGGCTACGAGCTGACCCTCCGGCTGGACGATGCCGCCCGCATCGGGGTGACTCTGGCCAAAGCCCCGGCGGCGAAAAAGGCGGAGGCAGAAAGTGAAAAGCCGGTGGAGCACCCGGGCCTCGGCGAAGGCGGACGCTACCACACCAAAAAGGGCGAGAACCCTCTGCCCGACGGCACGACCCTTACCTTTGCACTGGCGGGCAACCAGAACTGCGGCAAGACGACCCTCTTCAACCAGCTTACCGGCTCCAACCAGCACGTCGGCAATTTCCCGGGCGTGACGGTGGACCGCAAGAGCGGTGCGATCCGGAACAACCCGAATACGGAGGTCACAGACCTGCCCGGCATCTACTCCATGTCGCCCTATACCAGTGAGGAGATCGTGACCCGGCAGTTCATCATCGGTGAGAAGCCCACGGGCATCATCAATATCGTGGACGCCACCAATATCGAGCGGAATCTGTATCTCACCATGCAGCTCATGGAGCTGGATACGCCGATGGTGCTGGCGCTGAACATGATGGACGAGATGCGCGGCAACGGCGGCACCGTCCGCATCAATAAGATGGAGGCCATGCTGGGCATCCCGGTCGTGCCCATCTCTGCGGCAAAGAACGAGGGCGTGGACGAGCTGGTGGATCACGCGCTCCACGTCGCAAAGTATCAGGAGCGGCCGGGCCGGATGGATTTCTGCGGCGAGGAGGATCACGGCGGCGCAGTCCACCGCTGCATCCACGGCATCATCCACCTGATCGAGGATCACGCCAAGGCCGCAGGCATCCCGGTGCGCTTTGCGGCCACAAAGCTCGTGGAGGGCGACCAGCGCATCGAAGCGGCCCTGAAGCTCGACCAGAACGAAAAAGAGATGATCGAGCACATCATCGTCCAGATGGAGCAGGAGCGGGGTCTGGACCGCGCCGCCGCCATCGCAGATATGCGGTTCCACTTCATCCACCAGCTGGTGGAGCAGACCGTCGTGAAGCCCCGCCAGAGCAAGGAGCAGCTCCGCTCGGCCCGGATCGACCGGTTCCTCACGGGTCGCTATACCGCTATCCCGGCCTTTGTGGGCATCATGGCGCTGGTGTTCTACCTCACCTTCGGCATCATTGGTCTGGCGCTCCAGAACCTGCTGGAGGTGGGCATTGATGCCTTGACCGCCGCGATGGACTCCACCCTCACGGCGTGGAACGTCAACGCAGCCGTCCACTCGCTGGTCATCGACGGCATCTTCACCGGTGTGGGCAGTGTGTTGAGCTTCCTGCCCATCATCGTGACCCTGTTCTTCTTCCTCTCTCTGCTGGAGGATACCGGATACATGGCCCGCGTGGCATTCGTGATGGATAAGCTTCTCCGGCGCATCGGCCTCTCGGGGCGCAGCATCGTGCCGATGCTCATCGGCTTCGGCTGCACCGTCCCCGGCGTCATGGCCAGCCGCACCCTGCCCTCGGAGCGCGACCGCAAAATGACCATCCTGCTCACCCCCTTTATGAGCTGCTCGGCTAAGCTGCCCATCTACAGCCTGTTCGCGGCGGCCTTCTTCCCGGAGCACGCGGCTCTGGTGATGGTAAGCCTCTATTTCCTCGGCATTGCGGTGGGCATCCTGATGGCCATCCTGCTGAAGGGCACCGTCTTTAAGGGCGAGGCCGTCCCCTTTGTGATGGAGCTGCCCAACTACCGCCTGCCCGGCCTCAAGAATGTGGTCCAGCTGCTCTGGGAAAAGGCCCGTGATTTTCTCCAGCGCGCCTTTACGGTCATCTTTGCGGCGACCATCATCATCTGGTTCCTGCAGAGCTTCGACCTGCGGCTCAGCCTCACCGCTGACCCGCAGCAGAGCATCCTTGCGTGGCTGGCCAGCGGCATCGCACCGCTGTTTGCGCCGCTGGGCTTTGCCGACTGGCGGGTGTCCACGGCTCTTATCACCGGCTTCATGGCCAAGGAGAGCGTCGTTTCGACCCTCACCATCCTCTATGGCTCCTCTGCGGCCTTTGCCGCCGCGCTGTCCCCGGCGGCGGCTGCACCTCTGCTGGTGTTCTGCCTGCTCTATACGCCCTGCATCGCGGCGGTGGCCTCGGTCAAGCGGGAGCTGGGCGGCAAGTGGGCGCTTATCATGGTGGCAAATCAGTGCATCGTAGCATGGCTGGCGGCCTTTGGCACGCGGCTCATCATGATGCTGTAAAGAAAACGGAAACAGGGAGCGGCCTTGCGCGGGCCGCTCCTTTTTTCTTGACATTCCGGCGGCGCTGTGCTATCATTACTTCAAATTTGAACGATACAATTTTGAATCACAAGGAGGCACCCCATGAACACCCCGGGCATCGAATTCGGGCGAAAGACCGCAGCGGCCTATGCCGCCCTCTGCAAACCCTTGTGCCAGAAGCTGCACCTGACCCAGACGGCCTTTGACATCCTGATGTTCCTCGCCAATAACCCCGGCTACCAGACCGCCAGCGACGTGGTGGAGATGCGGAAGCTGAAGGCTAACCTCGTCTCGGTGAACGTAGACCGTCTGGTGCAGGAGGGCTATCTTGTCCGCGAGGCCGACCCTGCCGACCGCCGCCGCACCCTGCTGCGCTGCACCGAAAAGGCACAGCCCATCATTGTGCAGGGCCGCGCTTTGCAGGAGGAGTTCGGCCAGAAGCTGCTCGAGAATACCACCGAGGCCCAGCGGAAAGCCTTCTGCGAGACGATGGACATTATGAACAAAAATCTGGATGCAATTTTGGAGAGAGAAGCATGAGAATTTTATCCTCGGCGTGGTGGTCATGGGCTTCAACACCCTTGCCGGGTAAAAAAGAAATGCCTGTGCGGCATCTGCTGCACAGGCATTTTTTGATTGATTTAGCGGACAAACTCCACATCCACATCGCCGTTCTGGGTGGCGAGGCTCAGCTTCTGGGGCGCGCCGGCATTCTGCTGCAGAGCGTCCTTGCCGCTGAGAAGGAAATTGCGGTCGTTGGAGTCGGAGACCCGGATCCTGCCGCCTCCGGCGGTGAGGTCGAAGCCGTAAGCGCTGCTGTCGCCCACCACCGAGCCGGTGATGCTGCCGTTCTGGACCTTGGCGTCGCAGACCTTGGCGGAGATGTTCTCCAGCTTGAGGGTGCCGCTGTTCTGGATGGTGGCGGCCACGTTCTGGGAGGTGACGCCGCTCAGGGTGATCTTGCCGTTGCGGGTGGTGCCGCTCAGGGAGGTGCCGTTGAAGTTCGTCACCTCGATGCGGCCATTATCGGTGGTCAGAGCGGCCGTCTGGGCCGAAACGCCGTCCAGCGTGATGTTGTCGTTCGTCGTGCTGATGGTGAGGCTGGCCAGCGTCTGGCGGGGCACCTGAAGCGTCAGGGTGCAGGCGCGGGTGTCGGTGCTCTTGATGGTAAGGGAGGTGTTCGGCTCCCGGGTCTTGGTCACGGTGAGGGTGCTGCCCGCCACCGAGAAGTCGTAGAGCTTGGAGCTTTCGAACGCATAGCTCGAGGTGTAGGTGTAGTCGGCGTGGATGTGGTCGATGTCTGCGGCCTGCAGCACGACGGCGGCGCTGCTGTCCTGCACCACGATGGTGCTGATGCCGGCCGGTGCGTCATAGCCGACGCTGTAGGTGGACACAGCTGCAGCGCCGCAGAGCAGCGCCGCCGCTGTGGCGGCTGTCAAAAGAGCGAGAAGAAACTTTTTCATAAGGAAAACCTCCTGTCGCAAAGAGAAGACCGGATGAGGGGATGCCCCGCAAAATTTTTATGTTATCTGCCCGGGACCCGGCTGTGCCCGGACAAACTTTTTCACCTTAAAAATACCGCAGCTTGGGGAAAAAGTCAAGAGCCAAAAAATGAACAACAAAAAACGCCTGCACGGCGGTGCAGGCGCAAAGGGCAGAAAAATTATTTTTCCTCAATGGTGGAGTGCTCGATGACGTAATCGGCAGCGCGGCGGATGCCCTCGTTGCGGCGCATGGCCTCCACGTTGGTAGCGGCCTTGATCTCCTCGAGGGTCTTTTTGGTGCGCTCGGCACGCTCGGAGAGGGTCTTGTCGATCTCCTCCTCGGTGGGCAGGAGACTCTCGCTCTGGGCCACCTGCAGCAGGGCCATCCGGGCGCGGGTGTTCTTCTCGGCCACGGCGCGGACGGCGGCGGTGAAGCTCTCGCGGGTCTGGTGGACCTGACTGAGATAACGGTCGAGGCTCAGGCGCTGCATCTGCAGCTGCTGCTGGAACCGCTCCATCTCCTGCTGGTAGGCCGTCTCCACGAGGACGCTGGGCAGCTCGCCCTCAGCGGCGGAGGCCAGCTGGGTGAGGATGGCGTCCTTGGCGCGGTTGAGGGCGCTGGCGTGCTTGCCGTCGTGGAGCTGCTGACGGATCTGGGCGCGGAACTCGTCCATCGTGTCCACATTGCCGGCCTTCTTGGCAAAATCGCTGTTCAGGGCGGGCAGCTGACGGACGCAGACGTCGTGCAGCTTGATCTTAAAGACCACGGGCTTGCCGGCGAGGTCGCTGACGTGGTAGCGTGCCGGGAAGGTGACGAAGATGTCGAACTCCTCGCCGCCCTTGTGGCCGAGGATGCCCTCCTCGAAGCCGGGGATCATCCGGCCGCTGCCCAGCTGCAGAGTCTGGTTCTGGGCGGTGCCGCCGTTGAACGGCTTGCCCTCCAGCAGGCCCTCGTAGTCGATGTGGACGATGTTGCCCTTGACGGCAGGACCCTTGTGGGGCACCAGCTCGGCAGAGACGGCACGGCGGCGCTCCAGCACGGCGTCGATCTCCTTGTCGGTGACTTCCGGAGTGACGCACTCGGCCTTGAAGCCGGTGGTCTGGGTCAGCTTCAGCTCGGGCTGCAGGGCGGTGGTGGCGGTGGCCACGAAGCCCTCATCCTTCTTCACGCTGACCAGATCGTACACCGGCTCGTCCACTGCGTGGAAGCCGTGTTCTGCCATCGCTGCGTCGTACAGCGCCGGGACGTCCTTGTCCATCAGGTCGTTGATGGCGTCATACCAGAAGGTGTGCTCGCCGCGGTCGGCCTCGATCTGGGCGCGGTCAGCCTCACCCTTGGCAAAGCCTTTGATGGTGTACGTTGCGCGGGTGCGCTCGTACACGGCGTTGGACGCAGCCTCCAGCTCCTCAGCCGAAGCGCTGAAAGTCATTTTGCAGACACTCTTTTCGGGAGTTTCCACGCTTACCAGTTTCATAGGTTCTACCCTCCGTGCTGCCCCCTGAAAGGGCAAATTCAAAGCATTATGAAGTTATTATAGCACAACAAGCTCAAAAGCGGTATAATAAAAGAAAGAAAATCTGTTCTTTTGTCAGCTGAGGCAGCCCGGGGCGGGTCTGCGGGGCAGAAAACAAGGCCCGGAATGCTGCAAAACGGAAGGAAGTGTACATCTCATGCGTCTGTTCGACGTTCTCGGGCCGGTGATGATCGGCCCCTCCTCCAGCCATACGGCGGGCGCGGCCCGCATCGGCTACACGGCCCAGAAGCTGCTGGGCGACATCCCCGCAGAGGCGGACATCGGGCTTTATGGCAGTTTTGCCACCACGGGCCGGGGCCACGGCACCGACCGCGCACTGGTAGCGGGCCTGTTGGGCCTCCGCCCGGACGACCCCCGCCTGCCGGACAGCTTTGCACTGGCCGAGGAGGCCGGGATGAAGTTCACCATCCATCCGGTGGAGCTGCGCGCCGCCCACCCTAATACAGCAGTCCTTACCTTAAAGAGCAGGACGGGCCGCACCCTCACCCTGAAGGCGGCCTCTGTGGGTGGCGGGCGCATCCGCGTCACCGAGATCGACGGCGTGCCCGCCGACTTTGGCGGCGACAGCAACACCCTCATCATCCACAACGAGGACACCCCCGGATGCATCGCCGAAGTCACCATGTCGCTGGCCCAGCGGCGCATCAACATCGCGTCCATGCAGGTGTTCCGCGCCGCGACGGGCGGCTACGCCGTCATGGTGCTGGAGTGTGACTCCCATATCCCCCATGTGCTGGAACAGCAGATGGCCGTGATGCCGGGCATCCGCAAGGTCACCTGCCTGAACATCGACGAGCCGGAAGAATCTGAGGAGGGCTGAGACGTGTCGTTTTTATCCTGTGAAGAGATGCTGGCTGCAGCCAGCAGCCAGAAGATCTCCCTGTCGGAGGCCATCCTGCGCAGCGACCTGGCCGAAAGCCGCCTCACTGAGGCCCACAGCCGGGAGATGATGCACCATCTGTGGCAGGTGATGCAGGCCACCAGCCGGGACTATGACCCCGCCCAGCGCAGCCGCAGCGGCCTTTCGGGCGGCGACGCGGCCAAGGTGGAGCAGGCGCACCAAGAGGGCAGGAGCTTCGGCGGCGATTACCTCGCCGCTGTGACGGCGGAGGCCCTCAAGACCGCCGAGTGCAACGCCTGCATGAAGCGGATCGTCGCGGCCCCCACGGCGGGCA
>ENA-ORTF01002978-ORTF01002978.1-human-gut-metagenome-genome-assembly--contig:-NODE-2978-length-15667-cov-4.800474_pt1 | contig 15667 bp, 17 predicted proteins | sample MGYA00241908_ERZ509180 | MGnify/ENA primary metagenome ERZ509180 (study PRJEB26280, sample SAMEA2338814) | human gut metagenome | biome: human gut; feature: human-associated habitat; material: faeces... | reverse complement strand
GTTTTACGAAACTCAGTTTTTCCAGTTCGAGCTGTCTTTGCAGCGTGATATAATCATGCAGAAGGACGTTATACGATCAAAGCGTGTTCTTACAATGCTTTCGCAGATGTGCGACGAAACAGCCGCAAAGCTTAGACTTATAAGCGATATGGCAGAGCTTGACAAGCAGAAGCTTGCCGACAGAGCAAAAGAGTTTGAGGAGCAGTGTGAAAAGCTTTCAAAGGCTCTGGAGGAGAAAAAGCCTGCTTTGCATCTTTCTATTATCGAAATGCAGCAGGAAGCCGAAGCTTGGATGTATGAGTTCTTCTCAAAGCTGAGAGCAAGCATTTTGGATTGCCGTGGAAAAGACGCAGACGGAAACGACCTTTACAGCTCTGAGGATATAGAAAAGCATTTCTATTCGTTCCTTATGGAAAAGGTGGGCGAAGCATATCGAAATTGTATCGAGAGCCATAGAGATAGGATAGCCGAGATAGTGGAAGGCACAGGCAGAGAGCTTGCCTCCGCCCTTGGCATAGACGATCTTTCAAAGGCGGCAAAGGCTCCGTCAGTGGAAATGATAATGACCTCCCTGAATAAGAACGTAACACGTTCTGTTATGGGCGTTCAGCTTTTCGGCACCAGCGAAACCTTTCCTCCTGCCACAATGTCAGTTTTCAGCCTTATCCTTAAAAAGAAAAAGCAGACCGATATAATTGATATCGCTCTTGAAAACTATGACGATATTAGAAATAATATCGTCAAGGATATAAAGACAGTTTATCAGGACCTTGAAACAAAGGCAGCCGCAAGGCTCGACAGCCTTTATCAGTATCAGGTGGAAATGGGCAGAGAAGCCCTCAATCAGGCTCAGCAGCTCATGATGGTTTATGATAATGACGAGATAAGGCAGACCCTTGTGGAAGCAAAGCAAATGCTTGCCGAACCACAGAGAATACTGGCAGAGAGCAAATTATAACAAAAATAAAAACGTCCCATTAAGTTGGGGCGTTTTTTTGATAATGGCGTAAATATGCTTCTTGACAAAAAAACAGGCTGTTTTTGCAGCCTGTTTGGAATGTCTAAAAAGTATCAGATCAACGTGCGACCTCAGGTCGCCGCTACATTTTGTATGCAGTAAATTATTTGTCTTTGTATTGCTCAACATTGTTTTCTATCTTGTCAACAGAGTTTCTTTCTGTTATGTCAACACGATAGTTGTACTGAGCGTTCTTTGTGACAGTGTTTTCAGTGAAGTATTCAAGTTCACCGTCTTTATCGAAAAAATAGGTTGTGGAAAAGCCCTTTGTGCCTATCTCCTCAGCGTCCTTTCCCAGCTTTGAAACGTCATAAACATACGTCACAGTAACGGAGCCGTCATCACCGATAATGTCAGAAACAGACTCCACAGCTTTCGGTGCAAACATCAGCATACCCTCGTCAGCTTGTGGGTGCTTTGCCTTTCTTGTGTACTTTGAAAAGCCCTTGTCGCCCTTTACCAAATGTGAGTATTCTCCGTTATCATAAGTGTAGCTCTCGATTCCGTTGTTATACTGAGCGTATTCCTTTCCACCGTTCTTGCCGTAGTAAGAATAGGTCAGCACATCCTTTTCGTCATACTTGAAAGTGAACTCCTGCTCAATATCACCAGTGTCCTCGTTGGTTATAACGACTTTTGCGGAGTCAAGCGCCGCATAGTCCTCCCTTGCCTGATATACCAATGTGTCATGCTTTAGCTCAGGCGTACCGCAGGAAGTGCATAAAAGGCAGACAGCCACTGTTAAAGCTACTGCTGCTGTTTTTAGAAATCTCATTTTAAAATTTACTCTCCTTAAAGCCCCTTGCAGGTCTTTGAGAACACTATAAGCGCCGCAGCAATAGTGAATATCTGCGAGATAGTTGCATGGACCATAAGACCTATATTGAATTTTATCACATACAGGTCTATAGCAAAGCTTTCAACGCCTACATTTTTTCCCCATGCAAGCCAGCCCACATAATCCTTGCCCTCACAGACGTAAGCTATGAACGCACCAAGTATTATTCCTGCCAGCATGAAAAATATAAACGCAAAAGTCTTTTTGAAATTTTTCATGACTGAATATCCTCTGTTTTATGTATCGGTATCTATTTTCTTCTTGACGGAGATTTTCTCTTGTTGTCAATTACTTTTTTCAGATCAGAAAATCTCTCCTCGCTTGACGCCTTGAACTTGCTGAGCATATCCTCAAAATCAGCGTTTCCTGAATTGCTGTCAGCATTGTATACCGGAGGCGGATTTTTAGCAAAATCCTGTGGCGCTCTGTCTCTGTTGTGATCCCTGTTATAGTCGTTTCTAGGTCTGCCCTGAGAATTGCCTCCCTGACGGTTGAAATTTCTCTGACCACCGTTAGGTCTGCCCTCTCTGCCACCCTGGTGACCGTTCTCTCTTGGCTTTCTCTGTGGCGCAGGCTGAGCCTTCTTGATAGAAAGCGATATCTTTCCGTCGTCGCCTAAATTAAGCACCTTTACCTTGACGGTCTGACCCTCGGTAAGATGATCCTTTATCTCGTTTACGAATGTGTTCGCAACCTCCGAGATGTGGACCATTCCTGTCGTATCCTTGTCAAGCTCCACAAATGCTCCGAATTTTGTGATACCTGTTACTTTTCCTTCATAAATTTTTCCTACTTCAAGCTGCATTTGATCTTTGTGTCCTCTCTGCAATAAAAATTCTGCTATATGAACGGTCAAAAGACCGTGTCCGCCTTAGTCGCTGTTGTTTACAATATAAAATCTGCGTTCATTAGGATAAGCATAGCCCAGCTTTTCAATAGCTATCTTCTCCATATACTCCGCCTCATCGTCAGAACTGAGCAGCCTTGTGTATTCATCATTGAGCTGCTTGGCGGCGGTTATCTTTTTATTTATAGCGTCTGACTCTTTTCTGAGCTGTGCTATCTGCGCCTGCTGTGAGATGATAATCACCCCTGAATAAACAACAAGAGCGGCAACAGCAAAAATAGTCAGAAGCTTAACAAATCTTGATCTTTTCGGCTTTGGATTTTTTTTTGCAGCGTCCTTTTCAGCGTCAGCCGTTTCGGACGTTTTATTTTTAAAACCTAGCATTGCGTACTCCTTTTTTGATTACAAAACCGACCTTTCCATAAGCAATACCCCAATAACTGTCATGAGGCGTTACCTATACTCTTTTCTATTATACACTAATCAAAAGAGAGTTTTCAAGTGCTTTTAGAAGTTTTTTTTCGCAGAGAGGAAATTTTGCACTTTTTCACAAAACAGTCCCTGAAACCGTCTGCTCTTTTGGTAATAAATTTAACCACAGGTGAAAACGTTTTAGCAAATAGTTTTCTGATGACCGAAAAAAGGCTCCTCAGCACGGATACAACAGCGTTTCCTACAGTAAGATGTTCTATCACGGAGCCTGTTAGCATACCGACTAAAACAAACCCTCTTATAGCCCCCGTCAGCCCGGTGCAAAATGTGAAAAGTGCAAAGCCGTAAAGAAATGTGTAAATGATATCCTCAAAAAAGGTGAGTATCTTCCCATGTGGCAAAGCCACCCTGAATACCCTGAAAATATCATATAAAAGTCCCAGCCCGCAGCCCAGAACCACAGACAGCAGAAAAAGCTCCCTTTCAAGCTCCAGCCCCAGTTGCATTTCTTCCATTTTCTTTCCCCTTTCTCCGCCATTTTGCACTGTGCAATGACATTGCATATACTTTTGGCTTAAAAACCGCCCGAATATACACCCCCCACTTGTAGGGGCGAACAGCGTTCGCCCGCCTGTTCGCAGTTTTTTCGGTTAATAGCTATCCAACAAAAATGCGGATATACCGACCACAAGTAGCGGTCAGCCAAAGGGTGACCTAAGGTCGCCCTTACATATGTTATCTGAATATCTTTCCTATCGCCGAGAGCTTTTTCTTTCTGTCCTTTTCTCCATAGACCAAAGCCCAGATATCTCCCTCCACGGAAACATCTCCCGACTCAACGCTTATTTCGTTTATGTGCAGGTCTTTGCCTTTTATCGTCAGCTCTCCAAGCTGTGTGAAAAGCCTTATCTCATCCTCGTCAAAGCTGTCAACGTCCGTCACGCCCGAAAGCTGTAAACGCTGTCTGTTTTCAAGAATGGCATTGTGCCTGCCCTGAGTATCATTCATAAAAGCACCCCCTGATATTTTTCTTATCTATGTATATTCGCTCCGTGTAAAAATATTTCTCTGAAAACGTTTTAAATCCTTGACAAAAACGCCTTGAAAAGCTAAAATAAACATATGCAAAAAAATCATAGTATCGAAAGGATATGAAAAAATGGCAGAGAATAAAAAGCTTATAACAGCAGACAACAGCTTTCTTACTTATATGGGCAGAATAGACTTTTCCGAAAAAACACGCCCTGAGTTTTATTACGCAGGCTCAAATGTAAAAATGACTTTCACAGGCACAAGCGTGTCCGCCGTGATAAAAAACCATAAGTATTTCAACATTCAGGAGCTTGGCTTTGTTATGGACGGCAAAGAGGGCAAGGTGACTTTCGATAAAAATGACGAGGATATCACCCTTGATATCGCTTGTGACCTTGAAAAAGGCACTCATACCGTCACCCTTTTTAAAAGGCAGGACGCTTCCCATTACTTTGAGTTCATGGGCTTTGAGATAGACCCCGACGGAGAAGTTCTTGAAAATCCTCCTCTCCCTGCAAGAAAAATAGAATGCTATGGCGACTCTGTTTCTGCAGGCGCAGTGTGCGAGGCAGTTGACTTTGTTGCAAGCTGTGACCCTGAGGATCATCAGGGAGTATACGATAACGCATGGCATAGCTATGCAATGATAACAGCAAGAAACCTTGGCGCACAGATCCATAATATCGCACAGGGCGGTATCGCAATTTTCGACAACACCGGCTATTATCATGCCCCGAATTATATCGGCATGGAGTCTGTATACAATAAGCTTTGCTATTTCCCAGAGGGCGCAAAGGGCGTAACGCCTTGGGATTTTGAGAATTATACCCCTGACGTTGTGCTTTTTGCAGTGGGTCAGAACGACCCTCATAACGAGGGTCACGAGGATTTCGATATCGCCGACCCTGACTACAGAGCAAAGTGGAAAAATGCCTACAAGAGCATTATCCTTGACCTTAGAAGCAAGTATCCAAACGCAACATTTGTGCTTCTGCTGACAGTTCTCTGCCACGGTGAGGAGTGGGATAAAGCCGTTGACGAGATAGCAAACGAGCTTAATGACGAGAAGATAACACATTTCATGTTCACAAGAACAGGCAAGGCGACCCCCGGTCACCCAAGACTTCCTGAGCAGTATGAAATGGCGGAGGAGCTTACAGCTTATCTCTCAAACATGGGCGATAAGATCTGGGGCTAAAAGATAGAAATAATAGGGCGAACAGCACTCCCCCTACACTGACTTTAAAAGCATCTGTAGGGGCGAACACTGTTCGCCCGTTTTTTACGCAAACTTATCGTTTCTGTGCATCATTATTGCACTTATTATCCTGCTATAGTCAGCTTAAATCCTGCTGTTCTGCCGACTGCCTGTCAAGCTCCATGCGGTAAGCAGAAAGTATCTCTCCCTCTATCTCATTGCGAAGCTCGCTGTCGATCGGGTGAACGATATCACGGAAAACACCGTTGTCATCACGGCGGCTGGGCATAGCCACAAAAAGTCGCTCCTCCCCTTGCACTATCTTGATATCATGTACCGCAAAACTGCCGTCAAAGGTCAGGCTCACAACGGCTCTGAGCTTGCCATCGTTTATAAATCTTCTGAATTTTACCTCTGTTATAGTCATTTTCATGCGTCCTTTCTTGTGATGTAATGCCTGTAGTAATATTTTTGCCTCTTTTTTTGAAAAATAATCAAAAAAGGGGTTTATTTTTTTTTAGAAATGTTATATAATAAAATAAACATACATTCTGAATTATCTATTATTCTAAGGAGTATTACAAAGATGATAACAAATGAGATCTTGAAAAATATAAAGCACGTTCATTTTATCGGTATAGGCGGCTCTGGTATGTACCCTCTGGTGCAGATATTCCATTCAAAGGGATATTTCATCACAGGCTCAGACAATAACGAAACTGAAACTCTTGAGGCCGTAAGAAAGCTTGGCATAGAAGTTTTCCTCGGTCAGAGAGCCGAGAATATCAAGGGTGCAGACCTTATAATCTATACCGCCGCAATAATGGCAGATAACCCTGAGCTTATCGCCGCAAAGGCAAGCGGTGCAATCTGCTGTGAAAGAGCCGAGATACTTGGACTTGTCACAAGCTGGTATACGAACGCTCTTTGCGTTTCAGGCACTCATGGAAAGACCACCACATCTTCCATGCTCACACAGATATTTGTTCAGGAGGGTACTGACCTTTCCTGCGTTATAGGCGGAAAGCTCCCAAGCATAGGCGGCTCAGGCAAGGCAGGCTCATCACAAACTATGGTCTGTGAATCCTGTGAGTTCGAGGATCATTTCCTCAGACTTTTCCCTGACGTTTCAATTATCCTGAACGTTGACGCAGACCACCTTGAGTATTTCAAGAATATCGAAAATATCATAAAGTCTTTCCATAAGTTCGCAACCATGGCTTCAAAAGCCGTTATCTATAATGGCGATGACGCAAATACCCTGAAAGCCGTTGAGGGTGTCGACAAGGAAATGATATCTTTTGGCTGGGATAAGAAAAACGATTATTCTGCCGTTATAAAGTCGAAAAAAGGCTTGCAGACACGCTTTGAGCTTTATCATAAGGGCGAGTTCGTCAGAGAGCTTACTATCCACGTTCCTGGCGACCATAACGTCATGAACGCCCTTGCAGCTATCGCTGCCGCAAGATATTCAGGCGTTTCATGGGAGGGTATCGAAAAGGGACTTGATACTTTCTTTGGCGCAATAAGACGTTTCGAGAAGATAGCCGAGGTCAAGGGCGTTACTATCGTTGACGATTACGCTCACCACCCAAAGGAGATCGAGTGTACACTGAAAGCCGCAAAGGGTCTTGATTTCAACAGAGTGTGGGCAGTTTTCCAGCCTTTCACCTATTCAAGAACAAAGATACTCATGAACGATTTTGTGAAAGCACTTTCTATTGCAGATATTGCCGTTGTAACGGATATCATGGGAAGCCGTGAGAAAAATACCGACGGTGTTTATGCTGAACAGCTTGCAGAGAAGATACCAAATGCAGTTTGGTTCAAGACCGACCACGAGCTTGTTGACAAGCAGACTGCACAGCAGAAGGAATATAACTTCTCACAGTGTATCGACTATATAAAGAAAAACTGCAAGGAGGGCGACCTTGTTATAACTCTTGGCTGCGGAGATGTCTATAAGCTTGCAAAAAGGCTTGCAAAAGAGCTTTAGGTTTAGAAGATAAAGATTTATTGATATAACAGAAAGGACGGAGCTATGAGAAAAGTAACCGAGAACGAGAAAATGGTATTCGAGTTCATAAAGGATCGCATAGAAGAGGGCTATCCGCCCACAGTTAGGGAGATTTGTGCAGAGTTTGGCTTTAAGTCTACCTCAACAGCCCATAGATATATAAATAATCTCACCGCAAAAGGTCTTCTTGAAAAGGGAAATAATCAGAACAGAGCCATAAGGCTCACAGGCGGCAACGGCATGAAGATCCCCCTTGTGGGAACTGTCACCGCAGGTATCCCTATCACTGCCATTGAGGAGATAACAGACTATATAAGCTTCCAGCCTGCAAGGCATTACAGCAATCCGCTTTTTGCCCTAAAGGTAAGGGGAGAGTCCATGATAAATGCCGCTATCCTTGACGGAGATATGGTAGTTATAGAGCAGACCCCATATGCAGAAAACGGCGATATAGTCTGCGCACTTGTTGACAACGAGTCAGCTACCATAAAGACTTTCTATAAAGAGGACGGCCATTACAGACTACAGCCTGAAAATGACACCATGGATCCTATCATAGTAGACGAAGTAAGCATACTTGGCAAGGTTGTGGGCGTTGTAAGATATCTGTAAATATAGATAAAGAAGATTTGTAGGGGCGAACAGCGTTCGCCCGTGTCATTAAACAAAACGGGCGGATAGTCCAACATAGATATATAAAAAACTTCGACAAACAAAACAGTTCTAAGTGTGTAAAGGATTGGTAATAATGAGCAGACATTGTACATTCTGCGGTTCTAAGCTGGAGGACGGAGCTAAGATATGCACCAACTGCGGAAAAATGGTACCTATCGCCTCATCGACCCAAAGACGTGGCGAGCAGGAGTTTATAGACCGTTCAAGGATACAGGGCATACCGAAGCGTGTTTACGAACACCCGAAAAGAGCCGAAGCAGAGGAAAGAATGCGCCGAGAGCAGGAAGCCCGCAGGGTAGAGCGTGTAAGAGAGACAGACCGAAACAGAGAAATGAGTGCGGCAGACTATAGGCGCACCCCAACTGAACATTCAAGCAGCGGCAAAGAGAATTATGGTAAGGGCAAAAAGATACTAAAGACCTTGCTTAAGATCGCAGTGGTAATATTGGTGATATATTTTGCGATTGCCTTTGTGAGAATATTCAGCGTAAGACATTCCACCTACGATTTCGATACCGAAATGAAATTGGCAAGCGAAAATTACGGCGAAGCCGTTGACGCATATTTCAAAGACGGCAAGTGGAAATATAACATCTTTAAAAATCAGGTGTCCTATGAGGGAACTTCCGAAAGTGGCGACGATTATGTTATGATATTCGGCAAGAATGACGGTCAGACTGTCGTAAGGCAAATGACAAAGAACAGCAAGAAGGTCGCTTCTGACAGCATAATGAACGATGTCATGGGAATGTTCATGTTCGAGAAAAAGGTCACAGGATAAAAAAATAAGCGCATAATTATGTAGTTATTTGTAGTGGCGAACAGTGTTCGCCCGCATTTTGACACGCATTATAAAACGAAACGGACGAAGTAAAAAAAGCTTCGTCCGTTTATTGTTTTGTAGGGAATCGTCCCACTTTTTTGCTGTTTGTGTTTTTTAACAGCCTAATTTACACTATTGTCACGCTTTTCATCAAACATTCTGTAATACTGCACAGTTTCATATTCGTTCAGCGTGTCCTTGTATTTGTCAGCCACATCATTTATAGAATACCATTCTCCGTCAGCCGTCTTGTAGCCGTAAGAGCTTATTATCGGAATGTCACAGCGTATCTTGTCAAGCTCCTGCTGATATCTCGACTTTGGGAGTCCAGCCGCTTCCATGACCTCGTTTGAAAGATAGTTAAGGCTTATATCGTCTATCTTCTCCGCTTCAACGCCCTTGTTGCTCCAAATAAGGAAAGGAGTCTGTCGAAGTCTTGAGTAATCCTCCGTTGAAAGTAAAGCAACGTCCTTGCCATAGAGATATTCCGTGAAGTCTATGATATGCGGATAATGGTCGCCGAACATTACGATTATGACTTCTTCGTCCTTGTTCCTGAAGTAATCTATAAGCTCTCCAAGCGCCTTGTCAGACTGATAGATAAGATTTAGATATTCCTGTGCCGCAGGGTTGTTGTAGTCCTCAAAGGTTATCTCAGACGGAACAGAACTGAGGTCATCATACGGCGCATGGTTCTGCATGGTCGCTGTCCATACAAAATAAGGCGAGCCTGCGTGTCTTTCATATTGCTCTTCAATATATCTGAAAATGGTTTCATCTGTGATATTTCCGTTGAAATATTGGATATCGCTCATTCTGTCCTGACAATTGTATATCCTGTCTTTGAATTGAAGCTGTTCATAGGCGTTGCCTATATCCCATAGTCCCTCAGAGCAAGGCGAGATAGCCTGCGTTGTGTAGCCAAGCTCGTTTAGCCAGCTTACAAGACCGTTTTGTTTGTCGTTGAGATATTGGGTGAATACTGCACTTCCCGACGGCAAAAAGCCAAGGGTGTTGCCGGTGAGAAATTCATACTCAGAGTTGCAGGAATAACCGCCATATGCCGAAACGGAAACATATCCGCTTATGCTTTCCTCCTGCAATTTGTGATAGTTGGGCAGATAGTCTTTGTTAGTCTTGAACTGAGCGATATGCTCAAAGTCTGCAAAGGATTCGTTCATGATAGCAATGATAGCAGGCTTTTTGTCAGCCTTTTGTACCTCATACTGAGTTATGATATCCTCAGCCTTTTGAGTGGAGTAGCCATCAGGCTTCGTCACACGGTTAAACATTCCGTCAAAGCAGAACATAAGGTCATAGCCTACGCACCTGTATGTGTCTGCATTTTCCGCACCTGAAAAGTTCAGCCTGATGTATCTGTTCTTTATACCAAGGTCATAGGCAAACCTGCCGCCGTATACGAATACGAAACACCCTGCAATAACAGCCACACCCGATATTATCCTGCTGCGTATTTTTATCTTCCTTACTTTTGTCGTCACCGTTACAGCGATAATAAGAATAAGATCACAAAGCACAAACATCACGTTGCCGTCTAAAAACAGTGAGTACATTCCGTTTATCTCACTGGCTGACTTTATGTTGGCAAGGTCGGCAAACTGAACAGGATTCCCCCTGAACTCGGTGACATAATACTGTGCCAAAGCATATATGGCAAATATTACGTTCACTCCGCAAAACCAGGCGTGTGGCTTCGGGAATATCACCGCACCTATAAGATATAAAAGCCAGCAGAGCAATATTCCAAGGAGAATGTAAAGCACATTGCTCTTTGGAAAATATGACCCCATTACAAAGTCCGGAAGAAAATAAGAATTTAGTCCAAGCATAAAAGCCGCAGTGAAAGGGTCGATGCAGCCTTTTGTTTCGCTCTTTTTCAGCTTCTTTTGCATTGAGAAAAATTTCGCAATAATAAATATCAGTGCCAGCTCAACAGCACAAGCCCCTATAAGCGCATAATTTCGTTCTTTCGGCAGGAAGTTGTCTTTGTCCATGTATATGCCCAACAAAGCACAGATGACTCCTACCGCTATAACTGCCGCTATGGCACTTATAAATCGTAATGTTTGCATTCCGTCAGGCGACGCAAACCATGCTCCTATCTTTTTCAGCAAGCCTTTTTTATCCTTTGCCTGCTGTGTTTGAATGTTTTGTTGTTCTTCCATTACAATATACTCTTTTCTGTTGATTTACACGCATTTTACAATACCTATTCATTATAACATAGCTATTAGCAAATTACAACAGCTAAAATCAACGAATATTTTCCTGTTTGATGTCAGGTGTTCACAATTAATTTACCCCATGCTTCAAAGAGTGTGTAAATTGCTCTTGAAAAAGGGACGGCAACGTGTTATAATATTTATGTATTTCAAAAAACATAAGGAAAAGAGGTAAATATATGTCACATGAGAAGATACTGGTGCTTGACTTTGGCGGACAGTACAATCAGCTTATCGCAAGACGTGTGAGAGATCACCACGTTTATGCAGAGATAAAAAGCTTTGAAACTCCACTTGAAGAAATAAAAGCAGCAGGCTATAAGGGCATAATCTTCACAGGCGGACCAAACTCCGTTTATGATATGACTTCCCCACATTATGACAAGGCTATACTTGACCTTGGCATACCAGTCCTCGGCATCTGCTATGGCTGTCAGCTTATCTCATGGATGAGCGGCGGAAAGGTAGAGGGCTGTAAAAAGAGCGAGTACGGCAAGATAGAGATAACAGCCTCCGCAGAGAGCAAGCTTTTCAAGGATGTTCCTGAGAAGAGCATAGTATGGATGAGCCATACCGACTATGTCAGCGTAGCTCCTGAGGGCTTTGTTATCACTTCCCATTCTGAGGACTGCCCATGTGCGTCAATGGAGAATGCAGAGAAGAAGATATATGCCGTTCAGTTCCACCCTGAGGTAACTCACAGTGAGTATGGTAACGTCATTTTGAAAAACTTCCTTTACGAGGTCTGCGGCTGTAAAGGCGATTGGGTAATGGATAACTTTATCGAGAACACAGTTGCAAAGCTTAAAGAGCAGATAGGCGATAAGAAAGTAGTTTTGGGACTTTCAGGCGGAGTTGACTCATCAGTTGCCGCAGGACTTATCAGCCGTGCAGTGGGCAAACAGCTCACCTGCGTGTTCGTAGATCAGGGCCTTATGAGAAAAGACGAGGGCGACTTTGTTGAGGAAACTTTCACAAGACTTTTCGATATGAGATTTGTAAGAGTAAACTGTCAGAAGCAGTTCCTTGAAAAGCTCAAGGGCATAACAGATCCAGAGGAAAAGAGAAAGACTATCGGAACAGAGTTCTATAAGGTATTCTGGGATAAGATCAGAGAAGAGGCAGACGGCGGATTTTTCGCACAGGGTACTATCTACCCTGACCGAATCGAAAGCGGAAAGGGCGATGCTGCCACAATAAAAACTCACCACAATCAGGTGAAAATGCCTGAGGACATCAACTTTGACGGCGTTATAGAGCCATTGGGCGACCTTTTCAAAGACGAGGTAAGAAAAGTCGGCGAAAAGCTCGGCATACCAAAGGAGCTTGTATGGCGTCAGCCGTTCCCAGGTCCAGGACTTGGCGTAAGAATAATCGGTGAGATAACAGAGGATAAGATAAAAGTGTTGCAGGAAGCAGACGCCGTTTTCCGTGACGAGATCAAGAAAAGCGGAATTGAAAGCAGCCTGAGCCAGTTCTTTGCAGTTCTCCCGAACGTCCAGACAGTAGGCGTAATGGGCGACCACAGAACCTATGACCACCTTATAGCTATCAGAGCTGTAACAACAGACGACTTCATGACAGCCGATTGGGCAAAGATACCATACGATGTTCTTGCAAGAATATCCAACAGGATAACAAACGAAGTAGACCATGTAAACAGAGTAGTTTACGATATAACCTCAAAGCCACCGGGAACGGTGGAGTGGGAATAATAAACACCCTTTTTGGAATGGTGTAAATACGTGAGTTTTCCCGTTTACTGTTGCTGAATGGCAACGATTTGGCAACATTTCTCGATTATCGGCAACAGAGATATAATAATTGTCTGAAAAGATAAGAGCTATCTGATTCAATTTAAGAATCGGATAGCTCTTTTTTATTTGAAGAATTTGAATACTATATCCCAGAAATCATTCCAACCAACTACAATAGTTATTATCGTCGCAGCAAAACCCAAGATTGTAACCAAAACATTCAACAGTTTAATAAACATATTCTTCTTGGCACGATCTGTTTTTTCAACAGGAACGAAACCAAACCAACTTAATAATATGAGTGGTGATAGAATGATTACCTTTGTTCCTTCCGCAAATGAAGAAAAAGGATTTAACAAACCTTTTCTGACACTTTTCCATTGGCTTTCAAGAGTTCCTAAATGTCGAATAAACATATCTTCACAGTCATGTATCTGGTTTTTATACCTTTCAGCTAATATCGAATTATTTCGTCCATTGATTATTCCCCTTGTTTCTGGGAGAAAGTTTATAAGTAATTGATAACCTCTAACCGCTACGCCTCTGAGATTATCTGTCATATATGCGTATTCACCGTCTTCGCCTAATTCATATTGCATTGCTTTTACATCAGCAGTTAATTCTTGATAGATAGTATTATCAAATATATGTTCTTCAATAATCTTTTTTATGAACTTGATAAACTTTTCTCTGTAACTGGAAGTGAACTCTATTCTTTTATTTAGACTTGATAAGTCTGCTACTTTGGAAATAAAGCCAATTATGATAATAACAACTAATATACAAATAGGAATTAGTTTATCCATTGTTCTCCTCTTTCAATGCCTTGCGAGCAGCTTCATTCCGTTCCGCTTCCGATTTCGGATACCTATATCTCCACTGGTCATATTCCTCACGACTAATCTCCCCATTGCGGTACTTCTGAGCCATTTCCTCCCAGGGTTCGAGCAGACCTGTCATTTTGGAAAATGTCGAGCCATTTTGCCTGTTGATGCGGATACAGATTTCACCGTCCAGACGGTCGATCTTGAAGCCGTATAAATCCTCTAACGCAAACAGCGTGTGCATAAGACCTGTGTAGCTGTCGATGTTCGGGACGTTCAGAGCTTCGGCCGATACGTCAAGTGCATCGGCAAGCTGCTCTACAAGGTCAGCCTTGGGCGTTCTCGAACCCGATTCATACTGCGCCATACGAATATCGGCTGTCCGTTCCGAGAAGCCGACCTGCAAGCCTAAGAACTTCTGCGTCATACCTCTGAGGTTTCTGATAAACCTGATCCTCTCACCTATTGCCATATTGTTGCCCTCCATTTTCAAATGGCAGATAATCTGCACTGCCATATTTCACAAATCAATCATAACATATATGCTTAGTGTTTGTCAAGATAGTATAAATAAAAATGTTTAGTGATTTTATACTTGGCATAACGGTATATGTTTAGTATAATTAAAACAGAACTTAACGCTTTAAAGTTAAGTCGGAGAAAGGAGATAATGCAAATGTCAGCGAAAAACCTTGACAGCAAAGGCAGATTTCGTTCCAGAACCATCGGATTTCGGGTATCTCCCGAAGAAGAAAAGCTGATAAATTCAGCAGTGGCACTTTCAGGACTGACCAAACAGGACTACATCGTAAAAAGGCTTCTCTGCCGTGATGTGGTAGTGCAGGGCAATCCGAGAGTATACAAAGCTCTGAAAAATCAGCTTGCGGAAGTGCTTTCAGAATTGCAGAGAATAGAAAATAGCTCTGTAAGTGATGAACTTCTTGAAACGATACGACTCATCAACACCACATTAAATGGAATGAAAGACGAGGAGAATCCTGATGTCAGAAGAAAAAGAAATGACCGCTCCGAACGTATCTATTGGCGCAGATACGGAGCAGTCATCCATAAAACAAACTACTAATAGTATATCAAATCGTGATGTAAATTTCAACCCCTTTGACGAATTTTTCAAGAAAATTGATCCGTTATACATGAAAACAGTCACGATGCAGGAACTGTATCAGGATATTTACAGCAAGAAACCGCCTGTTATTGAGGGCTTGCTCTATCAAGGTACTTATCTGTTTGTCGGTTCACCTAAGATCGGCAAAAGCTTCTTTATGGCACAGCTTGCCTATCATGTCAGCACAGGTATTCCGCTTTGGGACTATCCTGTGAAAAAGGGTACGGTTCTCTACCTTGCACTGGAAGATGATTACAGACGATTGCAGGAACGAATGTACCGAATGTTCGGCACGGAGACAACACCCAATCTTTTCTTTTCAGTCGCTTCCATGTCGCTGAACGAAGGGCTGCTCGATTAGCTCGACACCGATGCCCTGACCGTCACCCACAACACACCCGATGCCGAGCCGAGCGTGATAGCGTTTAGCTCTGATCACATCAAGTATCATCTGCACTACTCAGCGGAGTACCGTCCCGCAAGGCTGAAAAAGCTCGTCAATGGCGGCACGATTCTCAGTTACCTGACCGAGCTTGACCGTTCCGTAGCGGAAGCCATTGAACGCCAGGTCGGAAAGATGCTTGAAAATGATACAGAGTATCTCAGAGCTGTGGCGGTCGGTGATCTTGCAAAAGCAAGAGGACTGGAGAACATGGATCGCCTGATTGCCAGAGATCCGGTGTATGCAGCTATGGTGTATGTGTGATGCCGTGATTTCCCCATAAACAACAAGCCGAAGGATTCTGCGTGAGTCCTTTGGCTTTTTCGTATTTATAGAATCTGTGTAGGTTTGTCAATCATATTGGACACTATTATTAAGAAATTCGATAGGCGAAA
>ENA-ORTF01002965-ORTF01002965.1-human-gut-metagenome-genome-assembly--contig:-NODE-2965-length-15742-cov-4.424619_pt1 | contig 15742 bp, 8 predicted proteins | sample MGYA00241908_ERZ509180 | MGnify/ENA primary metagenome ERZ509180 (study PRJEB26280, sample SAMEA2338814) | human gut metagenome | biome: human gut; feature: human-associated habitat; material: faeces... | reverse complement strand
GAATACGGCCAACGAAAGCAATAAACTAAAACCTAATCGTTTCATTTATACTCTTATTATTTCTGTTTGAGACGCGAAGTTAGCATAAAAAACAATACCACTAACAGAGATTCTCTATTTCCTCAGTACAACATGTAGGACAGCCATTTTTATAGCCCGAAAAATACGGCAGTACTTACTTGCCCATAGAATATATACTGCTAGTGGCAAAGGATATATACTTACTTAGGAAAGTTAGTACTACTCAATCTTAAATGTATGAGCGTACTGACTATGCCTAAATTTACTTCACAGATTTTACTGTTATATTCTAAGGTACTTCATATCTTAGAGAACCTTCTCCTGAAAAACTTCACAGGGTTGAAGGTTGTATCCTGAACCGGTTCACAGCGGCAAAAATACCGTTTTTCTTTTTCCATGCAAAACAACCATGAAAAAACCACTGCGGAGGAAGCCTCGCGGCTGGAGGCGCAAAGCCTCCATTGAGCGATCACATACAAGTCAGAGCTTCTCGGAACCTGGCTGGTGGGAGCATGTCCTTGTTGCTTCTATGCGGTCTCCTATTGTTATAGAAGCCTATGATCCCCGTCAGCAACTCCCTTGCGATCAGCACGTCCGGGGGACGTTTCATCCTGTAGAGCCATTCCTGCTTGATAATGCCGTTGACCCGCTCGGCGATCGCGTTGTCGGTAGGCTTGTAGTCCTCCGTCATGCTGATCGTGGCTTTAATGGCCTGTAGACGATCAATATATTGATTACAACAATATTGAACGCTGCGGTTGGAGTGGTGGATCAGTCCATCGATCCCCTGGTGAGACACGCATAAGATACCCATGTCCAGAGCCGTTACCGTGTTGGAGGCGACTAGGCTGTCGGAAAGGACCCAGCCTATGATCTCATGCGTGAACGTATCCGTTAGGAGATGCAGGTAGGCCATGCTCTCATCGGTGTCGATATAGGTGATGTCGGCCACCCACAATTGGTTGATACTGTTGACGGTCAATCCCTTGATCATGTTCTTGTACTTCCTGTAAGGATGGTTGGAGCTTGTCGTGTGACGGCGCTTCCCGGGCTTCAGCATCAGGTGTGACTCATGCATCAGCCCGTAGAACCAATCCCGGCCACGCATCCCGTCCGGATAGAGTTCCTTGAGCATCAGGTACAGCTTGTACGCCCCGATGCCCGGAGCCTCATGCCGGATATCCCTCACGGTGTCAAGTATCTCTTTCTCTGACAATTCCCTGCGCATGCGTTTCTCCTTGCTCACGGAGTAATAACCTTCTCTTGTCTTGCCAAACAGCCCGCTCAGGCTACCGATCGATTCCTTGGGATGCCTGAGCCGAAGGTTGTCTACCGCTTGGCGCCAGCTTTTTTTAGCAGGTCGATGCCATATTGTTCCCGACCGATCTTAAGAAGCTCATGCAGAGCCTCATTGCGCAACACTGAGTAGGACAACGCCTTGCGTAGGCAATACTCCTTCAGCATACGGAGCTTGAAATCATGGCTGTAACTTTTAGTTTGACATCTTACACACGTTCTTTTAATTGTTAATTGCGTGTGAAGTAAATCTGTATCATGTCAAAAAGAATAAAGCAAATGTTACAGCTTCTGGCTATTCTTTAGATCTCGCTTTTTGGAAAAATGGCCAAATAGCTTTTACTTTGACACAGGCTAGAGGATAAGCAATTGCTTCCTTCTGTAAACAAAAAACGCCCAAAATTGCTCTCTGCTATAAACAATTTATTATATTTGCGTATATAAAAGCACGATTATGGAGCGATTGATAGAGATGTATCGGAAAAAGTTGCGGTTTACCTCTACCGCCTTTATTAGAAGTACGATGTACGAGATTAATTGGGATGCCCGGTTGATCGGCATAAAAGGTGCTCGGGGAGTGGGCAAGACTACGTTGCTGCTACAGCATATCAAGCGAAATTTTCAGCAAGACGAACGAACCTTATATGTCAGCCTAGATAATATCTATTTCTCAGACAATCGGTTGTATGACTTTGCAGATCGTTTCGTGAAACGAGGAGGAACACGCTTATACTTGGATGAGGTACATAAATACCCCCATTGGAGCCAAGAGTTGAAGAATATATACGATGATATGCCAGAGCTGCAAATTATCTTTACCGGCTCCTCCTTATTGGAGATTTTAAATTCGAGAGCGGATTTGAGTCGACGGGCAATCGTATATGAGATGCAAGGCCTTTCGTTCAGGGAATACCTAAACTATAATCTACAAACATCGTTACCCGTCCTGTCTCTTTCCGATCTATTGGAGAGGCACACGCAAACGGCAGAAGAATTAACGGCATCCCTAAAGGTGCTGGAGCATTTTCCCCGTTACTTACGGCACGGATATTATCCTTATTACAATGAGCTACCAGATCTATATCCGCAACGTGTAGAAGAGGTTGTCAATATGACACTAGAGGTGGAGCTGCCACAATTGAGAGGAGTGGATATCTCCTATTTACCCAAGATAAAGCAATTGTTATTAATCATATCCGAGTCGGCTCCTTTTATCCCGAATATCAGTAAGCTCAGCGAAAGGATTGGTATCACGAGAAACGCTTTATTGACTTATCTGAGCGTATTAGCGGAAAGCAAGCTGACGTACAATCTACTGAAATCTGCTTTTGGCATCTCCCGCCTGCAAAAGCCGGACAAGATCTACCTGGAGAATACGAACCTGATGTATGTCCTCTCGCCTTCGGAAGCAAATATCGGCAACATACGAGAGACGTTCTTTGCGAACCAATTGAAAAAGTCTCATCAAGTAACAATGAGCGAGGCCAGCGATTTCTTGGTGGATGGAATCTATACGTTCGAGATCGGTGGTAAGCGAAAAGGGTACTCGCAAATAGAAGGGATACCGAACGGTTTTATCGTTGCGGATGATATAAAAATAAGATCCCGTTATGGATGATGGGGTTCTTGTATTAAGGAAGAAAGGGAAGAATAATCGCTCATCCTTCCCTTTCAGCCATCAGTTATTGAAATAAAAAGTAATTACTTCGCTGAATATCCCTCATTCTGAGTTAAATTCGGATTACGTTGGATCTCGTTTACAGGGATCGGCCAGTATAAGTCTGTTGCCTTGAATGTAGCACCGCTACCATTCTTAGCGCCAATTAAATCAACGAATTGAACCTCACCCTTGTTTGTAGCGGAGATTTGAGGGAATTTACCTGTACGAACACAGTCATCCCAAATCTTCATTTCCAATGGGAACTCACGTAGACGCTCTTTCCAGCACTCTTCAATAAAAGCTTGCTTGCCTAATCTTTGAAGCTCGGAAGCGATTGTAGAAACATCCTTACCTTCCATGTTAGCACGTGCCTTAACTTGTGCCAAATAGCCGGCAGCCTCAGCGTTTACACCACTAGACTGAGCGATAGCTTCAGCGGCAGATAATAATGTTTCAGCATAACGATAGAAGTTCCAGTCTTTCGTACCCTTACCAGTCTCTAAGATAGCAGTCTCATCGTACCAGTACCAGTTACAAAGCATCTTCATATCCAAAGTTGTTCCATCAACCGGATGTGTATATGTACGATGGAAGAACTGATTCATCTGGGCACGCAAGTCTTTCTCACCATACACATTTAAATAACGCTCGCTAACACCATACACATTTACCCACAAAGAGTACTTGTTTCCAGTAGAAGAGTTGGCGAAGAATGTCGGAGAAATCAAATTGAATGCGTGAACAGGGATATTACCGTTAGGAGAAATAGCCGCATCATATTCACGGGCATAAATAACCTCTGGCAGATCATCTGTTGTACGTAACTTATTGAACGCACTACCTTCCGTAAGGTTATCGTTAGTAGCCAAAGCGAATTTTCCGCTATTGATTACATCTTTCAATGGAGTAACCGCATTAGCGTACTCTCCTAGTCTCATATAAACATCGGCCAGCAACATATCAGCCGCATATTTTGTCACACGGTGACTATTTCCTGCAAAAGTAGCATTAGGTAAATTCTCTACAGCAAACTGTAAATCAGGAATGATAACTGTATTGAAAACTTCCGATGCAGCCGTACGAGTCGGATATTCAACCAAAGTAGCATCTTCTGTAGGCTCTATAACCATTGGAACATCACCAAACATTTTTACAAGATAGAAATAGTTCAATGCACGGAAGAAACGAGCCTCTGCTTTATACTGAGCTTGATTATCCATTTCCACACCATCAACATACTTGATAACTGCGTTCGCTACATTGATCGACTTATAACAACTTTTCCAAGTGTCATTAGTCAAATAATTACAACAAGATTGCGTAAAGTTCTGACGAGTCAACTGGCGAGCATAAGAACAGTCTACTTCCTGGCCTTCATACTCATTCACAAAATAACCAGTTACCATGTTCATTACTGACAAGCTAGAACCTCTATAAGCGCCTGTCATATTACCCATCTTATCGGGAGCACCGTCACGATATAGATAATTGACATTGCCAATAATATCAGCACTTGTCTTATAATAGGTATCCAGCGTCAAGGATGACTTTGGTTCCTCATCCAAAAAACTGTCACATGCGGTAAATCCTACCAATCCCGCACATAAAATAGCTGTTGTTAATATTTTTTTCATCGCAATTTTCTGAATAATTAATTAATTAAAATGTTACATTTACACCCAACGTAAACGTTCTAGCTCTCGGATAAGAGAAGAAGGCCATATTCTGACCAAATTGCTCTGGAGATACCGCACCATTAGATGTAGAGATCTGGGATGTACTTTCAGGATCGTATCCATTAAAGTCTTTCGCCGTGATCAAGAATGCGTTGTTCACATTCAAATATAGGCGTAAGCTACTAAACGGAGTCTTTGCCAATTGATTTGAGTCGAAAGTATAACCTAACTGGATTAAGTTCGCACGTAAATAAGAACCATTAGCCACCCATTGAGAGTCTGTCAATGTATCCTGTCCTGCGTGACCACCGTTGAACAACCAGATAGCTTGCTGCATAGAATTAGGATTCGTTCCATTATATGCGTCATACAAGATATTTGTCAAACCGTTAGTTTGTCCGAAACGGTCATACGTAGAGTGATAGAACTGTTGCAAGGTCTGAACACCAGCGACAAATTGTAGATCCAATGTGAAATCCCAATTCTTGTAACGTAATGTATTGATCATAGATCCAGTCCAATCAGGTACACCTTTACCTATGATCTCACGCTCAGAAGAACGTTTCGCACGACCGATCTGTTTCTTCTCACAGTTACCAGCCTCATAATCCTCGATCGTATAAACGCCTAAACGCTTATAACCATAGAAACTACCTACACTCTCACCAACACGTAAGATGGAAGCACCACTTACCCATTCGTTCTTCAAGATATCCTCGTCATTATCACCTAATGATAAGATCTTATTCTTATTGAAGTTCGCATTGATAGAGGTTGTCCAAGTGAAGTCTTTCGTGTCAATATTGCGAGTAGACAACATCAAATCCAAACCTTGGTTACGGATAGAACCGATATTCTTATAAACTGTCTCGAAACCTGTTGTATGAGGAACCGGGGCATCCAATAACAGATCAGAAGTCTTCTTGTTGTAATAAGAAGCATCTAACGTGATTCTATTATTGAACAAACCTAAATCGAAACCTATATCGAACTGAGCGGTTTTCTCCCATTTCAAATCAGAGTTAGGTAATCTATTTAAATAAGAATAGGAATTACGTGTTCCGTTCAATAATAACGTTTCGCTCTTAACTGTTGCTAAAGATTTGTAAACACCAATCTCAGAGTTACCAGTCAAACCGTAGCTGGTATGCAACTTCAAGTTGCTGATCGTATTTTGATCAGACATAAAGTCTTCTTGCGTGATGTTCCAAGCCAAACCTGCTGATGGGAAGAATGCGTATTTATTATTCTTACCAAACTTAGAAGAACCGTCATAACGACCAGTAATTGTAGCGGAGTAACGATCCTTGAATGTATAAGCGAAACGTAAGAAATAGGAGTTCATAGCCCAACGTTCCCAATAAGTCTTCGGAGCATCAGGCTTCGTACCTGCGTCCATATTGAAGTCCTCAAAGAAATCGCTAGTGAAGTTCTCTGTATACATTCTAGAATAGTCATATTTACGCTCCTGCCAAGACAAACCGGCCATAGCATTGATACGGTGCTCACCAATCGTCTTGTTATAAGTCAAGTAAGTCTCTTCCTGCCAATAAAGAGTATTTGCGTGATATCTTTCAGCACGTCCATGTTGGTCATATGCCAAATTCACCAAGTCACTTGGCATATATTTGTGCAAAGTCTTAAAGTTAGCGTCAACACCGAATTGAGTCTTCAAATCCAAACCTTCGATGATATGGAATGTCAAGGCTGCATTACCGAATACTTTTGTATTATAGTTCATATTCTTATAAGTCTTCAAGATATGAACAGGGTTAGACATTGCCTCAAAGTCCATCGGCATACCTTCTGGAGTATTAGTAGAAGTATACTTTCCATCGTATTGAACCGGCATCCAAGGAACCATCTCGATCATAGTACGACGAGCGTCCTGTCCACCGCCATCCTCAGGAGTAGAGTTGCCCCAAGTATGATTTACAGCTAAATTGACCGCTGTAGACAACCATGTCGTAGGATTGGCGTCATAAGCGATCTTCGCATTCAAACGTTTTGAATAGGTATTCAGCATGATGCCTTGGTTATCAGTATAGTTCAAGAATGCACCCATAGATGATTTCTCGCCACCTTGCTGAACATTCAATTGATGGTTATGAGAGATCGCTGTACGAGTTGCCTCATCTTGCCAATCTGTATCATAAAGAGGATTACCGTTAGAATCGAAGAAACGACGATCTGTAAACCAATCCGCACGATTAGTAGACCAGTTAAATGGATTGCCATCCTTATCAGATCCCCATCTATTCTCATTCTCAATACCTTGCATAAAAGCATCGCACCACTCCTGCGCATTCATCGTATCCATCTTACGAGCGCGATGAGCCAAGCTTACAGAACCAGAGTAGCTAACCTTCGTTCCACCTTCTTTGTTACCACGTTTCGTAGTAACCATGATAACACCATTGGCACCACGAGCACCATAGATAGCAGTAGCGGAAGCATCTTTCAATACCTCCATAGACTCGATGTCATTCGGGTTCATCAAATAGAAGTTCTCCATTACTACGCCGTCCACAACATACAATGGATCAGAAGAAGCATTAATTGTCGCTTGACCACGGATAACAACACGGCTACCATAAGCACCCGGCTGGCTAGAGTTAGAGAAGATATTTACACCGGCAGCCTTACCACGCAAGTTATCCAATGCACTAAAGTTTTGAGCTTTTAACATCTCTTCTCCTTTAGCTGTAGAAATAGAACCTGTTACATCCGATTTACGCATCGTACCGTAACCTACTACTACTACCTCATCCAAAGTCTGTGTATCTTCTTTCAATGTAACATTGATTGCAGATTGGTTGCCTACAGGGATCTCTTGAGATAAATAACCAATATAGGAAATCACCAAAACTCCGTCGGCGGGCACACCCTCGATCGTATAATTTCCATCGAAATCAGTGATCGTACCGTTTGTAGTGCCTTTCACCACCACGTTAGCGCCAATAACAGGCTCACCTGTACCGTCAACAACCACACCTGTTACTTTCTTGCCTTGCTGCACTGCCATTACTTCATCAACCGTGCCTGCGGGAGCGGGAGCGGCCATAGCGGCGTTTACAGAGAAGGCAGAAAGCAGCAAACAGAACGCTGAGGCTTTAGCTATCCCCTGAATGGATAATAGCTTAGATTCATTCTTTGTCATTTTGCTTTGTTTTTTAATTAAGTTTAGATTGATTACATTGTCTATGTAATTTTTATCGTTATAGATGGACATAGTTCGTACGGAACTAGTGCGCCATTCATGGTCTATATCATTAAAAACTGGGCAAATGTATAACTTTTTTTGTAAACTAGACTTAAATCTATAGTATTTTTTTAATAAAAATGACACATTTATCACAAATCACCCCTTGAAACCAAGAATATCAGCCCTTAAATGTACTAAAAATATATTGTTCCGTACGGACTTACAATAGTATCATCGCCTTTCTATCACATAAATAATTAACTATCAAATATTAGCAGTAAAAACACTTTAAATTGGTTACAATAAACAAATGTTAAATTTATTGAGATTCAAGGCTAGGCGAAAATGGCACTAGTATGGCTTCTATGAAAAAAACAGATAATGTATTCAGAGACTGGATAATATGAAAAAATTTAGCCCTCCTTTATAAATAAAAGAAGAACCACATTATCTACAATCTTTCTACCAAGAAAGCGCCATAGACTTATTCCCACAAGGCTTGAAATCCAATAAGGCATTACCCGAAACAGAGTCTCTCATGACACTCTTCACCCATCACTCTAACACAAGCAAGTCTTCTGCTTAGAATAATACCGATTTATTTGGGGTTAGATCCTATCAAAACATTCAATATACAAACATAAGACAAACTGGATAAGGGCGGGCAAACCCCGCCCCTTACCATGCTACCAAGATAATTTTATAAACTTATTCTCCCACGGAGCGAAACTCAACGGATTCCCCGAAACTGGGTCTCCTACGACATCACAAACCGTAGTTTTCACAAAATTAATTTTATCTGAAGTTACGGAGAAAGTAGCTGGCTTCCCGCCTATCTCACGCAATTGAAGCATAACAGCATTCTCGCCTTCCACAGGCCTCATGTTTACCAACAACAAATTCTCCGGTACGATCTTGAAAATGGAAGCCGATTGGAGAGGCTCCACCTTTTTATCTCCGGCAGGCAAAACACGGGTCAAGAACGGAATCCGGTTTTCCCAAGCGAACTTAGTCGCATACTCAATAGAGTTGTCTTTCGAAGAGTTGATGAAGTAACTCCATTGCATCTCTCCCATTTGGTCCGCATTGAAATTGGTTACCCAGTAGTTGTTCATCGGCCATGAATACATATTCGTGGACTGAGGTACGGCTCCGGCTTTATACCGCCCCGTATTGATCGCCCCAAATTGCATTAATGGTATTTCTTGGCTACCCATCACGACCTGTGACTCTCCATTACGAGCCGTAGCGAAGTTTTGCACCGTGTACCAATCGTTAGAGGAGCCCGGGATTTGGTCTACACCCGCCTCAATCGATCCGCCGGGTACATCTAAATGGATCTTTCCTCCTTCAACCTCAAACGGGAAAGCGATATAAACCGCTTCCGGATCTGTTACCGCTTTTTTGCGCAGGCGATAAACTACCTCGATTTTCTTTGTTACGTTAAATACACGGAATTCCACCATCAAATTATTCGGCTCACGTCCCGCTACCGTCTCTCCCCGGAAACGATAGGTATCCCAGACATCGCCTTTCTCATATTTCTCGAAACGCATCTTCTCTGGGCGACGGCGGAGGAATTGGGGAGCACGATATTGTTCCATCGGATGACGGCTATCGATAATCTCATAAATAAACTCGCCCATCTCCCATTCCGCATCCGGCGTAACCAATTGTTTGTTCAAATCCTTATCATATAATTTACGAATCGTACCTTTACGGGTATTGAAGTCGATGGCATACCAAGGATTCTCCACATGTGTCTCTTTTAATTCCGTAGCGCCCTGTATTTCCGGACGTGGCGCATCCTTTACCTTTATATAATACTGCGCATATCCCAAAGCCGGGACATCTTTCACGTAAAAGTTCCAATAAGTACCATCGGAACGGCTTTCGCCAGCTTGTGCGGGAATTACGTTGCCAGCCGCATCCACGATCTCGAAAGCCTTGTCTTTCGGAAGAATCTGATGATCGACATAAGCTTTAGCGATACCGCTATAACTCCAGTTGAGCGTATTGAATACAGCGATAGACGGAACGTCGCTTTTGGGCACGAACGATTGTAATATACCCATAGTGGCCTCTCCCAGCAAACCGGAATGGCGATAGGCTTCCCACGCATACGATTGTTTCAAGGAGCGTTGTTCCCAAGTTTCCAGTCCATAAGCGTTACGCACGCTCTCACTATGCCCGAAAGTATGCTCATCATAGAACAAAAGAGCTTTGTTGATGTCCTGAATTCGATCATTGATGTCTGTCGGCAATTGAGCGCCTAGTATTTTGGCGAATGACAATCCGGCTTGGTTCGCGATAATATCCGAGTGAGTCACACGAGATATGGCAGCTTCGCGAGCACCGGAAGCGAAACCATCCGTCCACCAATCCGGCCAAGCTCCACGAATGGTCTCGATACGATCCGCATATTGGCTCTCTACCGTCTTAAAGAACTCGCTGGCTACCGCCGTGCGTAATTTCGGCCATTCATACTTCTCATTCCATTTTTGTAGCATCTCACAACTTTTCGTGGATGGAGGCGCATTATCCGTAAAATAACCCGAATGCTGGGCGGCCAATATATCATACGGATAGTTTTTCGCTTCCATTTGATCCAGATACGCTAAGACCCGTTCCTCGAACTGCTCAAAATCATCGGTATGGATACCAAAGAAATTTCCTTGGTTATAATGCTCGGCACGATAGGTCAAGACCTTCTTCCCGGATGGAGATTCCCACCAGAATACGGTAGGTTTATCAAAACAGATCAACGCCCGGTGGCCATGGGTTCCCATATTCACATATTTCACGCCGGCATCCGCGAAATACTCGCTGAAGCACCAACCGATTCCATTCACGTCGTCTTGCATAGCTACCTCGGCACGCATCCCATTCTCACGGAATTGCTTGATCGGATAAAGGGAGGCGGCGAGCGTTTGCTCATCGGGTAATTCGTCAAAGTTCAAGTACATCGTAGCTAATTCGATACGACCCTCTTTTACCCGCTGCTTCAGGCGAGCGATCTGTTCCGCCGGACGGCATTTCAAATATTCGCTAACCGCCCAAGCGATCTCGCAAGTCCAACGGAATTTAGCGAAATCCGGATAATTATCCGTAGCATCACAATAATCCAACGCATAATCAATATATCGTAGATGTTCCGCTAAGATTTCCATTTGGGAACGAGTATAACCGATATCCGTATGCGTGTGCTGCACCATATTCATTTGCCAATGGCGAACCGGTTTTACCGTCACCATAGTCTCCTCTTTCTCTTTCCCACTTGTCAGCGTCAACGGTAATTGGCGAGTCGTGCTAACCTCGGGTATCTCGATTCGGAACACATTATCCCCGGACACCAGTTTCTCTTTACGGCTTTGCTCGCCTAAACGGATCGTTACTGTAGAAGGCTCTCCTTCATGTTTCACGGAGATCTCGACCTTTTGGGTCAGTCCGTTTTTCGATTTATAAACCGCCGGCAATACACGGCTCTTGACATCCGATAATCCCGGAGACGCATGGACCGACAATGTCCCAATCAACAAAGCCAATCCTGCTGATAAATAAGTTCTTTTTTTCATTTTATCGTGTTTTTATGGATATAAGTCCTATATACAACATACATATTAATAATAGCATCAAGCCGGCTACCTGCCCGAACATATCGGCTAAGCCTCCCATACAAGGCGTAATCAAGGCGCCTCCCGATACCCCCATAATCATCAAGGCCGATACCTCGTTGGATTGCTCCGGACGATGTTCCAACGCGAAAGAGAACAGGATCGAAAACACATTCGAGCAAGCCAAGCCAACCAGTACGATCATAACGCCCATGCTCCACAAGCTATCCGAGATAAGCAATCCTACGAAAGCAAGGATAGCGATAAGCATGCTCCCCCTTAAGAAGGGTCGTGACGAGATCCTCGCCAACAATATAGCCCCCAGGAAAGAGCCTCCCGTACGAGCGGCGAAATAAAGGCTACTCCCTAATCCGGCCTCTTGCAACGGCATGGATAACTTTTCCATCAATAGCTTAGGGATCGTCGTATTCAGACCGACATCGATCCCGACAATACACAGAATCCCCAAGAAAAGCATCCGTATCCTAGCATCTTTACATAAAGCTAACGTAGAGGCGAACGAGGCTTCTTGCCCCTCTCCTTCCTCTTTACCCGGAATAGTCGTTATCAACCAGATGATAGATAACAAGGTAGTCACCGAATAGACAATGAATATCAACTTCCAATCTCCCCAGAAAGAAGAAGCTACACCTGCGATAATCGGCCCTAAGAAGGAAGATACCGCCTTAATAAACTGCCCTAAAGTAAGCACGCTCGTTACTTTATCCGGATTTACCACCCGCGCTACCATCGGATTCAAGGACACTTGCAAGATCGTATTTCCAATTCCCAGCAAAGCGAACGCAAACAAGATACAAGCAAAGTCATAGAAGAATAGAGGTATCAGCATCGCCAAGGTTGTGATAGCCAAGGCTACGACCACCGTATTCCTACGCCCGTGCCGTCCCATCCAGATACCGGTAGGGACAGAGAACAGGGCGAACCAAAGAAAGACCATCATGGGCAATAGGTTCGCCAACGTATCGGACAAACCAAAGTCCATCTTCACATAATTCGTGGCAATTCCCACGACATCCACGAATCCCATCACGAAAAAGCCGAAAAGGATCGGGAATATAGCGGAGTTCGTACTTTTAGTTCTCATATCGATCTTTTGGTTGGCTACCCATTTCTAAAACCAAATGTCCACCTTGAACAATCTCCGAGAAAGGAATACGAGTATCCGTCAATGGTTTCCCGTTTAAGTCCATGGATTGCACGTAATCATTTTGCTTACTATTATTACGAGTCTCGATCACGAATTCCTTCCCTTTATAATAGCGGTCATTCAGCCGGATCGTAATCTTATCGAACAAAGGACTACCCAAAGCGAAAGAAGGCGCTTGATCCGTCAAGCCTTTCATATCGAATAAGCCTAAGGAAGAGATCACGTACCAAGCCCCGAGCTGGCCTTGATCCTCATCTTGTCCGTAGCCATAACCGTGGATGCCATCCGTACCATAGAACTCATTCAAGATCGCCCGCACCCATTTTTGCGTAAGCGAGGGACGACCGGCCTCGTTGAACATCCAAGAGATGTGCAAACAAGGTTGATTTCCTTGGTTATACAAGGTTTGCAAACCGGCGAAAGCCCCTACTTCCGTGCCTCCGCTAAAGATTAATTTACGAGACACCGTGAAGATGCTATCCAACCGATGGTTAAACACGTCCGCACCTACTTTTGCGACCAAGCCTTTCGCGTCGTGCGGTACATAGAATGTATATTGCCAAGCGTTACCTTCTTGGAATCCGCGCCATACTTGCATCGGATTGAAGTCCTCGATAAACGTACCATCCTTCTTTTTAGGACGGACAAAATTACAGGAAGGGTCATAGATACGCTCCCAGCCTTTCGATAAGTCCATCAAACGGTTATAATCGTCCGTCTTACCCAGTTGCTTCGCCCATTGGGCCACGGCCCACGCACTATAAGCATATTCCAAGGTATGGGAAGCGGAAAACATGAAAGCCTCGTCCGGCCCGTCCCCTTTATCCAAATGAGGTACATAACCATATTCCACGAAATAACGGGTATCCACCTTTCCCGCACCCAACGGACGATTCTCCCCATCCAACTCATTCTTCAAGCAAGCCTCATAGGCCGTATTCACATCGAAATCCCGGATGCCGCATTGATAAGCACCGGCGATAATCGTACTTAATAAATTCGTACCAACCCCGGAGACATAACGGCTATTAGCGATTCCATCCGCCAGCCAGCCGGCGTCCTTGTACACCAACAAATGGCTACTTATATAATCCGAATAATATTCCGGATAGGCCAAAGCCCAAACCTGTGTCAGATTCCATTGCGCTCCCCAAGCGGCATCGGTATTGTATAAGTTATGTACCGGTTTCCCATCTTTCAAAGGGATTTGTCCTACCGAGCCATCATTTCTCGGATAAGCGCCATTCACATCGCTAGCCAATCCACGCCCCAATAAAGCGTGATACAAACCGGTATAGAATTTCACCTTATCCTCTCGCGCTGGAGTCTCTACCCGGATACGTCCCAAATATTCTTCCCATGTTTGGCGAGAGATTTCCCTTGCCTCGTCAAACGTAAGGGTAGCGGCCTCAGTCTCCCTATTTAACCGGGCATTCTCCACGGATGTATAGGAAAGACCTACTTTAGCGGTTACCGACTCTTGATCTTGGGTACGGAATGTCAGATAAAGTCCGGCCCCCACGCCCGTCGCTTTCCGTTCATCCGGACGGATATCCGCCCCGTTGAAAGCGCCATATCCAACGGGAGCCTTATCCAGCACCGCCGAGAAATACAAAGGAACCGATGCCCCGGGCTGGTATTTCCTCACATATTCAGGCTCGGTAATCACCCAGCCCTCGATACGCCCGTCTTCCGTAAAAGTAATTTCAGCATCCCGTACAGCTCCGCTCTCTCCTTGGCGGTTTCCTATATCGAACAAGATACGGCTATCCTCCCCGGCCGGAAACGTATAACGCTGGATAGCGACACGAGGGGTAGCGGTAAGCTCCGCCCGGATCGAGTAATCTTTTAGGAGAACGGAATAATAACCGGCGGTAGCGATCTCGTCCGTACGGTCAAAACGGGAACGGTATCCTATACCTGTCGAGTCGTCTACCGCCCCGGGAATTGTTTTCAATGAACCCGTCGTAGGCATCAGTACGATTCCACCGATCTGAAACTCATGCAAGCAGGGGAAACCCTCGATCGATTGATCCCGATAATCGTAACCGGTAGCCTCCCAACCGGATTTATTCCCGATATGCCCGTTCGTAGAAGGGGCCGGCTTGGCCATACCGAAAGGCATCGCTCCCGGGGTAAAATGAAACCAACGGCAATGCGCCGTACCGATCCGAGGTTCTACATATTGGCTAAGCTCCTCTTGCTGGACCTTCTTGCCTTGTGTCACGCAGGATGTGAAAACCCCGCACAGGAACAAGAGGAAACAGACCGGCTTCATACTATACTTTCTCATAATTTATTTAGATAGATGGTTTAACGCAAAAACATAAGCACCCATAGCGATCGAGCGGTTGGCTCCTTGCTTGCTGAAGGTCACCCCTATCCGTTTACAAGGATCGTATCCTACCTTGCGATTCGTACCCGGGACTAGCACCTCGACAGCCTCTCCCCGGGCAAAACCGGCGAAGCTCTTCTCGTCGTCCAAGTCATACACCTCCTTTTGCAAGCGCCCGAAACGAGCACCGTCCATCATTCCCGTCTGCGCGTTCATCTCTTTCAACAAGGCCGGCAGGATGTACTTGGAAGCACCGGACAAACCACCGCCTATCACGATAAGCCCATCGATCAAGGTAATAGCGGAAGCCAACGCGTCCCCAGCCATCTCACCCAACTCCTCAAACGCGGCGATAGCCGCTTCCCGGTTACCCGGACGAATACCCTCGGCGATCTCGAAGATCTCTTTCGGGGTACGCGCCCCCGCATCACCGCTCCGCTCCGCATAGACACGCATGACCGCCCGTATGCTGACGCTCTCCTCCACGATATACTCCGGGTACTTCTTGTTCCGCAGGCACCATACATATCCTCCCGCCGCGTTATCACCCCGCAAAAGCTCTCCATCGATGACAACCCCGGCACCAAAGCCTGTCCCTAGCGTGACACCTAGCAAATTCTTATATCGTTTCGTACTTCCCGCCTCCCGCAAACGGCGGTTGATCTCCGGGAGCACTCCCGTCAACGCCTCTCCGTACGCGAACAAGCTTCCGTCGTTATTGATAAATACCGGTATCCCGAATATATCTTCCAGAAACGGGCCTAACG
>ENA-ORTF01002961-ORTF01002961.1-human-gut-metagenome-genome-assembly--contig:-NODE-2961-length-15752-cov-22.213225_pt1 | contig 15752 bp, 12 predicted proteins | sample MGYA00241908_ERZ509180 | MGnify/ENA primary metagenome ERZ509180 (study PRJEB26280, sample SAMEA2338814) | human gut metagenome | biome: human gut; feature: human-associated habitat; material: faeces... | reverse complement strand
TGCATCCGCTACCCCGTGTCAACGAAATAGCCTATGATGTGGACGACAGGCCCGCGCCCGCGCCCTCTGCCGCCCGGCATGACGGAGGATGTGACCGATGAAAAAACTGCCTGACTTTGTAAAATGGCTCATCATCGCTGCGGTGCTGGCCGGGATGGCCGCCCTGATGGTGGCCGTGAACGACCGGGCCTCCCGGGTGGAGATGCCGATGCCGGACAACAGCCTCGGCATCTACCGCACGACGCCCGCCGCCGGAAACTGAATCCTGAACCGTGAAACGGGACTGCTGCAAAGCGGCCCCGTTTTTTGCATAATCCTGCCCCGCTTTGCGTATGCTGTACGGACAAAACTGAATGGGTGGGAGGCATGGGTATGTTTGTGGTCACACTGAGTAAGGCAAGCGTCAAGAAGGTGGGCGTTGGGGCACTGTGCTGTGCGCTGGTGGTGTTCAGCGCCATGCTGGGGCGTTACATCAGCACCCGCACGGTGGCCGTCGCGGCGGCGAACAATAAGATCGAAAGTGCACAGGACATCCAGACGTGGTTCACGGGCTACGGGCTGGACGTAGATGGAGCGTCCATCACCGCCGACAAGGTCAAGATCCCCCGGAAGTGGGACGACAGCTTCTCGGCCTTCAATGGGGTGGTGCAGCAGAGCGGGATGGACCTCACCCGCTACAAGGGCAAGACGGTGGAAAAGTGGACGGCGCTCATCCCCGCCGCCAGCCGAGGCGACGTGAGCAGCTACGGCGTGCTGCTGGTCTACCGGAAGAAGGCCGTCGGGGCGTATCTGCTGGAAAAGCCCTCCGGCGTCGTCACGGGCCTGAAGGACGCCCAGACCGCCATGGCATTGCAGGAGGCCGAGCAGGTGTCCGGCGAGGACTTCAGCGGGGACTGGGGCGAGCGGCACGATGAGGAGCTGACCGACGAACAGGCCCGGCAGACCTCGGGCGAGGATTTCAGCGGCGACTGGGGAGAGCGGCACGATGAGGAGCTGACCGACGAACAGGCCCGGCAGACCTCGGGCGAGGATTTCAGCGGGGACTGGGGCGAGCGCCACGACGAAGAGTTGACCAGTGAACAGGCGCAGCAGACCTCCGGAGAGCCGGAAAATGCGCAGAGCCAGCCCGTGCAGTATACCGACCTGCCGCTGGACGCCGAGGGCTACCCCGTCGAATAGGTGTCATTTTGCACGAAAAAATGCGGTGAAGCAGAAAAAATGTGCAATAGTGGTATTTCTGGAAAAATATTCTGTTCAATGTTACTAAAATTTTTGATAAAAAATCGGCAATATGGAAGGGTGAAAAAAGAACGACTAAGGTTTATAATAGAAATAGACATCCAGCAGCCAGAAGGTTCGAGTGCTGTGTCCCGATGGGCAGAGTGAGCTGCCCGGGAGGATCGGATGAAGTAAGGAGAAAATGATCATGAAGGAATTCCAGTACACCGTTAAGGATGCCTGCGGCATCCACGCACGTCCCGCCGGCCTGCTCGTCAAGGTGGCCAAGGGCTTTGCAAGCACCGCTACCCTCGAAAAGGCAGGCAAGACCTGCGACCTGCGCAAGCTGATGGCCCTGATGGGCATGGGCGTCAAGCAGGGCGACACCGTGACCATCAAGGTGGAGGGCGACGACGAGGCCGCCTGCGCCGAAGCAATCCAGAAATTCCTGAGCGAGAACGTCTGATCGCCCAGTGTGATGAGAAGCCCTTGCGGGGAATGCCTGCGGGGGCTTTTTGTTACAAAGATGAAAACGATGAAATAAGGAGAAAATGCAATGCAGGTAGGCACCGGTAAAAGCATCCTGAATGGCATTGCCATCGGAAAGCTGAAGATCTATAAGAAAAAGGATACCGTTATCTCCGCCGCTGAGGTGGCCGACACCGCCGCCGAACTCCAGCGCTTTGAGGATGCCCGCGCCAAGGCCATCGACCAGCAGACCGCCCTCTACGAGAAGGCTCTGGCTGAGGCCGGCGAGGACATCGCCGAGGTGTTCAACATCCATGCCATGATGCTGGACGACGACGACTTCGTGGACGCCATCAAAGAGATCATCAACGGCCAGCACCGCTGCGCCGAGTATGCCGTCAAGACCGCCGGAGACAATCAGGCCGCCGTCTTTGCGGCCATGGACGACCCCTATTTGCAGGCCCGCAGCGCCGATGTCATCGACATCGCGCAGGCCATCCTCGATATTCTGCAGGGGGTGGACAACGCGACACTGCAGGGCACCGAGCCGAGCATCCTCGTGGCAGAGGACCTCGCCCCCTCCGAGACTGTCCGGATGGACAAGAGCCTGCTGCTGGGCTTCATCACCCGGGAGGGCAGCTCCAACAGCCACACCGCCATCCTCGCCCGCAGCATGAACATCCCCGCCCTCATCCAGTGCAAGGACATTCAGGACGACTGGGACGGCAAGATGGCGGTCGTGGACGGCTACAATGCCTGCGTCTACGTTGACCCCACCCCCGACCTGCTCAAGAGCCTGAAAAAGCGCCAGCAGGAGGACCAGAAAAAGCAGGCCCTCTTACAGGAGCTGAAGGGCAAGCCCAACACCACCCTTGATGGCAGGACCATCAACGTCTTTGCCAACATCGGCGGCATGGGCGATGTGGGAGCAGTGCAGCAGAACGACGCCGGCGGCGTCGGCCTCTTCCGCACCGAGTTCGTCTACCTCAACTGCAAGGACTTCCCGACGGAGGACTACCAGTTCGAGGCCTATAAGCAGGTGCTGGAGAGCCTTGCGCCCCGCAAGGTGGTCGTCCGCACCTGCGACATCGGCGCGGACAAGACCGTGGATTACATGAAGCTGGACCACGAGGACAACCCCGCACTGGGCTACCGCGCCATCCGCATCTGCCTGACCCGGAAGGACTTCTTCAAGACCCAGTTGCGTGCGCTGCTGCGGGCTTCGGCCTACGGCAACATGAGCATCATGTTCCCCATGATCACCAGCCTGCGGGAGCTGCAGGACGCCAAGGCCGTGCTGGACGAGTGCCGCACCGAGCTGCGTGCAGAGGGCAAGAAGTTCGACGAGAAGATGGAAGTGGGCACCATGATCGAGACGCCTGCCGCCGTCCTCATCGCGGACGAGCTGGCGGAGGAGTGTGACTTCTTCTCCATCGGCACCAACGACCTGACCCAGTACACCTGTGCGCTGGACCGTCAGAACGCAAAGCTGGAGCCGTTCTTCAACCCCCACCACCCCGCTGTCCTCCGGGCCATCAAGATGACCATCGACGCGGGCCACCGCCACGGCATCTGGGTGGGCATCTGCGGTGAGCTGGGCGCAGACACCGCCCTCACCGAGACCTTCCTGCGGATGGGCGTGGATGAGCTGTCCATGAACGCCAAGAGCGTGCTGCCCGTGCGCAAGATCATCCGCAGCATCGACCTGAGCAAGCCTTCGGATAAATAAGGCATTCTACGCTGAACCCTCGGCCCCCGGCAGGGAACTTCCCCGCCGGGGGCTTTCTGCACCCGAAAAATTTGCAGAAATGCTTTAAAACCATGAAGTGCAGTGCTATACTGATAGCATTGGTACATCTGCTGAGAGGAAATATTTATGACACGACTGCTTATCCGCCTGTTCATCAGGCACCCGGAGGACACGAAGGACGCCGCCGTCCGCACGGCCTACGGCAATCTGGCCAGCCTTGTGGGCATGGCCTGCAATATTCTGCTCTGTCTGGGCAAGCTGACGGCGGGCACCCTTTTCGGCTCCATCGCCATCATGGCCGACGCGCTGAACAACCTTTCGGACGCTTCCTCCAACGTGGTGAGCCTTGTGGGCTTCCGACTGGCAGCCAAAGGCCCGGACGAGAAGCACCCCTACGGCCACGCCCGGTATGAGTACCTCGCGGGCCTCGTGGTCTGCGTCACCATCCTCGCCATCGGGCTTTCGCTGCTGAAGGAATCGGTCCTGAAGGTGCTCCACCCCACGGCGGTGGTGTTCAGCTGGCTCAGCGTGGCGGTGCTGGCGGCGTCCATCGGCGTCAAGCTCTGGATGAGCCGTTTCAACAAGACCATCGGCCAGCGCATCGGCTCTGAGACCCTGATGGCCACCGCCGCCGACAGCCGGAACGACGTACTGACCACCAGCGCCGTCCTCCTGTCCACCGTCCTCTCCCGCCTGACGGGCTGGGATGTGCTGGATGGCCTCATGGGCGTGGCGGTGGCCGGGTTCATCCTCTGGTCGGGGTGGGGTCTGATGATGGATACCCTCAGCCCGCTTCTGGGCGAAAGCCCCTCGCCGGAGCTGGTGGAGCACATCGAGCGCACCGTCATGAGCTATCCCGGCGTGCTGGGCGTCCACGACCTGATGGTCCACGACTACGGCCCGGGGCATCAGTTCGCCTCGCTCCACATCGAGTTCCCGGCGGAGGCCGACCCCTTGGAGGCCCACGACATCATCGACAACATCGAGCGGGAATTTATGGAAAAAGACCGCCTGCAGGTCACCATCCACTACGACCCCATCGTGACATCGGACGCCGCCGTGGGCGTCCTGCGCAGCCGTCTGATGGAGAAAGCCCGCCAGATGGACCCGCGCCTGTCCGTCCATGACCTGCGCATCGTGCCGGGAGACAGCCACACCAATGTTCTCTTCGACCTTGTCTTCCCGGCGGGCTACACCGGGGATAGGGATGCCCGGCTGGCCGAGATGTGCAATTTCGTCAAGGAGCAGGACCCGAAATACTGCTGTGTCATAAAGGTGGAGCAGAGCTATGCGTCTGCCCCGCCCGAAGAGGAACAATAAGAAAAAGAGGGAAAGGATTATGCTGAACGAGACTTACCGCGCCATGCTGGGCCATAAGAGCGTCATCCGCGAGACTTTCATGTATGGCAAACAGCGCGCCGCCGAGATCGGCTATGAGAATGTGTTCGACTATTCGCTGGGCAACCCCAGCGTGCCCTGCCCGGACAAGTTCACCAAGACCATGCAGACCCTGCTGGCTGAGGAGGAGCCGGTGGCCCTCCACGGCTACTGCCCCAGTCAGGGCGACCCGGGCTTCCGCACCGCTGTGGCGGCCCATCTGGCCGGGACCTTCGGCCTGCCCTACGAGCAGAAGGATATTTTCCCCACCACGGGTGCGGCGGGGGCCATCGCCCACGCCATCCGCGCTGTGACCAAGCCCGGCGACGAGGTGCTGACCTTCGCGCCCTATTTCCCGGAGTACGGCCCCTATGTTGAGGGCACCGGCGCGGTCCTGAAGGTCGTGCCCCCGCAGGCCCCGGCGTTCCAGCCGAACCTCGACGCCTTTGAGGCGATGCTGAACGAGAACGTCACCTGCGTCCTCATCAACACCCCCAACAACCCCACCGGCGTGGTCTACTCTGCCGGGACGCTGACCCGGCTGGCTGACATCCTGACCGAGAAAAGCAGGGCCTTCGGCCACACCATCTTCCTCGTCAGCGATGAGCCTTACCGCGACATCGCGTTTGATGGCAGAAAGGTGCCTTACCCGGCGGCATTCTATCCCCACACCCTGACCTGCTTCTCCTTTTCCAAGAGCCTGAGCCTCCCCGGCGAGCGTCTGGGCTATGTGGCCGTCCGGTCCGGCTGCGAGGGCGAGGAGCTGCTGGTGGATATGATGGCCCAGATCTCCCGCTTCACCGGCCACAACTGCCCGCCCAGCATCATCCAGCGCGCCGTGGCCCAGTGCCTCGACGTGACCAGCGACCTTTCCGTCTACGAGACGAACATGAACCTGCTCTACGACAAGCTCACAGAGCTGGGCTTCGAGGTGGAGCGCCCCGGCGGCACCTTCTACATCTTCCCGAAGGCGCTGGAAGAGGACGCCAATGCCTTCTGCCTCAAGGCCCGGGAGTTCGACCTGCTGCTGGTGCCCAGCGACACCTTCGGCGTCAAGGGCTATGTCCGCTTTGCCTACTGCATCGACACCGAGAAGGTGGAGCGCAGCCTGCCTGCGCTGGAAAAGCTGGCTGCGGCCTATAAGTGAGGAAATAAAATGCATCCGCTCCCCGAATATCCCCGTCCCAGCCTGCGCCGGGACAGCTATCTGAATCTGAACGGCCTGTGGGATTACGCCATCACCAGAAGCCCGGAGTTTCCGGCCCGGTGGGACGGCAGCATCCTCGTGCCCTATTCGCCCGAGGCAAGGGCCTCCGGCGTGAGCCGCACCTTGCAGCCCGGCCAGTGGCTCCACTATCACCGCGCCTTCACGCCCCCGGCGGGCGAGGGAGGGCGGGTCCTGCTCCATTTCGGGGCGGTGGACTATGCCTGCGCGGTGGAGGTCAACGGCCATCTGGCCGGGGGACACCGGGGCGGCTACTGGCCCTTCACGCTGGACATCACCGACCTGCTCCGCCCGCAGGGGCACAATACCCTCTGGGTGGCGGTCCAAGACCCCACCGGCGCGGGCACGCAGGCCAGAGGCAAGCAGACCCTCAAGCCCGGCGGGATGTTCTACCCGGCCCAGAGCGGCATCTGGCAGACCGTCTGGCTCGAGCGGGTGCCGGAAAACTATATCGAAAGCCTCACCGTCACCCCGGACTATGACGCCCGGACTGTGACGGTCAGAGTCCATACCACAAAGCCCGGTGGCGCGGTAAATGTCTGGGCGGCTGTCCGGGCCGGAGGCGTGACCATCGCCGAGGACTGGGGCAGCGACGAGGCCGACCAAGACGGCGAAGTGACCCTGAATATCTCTGAGGAGCACTTCTTCCCGTGGAGTCCCGACAGCCCCTTTCTCTACGACCTGACCGTTGGTACGACGCAGGGCGAAGAGGAAGGGTTCGACACCGTACACAGCTACTTCGCCCTCCGCAAGTGGGAGTGCAGAGAGGATGGAGGGGGCATCAAACGCTTTTTTCTGAACGGAAAGCCTATCCTCCTCAACGGCCTGCTGGATCAGGGCTACTGGCCCGAGGGCCTTTACACCCCGCCCTCCGACGGGGCAGTGGAGCACGAGCTGCACACTGTGCGGGAGCTGGGCTTCAATCTGCTGCGTAAGCACGCCAAGATCGAGCCGGAGCGGTGGTATTACCACTGCGATAAACTGGGCATCATCGTCTGGCAGGATATGGTGAACGGCGGCGGGGCCTACCCCATGTGGTACGTCACCTATCTGACGAACGCTTTGCAGCCGCTGCTGCGTTATGCCCCGGACGGGAAGCTGCTCTGGGGCCTGCTGGGCCGGGGCAGCGCCCGCAGCCGGGAGGAGTACAGCCGGGAGCTGGCCGACACGGTGGCCGCGCTGGGCCAGCACCCCTCCATCGGATGCTGGGTGCCCTTCAATGAGGGCTGGGGGCAGTTCGACGCAGAGAAAGCGACGAAGGCCCTCCGCGCCCTCGACCCGACCCGTCTGGTGGATGAGGCCAGCGGCTGGTTCGACCGGGGCGGGGGAGATGTCCACTCCATCCACAACTACTTCTATCCGCTCCGCATCCGCCCGAAAGCGCGGGCGGTGGCCCTCAGCGAGTACGGCGGCATCGCGTGGCCCATGCCCGGCCATGAGCCGCCCCGGAAGACCTACGGCTACGGCACAGTCAGAAGCCGGGCCGAGCTGACCGGACGCTACCGTGACTTGCAGCTCAAGACCATTCTGCCCCAGCTGAGAAAGGGCCTCTCGGCGCTGGTATACACGCAGCTGACCGATGTGGAGGATGAGGTGAACGGCCTGTTCACCTACGACCGCCGGGCCATCAAGCCCGAGGCCGCTGCCATCCGGGCCGTCAATGAGGCGCTGGAAGCGGAATTTGAAAAAGTCGTATCCTGACAGCAAAAAAACTCCGGGAGCCGGAAGGCCCTCGGAGTTTTTTGCATCTTATTCCGGAAAAATTACTGGTCGCTCTGGGTGTTCTTGATCTTGGAGGCCGGAAGCTTCTTCATGGCGGCGGTGTCCAGCGCATGAGGCAGCGAAGCGCCGAAGGACTGGATGCTGTCCTGCAGCTCGCTGCTCTTCATGTCGGAGAGGGCCTGTGCGCGGAGAGCGTCCAGCGTGTCGGCCTCCAGCGGGTCGAGGCGGACGAGGAGCATCAGCGCATAGCCGGAGTACTGCACCGCAGCTGCCTCGCCGGGCTTCAGAGCACGGACGGCGTCGGCAGCGCCCTCCTCAGAGAAGGTGGAGTCGATGTCGGCAGCACCCAGCAGGGCGGTGGAGAGAGAAGCAGCGTCGGAGGACGGCGTGCCGTCCAGCACGGCGTAGATGTCGGGCAGAGCGGCAGAGACGGCAGCGCCGAAGGCGGAGGTCTGCGCTGCGGCGTCAGCGTGGACGGCGGCGTTGTAGCTCTCGGCGGCGGTCTGGGCCAGCTCCAGCATCTGGGTGCTCTGGTCGTCGTCGGCGAAGGCGAAGGTGCTGGTGTTGTACAGCGGGATGACGGTGTAGCGGATGTAGACCATATCGTCCTCGAGGTGGCTGGTCAGCTCAGCGTCGGAGACGGGGGTCTCGCCGTCGGTGCCGTAGCAGAGGGTGAGCAGGTCGCTGCTCTTGATGAGGATGCGCTCGAACCGCTTGAGGGTGTCGAGGCCGATGCCGTTGGCCTTATAGAGGTCGCCGTTCTGCTCCATCAGCTGGGAGGCGTAGCTGTCGGCCTGTGCCTCCTCGTCGGGGGTCAGCACGCCGCCCAGCGCGTCGAAGCGGGTCTCGATGGCGGCGTAGGACTCGAGGTTCTCGAGGGTCTTCTGGGCCACATAGTCGCTGACCACGGCGGTCTCGCCGGTGGCATCATCGACGGTGATGGTGGCTTTGAGGAAGCTGGACACCTTGGAGGAATCCTGCTCGTCGGAGGCGAGGTCGGCGGCGGTCTGGTAGGCGTCGAACTGAGCCAGCAGATAGAGGCCGGAGGGGATGTCCACATCGCCGATGGTGCCGACGGAATCCGGGGTGGAGAGGCTGCAGCCCACGAGGCTGACGGCCAGTGCGAGGGCGCAGACGAGCGCGATGAGTTTCTTTTTCATAAGTGTACTCCTGATAAAGTTTATTTTTTGCCGGAGGCTTCCTCCTGCGGGGCGGCAAGGATGTCCGCCATCGCCCGGAGGATGCTTTGCAGCAGTTCCAGCGGCTTTTCGTCGGGCTGAAGGACCACTGAGAGGTAGGGCTTGGTGCCCGCGCCTGCCGTCACACGGCCATTGAAGGCGATGAGCAGGCCACGTATCATGCCGACGTCCAGCGTCTCGACCTGTAAGAGCAGGGTGTCCTTCTTCTGGGTGACTTCGTAGACGCCCACGGCGGCGGCTTGGACCCGCACCAGCGAGACGCTGACGAGGTCGCTGACCGAGGGGGGCGGGTCGCCGTAGCGGTCGATCAGCTCGTCCAGCACGTCGGCGGCGTCCTCGGGGGTCTGGATGGCGGCGATGCGCTTGTAGGCCTCGATGCGGCCCGGGCCGTCGGCGATATACTTCTCGGGGATGAAGGCGTCCACCCGCAGGTCCACGAGGCACTCGCTCTTGTCCCGCTGGATGGGTTCGCCCTTGGCCCGGGCGATGGCCTGTCCCAGCATCTTGACATAGAGGTCGTAGCCCACGGCCTCCATGTGGCCGTGCTGGCTGTGGCCCAGCAGACTGCCTGCGCCGCGAATTTGTAGGTCGCGCATGGCGATGCGGAAGCCGGAGCCGAAGGCTGTGAACTCCCGGATGGCGGAAAGCCGCTTCTGAGCGATGTCGGTGAGGGTCTTGTCCCGCCGGAAGGTGAAGTAGGCGTAGGCTTTCCGGCCAGAGCGGCCCACACGGCCTCTGATCTGGTACAGCTGGGCGAGGCCCATCCGGTCGGCATCCTCGATGATGAGGGTGTTGCAGTTGCGCACGTCGATGCCCGTCTCGATGAGGGTGGTGCAGACGAGGATGTCGATCTCGCCGTTCAGCAGATGCTGCCAGACGGGGTTCAGCTCCTCCTCGGTCATCTTGCCGTGGGCGATGCCCACCCGTGCGCCGGGCACCATCTGGCTGACATGGGCGGCTGTGGACTCGATGTTGTCCACACGGTTGTGGAGATAGTAGACCTGACCGCCCCGGGCCAGCTCCTTCTTCATGGCCTCGGCAAGGATGACGTCGTTATATTCCAGCACGAACGTCTCCACAGGCTGGCGCTCGATGGGGGGCTGCTCGATGGTGGAAAGGTCGCGGATGCCGCTCATGGCCATGTTCAGGGTGCGGGGGATAGGGGTGGCCGAGAGGGTCAGCATATCCACGCCGATGAAGTTCTCCTTCAGCTTCTCCTTGTGCTTGACGCCGAAGCGCTGCTCCTCGTCGATGATGACAAGGCCGAGGTCGTGGAAGCGGACGTCCTTGGAGAGGAGACGGTGGGTGCCGACGACGATGTCCACGCTGCCGGACTGTAAGCCCCGCAGCGTCTCCTTCTGCTGCTTTGCGGTGCGGAAGCGGGAGAGCATCCCGACCTTCACCGGGAAAGCCTCCATGCGGGAGATGATGGTGTTGTAGTGCTGCCACGCCAGCAGGGTGGTGGGGGCGAGGATGGCGCACTGCTTGCCGCCCATGACGCACTTGAAGGCCGCCCGGAGGGCGACTTCGGTCTTGCCGACGCCGACGTCGCCGCAGAGCAGGCGGTCCATGGGCCAGCCTTTTTCCATGTCCTTTTTGATCTCGGCGGTGGCGTTGAGCTGGTCGTCCGTCTCGTCGTACTCGAAGCGGGATTCAAAGTCGCTCTGCCAGTCGCCGTCGGCGGGAAAGGCGTAGCCCACGGCCTGTCGCCGTCGGGCATAAAGCTCGATCAGCTCCTGCGCCATTTCCTCGGTGGCCTTTTTCACCTTGGCGCGGGTGCGCTGCCACTCGGTGCCGCCCAGCTTGGCCAGCTTCACCTTTTCCTCGTCGCCGGGGGCGGTGTAGCGGCTCAGCAGGTCCAGCTGGGTGACGGGCACATAGAGCACGTCCGAGCCGGAATACTGGATCTTGAGGTAATCCTTTATCGCGCCCTGTACCTCAAGGCGCTGGATGCCCGCATACATACCGATGCCGTGGCTCTGATGCACCACATAGTCGCCGGGCTTGATGTCCGACAGGCTGGAGAGGGCGTTCTTATTTTTCTTGCGCTTTTTGGCCTCGGCGGCCTCGTCGCCTAGACCGTGGCGCCGGGACGAGAGGACGGCGGCATGGGCAAAGGGGAAGGTGCAGCCTGCCGTGAGGTGGCCGGGCAGGACCTGCACCAGCCCCTTTGTGGGCCGGACGTCCCGGCTCATGCTGACGGCGTAGCCCTTGTCCGCGAGGTCCCGGGTGAGGGCCGCCGCGCCCTTGGGCGTGCCGGCAAAGAGGACGACCGCGTACCCCTGCGCCACCAGCGGGTCGAGGTCCTCCCGCAGGGAGGCAAGGTCGCCGCCCCAGTTGGGGGCAGCAAAGGCCTCGGCGTTGACGAGGTCTTTGAGTTTGAACTCATTCATGCCCCGCAGGAAGTTCTCGCAGAGCAGGGTGCTTTGTTTCTGGGCTGCGATGGCGAGGTCGTCCATGGTCTGGTAGAGCACATCGAGACCGGGGCAGAGGACGCCCTCTTCCAGCAGGCCGGTCAGCTCCTCGCTGCGGCGGAATTCGGTGGCCTTCTGGGCGTCCCGGATGCCGCCCACCTCGTCGAGGATGAAGATGGGGCTGCGGAGATGGTCAAGGAGGGTGGCGGGCGTCTCATACCGCAGGCCGTAGTATTTGTCCATGGCCTCGGGCATGACGCCGCTGTCCAGCTGGGCAAGGTCGGCCTCCATCGCCTTTTCAAGGGCGGTGCGGCGCTTGCCCCGGGCTTTTTTCTGGGCGGCGCGGAGGGCGTCCGCCGTGTCGGCCGTGCTGCCGAACAGCACCTCACGGGCAGGGGAAAGATAAATTTTCTCGAGTGCGCCGTCCCGCCGCTGGGTCAGCAGGTCGAAGGAGGCCAGAGAGTCGATCTCATCGTCCCAGTATTCCACACGGGCGGGCTGGTGCATATCCGGGGCGTAGATGTCCACGATGTCGCCCCGGACGCTGAACTGGCCCGGGCCGTCCACCTGACTGCGCCGCACATACCCGGCGGCGAAGAGCCGCTCCACCAGCGCTTCCCGGTTGTAGACCATGCCGGGCTTGAGGGTGAGGGTGTTTTTCAGGAACTCATCCTGCGGCACCGTGTATTGGAGCAGGGCTTCGGCGGGGACGCAGACGGCCTGCAGTCGTCCGCCCGCCAGTGCGCCCAGCACCGACAGCCGCCGGTACTCGTACTCGCGGCCCGCGCCCTCCACGGGGCGGAGCATGAAGTCCCGGGGCGGGAATACCGCCGCCGAAAGGCCCAGCGTTTTGAGGTCGTCGGCGAAATGGGTGGCCTCGGCCTCGCCGGGGGTGACGATGCAGAGGACGCGGCCTGTGTCCTTCTGGAGGGAGGCGTAGAGCAGCGCCCGGCCCGCCGGAGGCAGGCCGAACAGCGCCGCTGGCCCCGGCGACGCAAGGCTGGCCGCGATCTTCTGGTATTCGGGGGTGCTTTTCAGGAGCGCTTCGTACATGGGAGACCTCCTTTCTGGTTAAAGCCTCTCCCTTTGGGAGAGGTGTCACCGCAGGTGACGGAGAGGGCAAGGACGGGACGATAGGACCACTGCATAGAGACAAGCAGGCTCTTTGTCAGAGAGAGGCTATCGCTGCGTTCGTGCCTCTTTGCCCGCGGCCTTGCCCTCTCAGGCGCTTCGCGCCAGCTCTCCCAAAGGGAGAGCCTTTGATTCACCCGTTATACTTGCTCTGCGCCAGACCGAGCTTGCCGTCCATGATGAGCTTGGCGGCGGCTTCGAGGTCGGGCAGGCGGTCGGCGAGGGCCTTGGCATCGTCGGGCGGGAACTTGCCCAGCACCCAGTCGGCGAGGTCGTAGTCCGGGCGGGGCTTTGCGCCCACCCCGATGCGGATGCGGGGGAAGTTTTCGCCGCCGAGGCGGGCGATGATGCTCTTGAGGCCGTTGTGGCCGCCTGCCGAGCCGGAGGGCCGGATGCGCAGCTTGCCGGGGCTTTGGGTGATGTCGTCGCAGAGGACGATGACGTGGTCGGCGGGGATCTTGAAGAAGCCCGCCAGCGGGGCGATGGAGTCGCCCGAGAGATTCATATAGGTCAGGGGCTTGAGGAGCACGACCTTATGGCCGTCCACCTCGCCCTGCCCCCACAGACCCTGAAACTTGGTCTTGGAGACGGAAATGCCCCATCTGCCCGCCAGATCGTCCAGCGCGGAAAAGCCTGCGTTGTGGCGGGTGCCGTCGTATTTTGGCTCCGGGTTGCCGAGGCCGGCAATGAGCCAGATGTCATTGGTATTCATACTGTATTCTGCCTTTTTGTGTCTGAGCTGTTTTTCGAACAGTATATTATTATAACATACGCGCGCGCAAAAAGATACACAAAAAGCGCAAAAAAAGCCGCCGTGCGGGCGACACGGCGGCGTGGGGAGCGGGGGTCAGCCCTGCTCCTGTTCCAGTTTCTGCTTTTTTGCAATGTACGCTTCCATCTTCGGCTCAGCCCAGCCGTCGAGGTTGGTCTGGCGCTCGCGGGCGATGCCAAGTGCCTGCGGGGGCACGTCTTTGGTGATGGTGCTGCCGGCGGCGGTGTAGGCTCCGTCGCCGATGGTGACGGGGGCCACGAGGTTGGTGTTGCAGCCGATGAAGCAGTAGTCGCCAATGGTCGTGCGGAACTTATCCTTGCCGTCGTAGTTGCAGGTGACGGTGCCGCAGCCGAAGTTGCAGTATTTGCCCACATCGCTGTCGCCGATGTAGGTCAGGTGGCTGACGGTATTGCCCCGGGCGAAGCTGGAGTTCTTCGTCTCGACGTAAGCGCCCAGATGCACGCCGTAGCCGGTGACGGTATTGATGCGGACATGGGTGAAGGGGCCGATGTTGTTGTGGGGGCCGAGATGGCTGCTGTAGACCTGACTTGCGTTGACGGAGGTGCCCTCGTCCACGGTGCTGTCCTCGATGAGGGTGTTGGGGCCGATGACGCAGCCTGCGCCGATGACCGTCCGGCCCTTCAGGATGGTACCCGCGAGGATGACAGCGCCCGGGGCGATGACGACCTCGGGGTCGATCTCGACACTGCGGCTGCGGATGTCCACGCCGTTTGCGATGTGGCGCAGCAGCACCTCTTCACGCTGTGCCTCGGCGGCGTCGAGCTTGGCCTTTGCGGCGGCCAGTGCGGATGCATCGATATTCTGCATAAGGAAAAACCTCCTCCAACTCTGCCTTTCGCAGAAGCCAAACAGACTGCGACGGCCTCTGCGGAAGAGGAGCTGTTGTATCCAAGATAAAAGAAATTCGAAAGGAAGAAAGACAAACAAAAGAGGCAATGAGTTTAATGGATAGAAAGTTGTATCCAACCGCCCAAAAGTGGCGTCAAAACTCGAAAATCCTCTTCAAATCTTTCCCATTTTATATTACCGAAAAAGAGAGTAAAATGCAAGAGTTTGCACAAAAAATATCAAACAAATTCGGTGATTTGCCCGATGGAATGGGCGCGAAATTCTGGTATAATAGTTTAGCATTCACAGAGAAATGTTTATCGTATGACAAGACAGAGCATCGATAAGACCGCCGGAGCATCGCGCCGGGGGCCATCATTTGGGAGGTAAACACGCATGAGCAAAAAGTATCTGTACTACTTCAGCGAAGGCAACGATGCCTTTGGCGGCGACAAGGTCACCATGAAGAACATTCTGGGCGGCAAGGGCGCTGGTCTGGCTGAGATGACTGCAGCCGGTATGCCGGTCCCGCAGGGCTTCACCATCACCACGGAAGCCTGCACCCAGTACTACGCAGACGGCCGTCAGATCAACGACGAGATCACCGCTGACATCTTCGAGCACGTCAAGGGCCTCGAGAAGATCACCGGCAAGACCTTCGGCGACAACGAGAACCCGCTGCTGGTCTCCGTCCGCTCCGGCGCACGTCAGTCCATGCCCGGCATGATGGACACCATCCTGAACCTCGGCCTGAACGACGAGGCAGTCGAGGGTCTGGCCAAGAAGACCAACAACGCCCGTTTCGCATACGACTGCTACCGCCGCTTCGTGCAGATGTTCGCCGACGTCGTCATGATGGTCCCGAAGAGCCTGTTCGAGGTCGAGATCGATAAGATGAAGGAAGCCAAGGGCGTCAAGAACGACGTTGACCTGACTGCCGAGGACCTGAAGGAGCTGGTCGGCACCTTCAAGAAGATCTACGAGGACAACGAGGGCAGACCCTTCCCGCAGGATCCCAAGGATCAGCTGATCGAGGCCGTCAAGGCTGTCTTCCGCAGCTGGGACAACCCCCGTGCAAACGTCTACCGTAAGATGAACGAGATCCCCTACGAGTGGGGCACCGCTGTCAACGTCCAGCAGATGGCCTTCGGCAACTCCGGCGACCGCTCCGGCACCGGCGTCGCATTCACCCGTGACCCCGCCACCGGCGCAAAGAAGCTGATGGGCGAGTACCTGATCAATGCACAGGGCGAGGACGTCGTTGCAGGCGTCCGCACTCCGTCCCCCATCAGCCACCTGCACGAGCAGATGCCTGAGGTGTACGATCAGTTCGTTGAGATCGCGACCCGTCTGGAGAACTACTTCCGCGATATGCAGGATATGGAGTTCACCATCGAGGACGGCCACCTGTATATGCTGCAGACCCGCAACGGCAAGCGTACCGCTCAGGCTGCCCTGCAGATCGCCTGCGATCTGGTGGACGAGGGCATGATCACCGAGCAGGAGGCTGTCCTGCGCGTTGAGCCCAAGCAGCTGGATACCCTGCTGCACCCCCAGTTCGATGCTGCTGCTCTGAAGGCTGCCGAGGTCGTCGGCAAGGGTCTGGCAGCTTCTCCCGGTTCTGCCT
>ENA-ORTF01002960-ORTF01002960.1-human-gut-metagenome-genome-assembly--contig:-NODE-2960-length-15755-cov-3.745541_pt1 | contig 15755 bp, 8 predicted proteins | sample MGYA00241908_ERZ509180 | MGnify/ENA primary metagenome ERZ509180 (study PRJEB26280, sample SAMEA2338814) | human gut metagenome | biome: human gut; feature: human-associated habitat; material: faeces... | reverse complement strand
AAATATGCTTTTCAACTGGCGTATGCTGGAAGTGACAGGGGATGCGAAATATGCTGACCTTGTAGAGACTTGTCTTTATAATAGTGTATTGAGTGGCATCAGTCTGGACGGAAAGAGATATTTCTATACGAATCCCCTCCGTATTAGCGCCGATCTGCCTTATACACTTCGTTGGCCGAAAGAACGGACAGAATACATTAGCTGTTTCTGTTGTCCTCCGAATACATTGCGTACTCTTTGTCAGGCACAGAATTATGCTTATACATTAAATGATGAAGGTATCTATTGCAACTTGTATGGCGCAAATACATTGACAACCCACTGGAAGGATAAAGGTGAGATTGTCTTGACACAAGAAACGGATTATCCCTGGGATGGTAATGTACGCGTGAGATTGAATAAACTGCCTCGTAAAGCCGGAGCTTTCTCTCTTTTCTTCCGTATACCGGAGTGGTGCGAAAAGGCTACATTGACAGTAAATGGCGAACCGGTACAGATTGCTGCAAAAGCAAATACATACGCGGAAGTGAACCGTATATGGAAAAAAGGAGATATGGCGGAGTTGATAATGGACATGCCTGTTCGTTTGCTTGAAGCTCATCCTTTAGCAGAGGAAATCCGTAATCAGGTGGTCGTGAAACGTGGTCCGTTGGTATATTGTCTGGAAAGTATGGATATTGCGAACGGAGAGAAGATAGACAATGTACTGATTCCCTCAGATATACAGCTGGCTCCCAGAAAGATTACGATTGAAGGTAGTCCGATAGTAGCACTTGAAGGAAAAGCCCGCCTGACATCAGAAGAGCCATGGGAAGGAGTGCTTTACCGGCCGGTCGCCCGTGCCGGGAAAACTGTGGATATCCGTTTGATTCCTTATTATGCATGGGGGAACAGGGGAAAAGGGGAAATGACTGTTTGGATGCCACTAGCAAGATAAAAATATGATTAGAAAGAATGTGATAATAATAGGGGTATTACTAGCCATGAGTTCTACTCTTATGGCCGGTGATATCTGGGTTTCTCCGAAAGTGACCCTGACATCAGCTTTGCGACAGGCACGTGAATGGCGGCGAACCGGTGATGAACGTGCTCAGGGAGGGATCAATATTTATATAGAAGGTGGTACATATACATTTCATGAACCTGTTTTTATTCGTCCGGAAGATAGCGGAACAGAGGATTCTCCTACGGTAATTCGTTCCGCTACCGGTGAAAAAGTTGTGTTGAGTGGAGGTGTCCGTATCAATGGCTGGAAAAAACAGGGTAAGTTTTGGGTAGCGGATGTTCCGACATTTAACGGACGTCCGTTAGATTTCCGGCAGATGTGGGTGAACGGAAAGAAAGCTGTCCGTGCCCGTGATGTAGAAGATTTCGAGAAGATGAACCGTATTTGTAGTGTGGACGAGAAGAATGAGATTCTTTATGTCCCTGCCAGTGCAATACGTAAACTGACAGACGGGAAAGGCATTTTACAAGCCAAATATGCCGAAATGGTTCTTCATCAGATGTGGTGCGTGGCAAATCTTCGCATTAGTTCTATCGAAATACAGGGGGACAGTGCTGCCATATGTTTTCATCAACCGGAGAGCCGGATACAGTTTGAACATCCCTGGCCCCGTCCAATGGTTACGACGGACGGACATAATTCCGCTTTCTATCTGGTCAATGCACGTGAATTGTTGGATGTCCCCGGAGAATGGTACCACGATATAGAAAGCCGTAAAGTCTATTATTATCCGCGAACAGGAGAGAAGATGCAATCTGCTGATACGGAGGTGATAGTCCCTGCCGTTGAGACATTGGTGCAGATAGCAGGAACGTTGGATCGTCCGGTTTCGAATATTCGCTTTGAAAACATCACTTTCTCTTATACTACCTGGATGCGTCCTTCCGAAAAAGGTCATGTTCCTCTCCAGACAGGGATGTATCTCACAGACGGTTACCGCATCGAACCGAAGATGCAGCGGAATTATTTGAATCATCCGTTGGATAACCAGGGATGGTTGGGACGACCGGCTGCGGCTGTCCGGGTGGTTGCTGCCAATCAGATTGATTTCGAACGTTGCAGTTTTGAACATTTGGGCTCTACCGGATTGGATTATGAGCAAGCTACACATGGCGGGGTGATTCGTGGATGTCTTTTCCGTGACATTGCCGGAAATGGATTGCTGGTCGGTAGCTTTTCTCCGGCTACTCACGAAACGCATTTACCTTATGATCCTGCCGACCGTCGGGAAGTATGTACACATCAACAGATCGATAATTGCTATTTTACTGAAATTGGCAATGAAGATTGGGGATGCCTTGCCATCGCTGCGGGATATGTCAGCGATATCAATGTGGAACATAATGAGATCTGTGAAGTGCCGTATAGCGGTATCAGCCTCGGGTGGGGATGGACGCAGACGGTGAATTGTATGCGAAATAACAGAGTTCATGCGAATCTGATCCATCATTATGCCAAACATATGTATGATGTGGCAGGAATATATACACTTGGTTCCCAACCCAAAAGTTATGTAACTGAGAATTGTGTTCATAGCATCTATACACCCGGTTATGTGCACGATCCTAACCATTGGTTTTATCTTTATACGGATGAGGGTTCTTCTTTCATCACAGTCCGTGATAATTGGACGGAAGGAGAGAAGTACCTTCAAAATGCCAATGGTCCCGGCAATGTATGGGAAAATAATGGTCCGAAAGTAGATACTGTTATTCGTGAGCGTGCAGGCCTGAAGGCGGAATACAGGGATTTACGGAATAATTAGAAGAAATATAAGAATCTGTTAGGAATAGAAAGAAAAATGAAAAATAGATGGATAATCTTATTGGGTGCATTGTCTTTGGCAAGTAGCACTTTTGCCCAAACCTGGATATGGTATCCCGGTGACTACGAAATCTGGTTGGGCAACCAGATGAACAACCGGCGTACAGAGCGTGGTGCCTTTTTTCCTCCCTTCTGGAAAACGGATAGTCACTATGTAGTCGTTGAATTCAGCAAGCAACTGAATCTTTCGGAACCGGAAGAGATTTTCATAGCTGCCGAAGGAAAGTACAATGTCAAACTCGACGGGAAACTTCAATTCGGTATGCCGGAAACGATGACTCTTCCTGCCGGAAAGCATAGTCTGAACATCAAAGTCTGGAATCAGGCTACTCCGCCCACCATTTATGTAAAAGGGAAGACTGTAAATTCTGATTCCTCCTGGCGTGTGACCTATGAAGATAAGGAATGGATTGATGAGAGCGGTAAAGCCAGCGATACCTCTGCTACCGTTTACATGGATGCCGGATGCTGGAATTTTGATGGTGCCACTCAGCGCCCTTCTCAATTCACTTTGCTTCGCGAACCTCATCAAGCTATCTCTAAGACAGAGCAACCGGAGGGGGGAACTCTTTATGACTTTGGCAAAGAGACTTTTGGATATATCACTTTGAAGAATCTTTCCGGGAAGGGGCATATTGCTATATTTTATGGTGAAAGCCCGGAAGAAGCAAAGGATAAAGAGTTTTGTGAAACACTGGACAAGCTGTTCATAGAATCGGGGCAAGTAACTGATCTTGCCATCCGTAGTACCTCTCTTTTAAACGATTCGGCTAATGAATATACATTGGAAAATAGTAAAGCTTTCCGTTATGTTTATATCACTCATGAGCCCGGAGTACAGATAGGAGAAGTATCCATGCAATACGAGTATCTTCCTGAAGAATATCGCGGCAGTTTCCGTTGCAATGACGAGGAACTGAATCGTATCTGGGAAGTGAGTGCATATACCATGCATCTTACTACCCGTGAATTCTTTATCGATGGAATCAAACGTGACCGTTGGGTATGGAGTGGTGACGCCATCCAAAGCTATCTGATGAACTACTATCTTTTCTTCGATAATGAATCAGTGAAACGCACTACCTGGCTGCTTCGCGGCAAAGATCCGGTGACCAGCCATAGCAACACCATTATGGACTATACTTTCTATTGGTTTCTGAGCGTTTATGATTATTACATGTATAGCGGTGACCGACACTTCGTTAATCAGTTATATCCGCGCATGCAGACGATGATGGACTATGTATTGGGACGAACGAATAAAAATGGAATGGTAGAAGGATTGTCCGGCGATTGGGTATTTGTGGACTGGGCAGATGGTTATCTGGATAAAAAAGGAGAATTATCTTTTGAGCAAATACTCTTCTGCAGGAGTCTGGAAACAATGGCTTTATGCGCCGACTTAATCGGAGATTCAGACGGAAAACAGAAATACGATAAACTGGCTTCCGCATTGAAGGCTAAACTGGAACCGACTTTCTGGAATACACAGAAACAGGCATTTGTACATAATAGTGTCAATGGCAGACAGAGTGATGCAGTCACTCGTTACGCTAATATGTTCTCTGTCTTTTTCCAATATCTGGATGATAAGAAGCAACAGGCAATCAAGCATTCTGTCCTTTTAAACGACAGTATTCTGAAGATTACCACTCCTTATATGCGTTTCTATGAACTGGAAGCCCTCTGTGCTCTGGGCGAACAGGATGCTGTGATGAAAGAAATGAAAGCTTACTGGGGAGGTATGCTGAAAGAAGGGGCTACTTCTTTTTGGGAGAAGTATAATCCGGAAGAAAGCGGAACACAACATCTTGCAATGTACGGGCGCCCTTATGGAAAGAGCTTGTGTCACGCTTGGGGAGCTAGCCCTATTTATTTGCTGGGTAAATATTATCTGGGAGTGAAACCGGTAAAAGAAGGTTATAAAGAATTTAGCATTGCTCCGGCATTGGGAGGATTGAAATGGATGGAAGGCATTGTTCCTACTCCGAATGGTGATATCCAAGTCTATATGGATAACAAAACAATCAAAGTAAAAGCAACGGAAGGCAAGGGATATCTGACAATCCGGAGTCGCCGCCAACCGAAAACAACTATTGGCAAGATGGAAAAGGTATCGGAAAATACCTGGCGTCTTTGGATTGATTCACCAGAAGAAAGAGTGATAAGCTATTTTAACTCGATATGATATACTACATGTCTGCAAAGTGCATGTCCCTGAGGAACAAGCGGATGGTTAAACTCTTTCATCCGCTCCATTCCTATTTTCTGCATTACCCGCTCCGAACGCAGATTGGGGAGGGAAGTAAACGAAAAGATTGTTTGGATATCTAAGTATTTGCGGGCATACTCCAAACATGCCAATGCCGCTTCAGGAGCATAACCATGTCCCCAATACTCATGTGCCAGCCGCCAGCCGATTTCTACACCCGGAGCAAAGTCCACGTCAAATGTAATCTGATGAAATCCCGTATAGCCTATAAAAGCATGATCTTCTTTACGCTCTACAGCGTACAAACCAAAGCCGCAAGTTTGGAACTCATTTTGGATACGATGATAAAAGGCCAATGATTCTTCGGGAGTCAGTGGGTTGAGAAAAAATTCCATCACATGAGGATCAGCATTCATGCGGGCAAAAGCTGCAATGTCTTCCTCTTTCCAATCGCGGAGAATCAATCGGGGTGTTTCTATGTAAATCTGCATAATGATAATGATAAATGGGGTACAAAGATATACTTTTGAATTTAAAAAGTTTAGATTTTATATTACTAAACCGGGATTTTATGAAATCATTCTCTGTTTTATAAATATGACTGACATAAATAAAGACCTTAATACATGCCTCCTGATCTTATTATAATGAGTACAAACAGGGAGTTGCCTCGTCTTCTTATAGTATAGAAAGATCAAATTACACAATTTATATCAGAAGAATGAAAAATACCAAATTGTTCATGTTTGCGGCGTGCACACTTTTCTTAGCTGCATGTGGTAAGCAAACCGTGAAAATAATGACTCCGCCGGATGCATCAAACCGTGTCCAGTTCAGTGCGGAACAGTTACAGACTACCTTGGATAAAGCCGGTTATCAGGTAATGATGCAACAAGGGGATACCACATTCTCCGATCCGGAAATAAAGACCATATTGCTGACAGAAGTAAACGATACAACGCTAAAGAAAGAAGGTTTTCATATTACAACTACCGGTAATCTGACAAAGGTAAGTGGTAAGGACGGAAGCGGCGTTATCTACGGATGTCGTGAACTGATAGATCGTGTGAACGATTCCGACGGCAAACTCAACTTTCCGGAAGATCTGAAAGATGCCCCGGAAATGGTACTTCGTGGCGCTTGTGTCGGTTTGCAGAAGATGACTTATCTGCCGGGACACGGTGTGTATGAATATCCGTATACTCCGGAAAGTTTTCCTTGGTTTTATGACAAGGAACAATGGATTAAATACCTTGACATGCTGGTTGCCAACCGCATGAATTCCCTGTATCTCTGGAACGGTCATCCGTTTGCATCATTGGTGAAACTGGAAGATTATCCGTTTGCCTTGGAAGTAGACGAAGAGACGTTCAAGAAAAATGAGGAGATGTTTTCTTTTCTAACAGAAGAAGCGGATAAGCGTGGTATCTTTGTGATACAGATGTTTTATAATATTATCCTCTCTAAACCATTTGCAGAGCATTATGGACTGAAAACACAAGACCGTAACCGCCCGATTACCCCTTTGATTGCAGATTATACCCGCAAAAGTATTGCCGCATTTATAGAGAAATATCCGAATGTGGGACTGTTGGTTTGTCTGGGTGAAGCCATGTGTACAGTGGAAGACGATGTGGAATGGTTTACCGAGACCATTATTCCGGGTGTAAAAGACGGATTACAGGCTTTGGGGCGTACCGACGAACCGCCTCTTTTGCTGCGTGCACACGATACGGACTGCAAACTGGTAATGGATGCCGCATTGCCGATATACAAGAATCTCTATACGATGCATAAATATAATGGTGAATCATTAACAACTTATGAACCCCGTGGTCCATGGTCGAAGATTCATACGGATCTGAGTTCTTTAGGCTCCATTCATATCAGCAACGTACATATTCTGGCGAACCTGGAACCGTTCCGCTGGGGTTCTCCGGACTTCGTACAAAAGGCGGTACAAGCGATGCATAATGTACATGGTGCCAATGCGTTGCACCTTTACCCACAGGCTTCATACTGGGACTGGCCTTATACAGCCGACAAGTTGCCGAACAGTGAACGGGAATTTCAACTGGACCGTGACTGGATTTGGTATCAGACGTGGGGACGCTATGCATGGAACTGCCGTCGTGACCGTACAGATGAGATTGGTTACTGGAATCATCAGCTAGGTAAGTTCTACGGAACATCTGATGAGAATGCGGGCAATATTCGCATTGCTTATGAAGAAAGCGGAGAGATTGCTCCGAAGTTATTGCGCCGTTTCGGCATTACGGAGGGAAACCGTCAGACATTGTTACTGGGTATGTTTATGAGCCAGCTTGTCAATCCGTACAAATATACGATCTATCCGGGATTTTATGAAAGTTGCGGACCGGAAGGGGAGAAGTTGATCGAATTTGTAGAGAAAGAATGGAAGAATGAGCCTCATGTAGGTGAAATGCCTCTGGATATTGTTGCTCAGGTGATAGAACACGGTGACAAGGCAATAGCAGCGATCGATAAAGCAGCCACTTCCATCTCTTCCAATAAAGCCGAATTTGCACGTTTGCAGAATGATATGCACTGTTACCGTGAGTTTGCCTATGCGTTTAATCTGAAAGTGAAAGCTGCGAAACTGGTATTAGACTATCAGTGGGGAAAAGACATTAAGAAGCTGGAAGAAGCCATTCCTCTGATGGAACAAAGTCTGGAACACTATCGCAAGTTAGTGGAACTGACCGACGAGCATTATTTATACGCCAACAGTATGCAGACAGCCCAACGCCGTATTCCTATCGGCGGAGATGATGGTCATAATAAGACATGGAAAGAACTGCTGGTACACTACGAAAAAGAATTGGAGAACTTTAAAGCGAACCTTACCATGCTGAAAGAAAAGCAGAATGGCAATGCCGTGACTGAAACGGTAGAGATTGCAGCCTGGACTCCTGCGAATGTGAACTTAATATCGAATTATCCGACAGTTAAACTGGATGAAGGAACCTCTTTATTCACAGACCTTTCGGGTAAAATAGAAGCGATTGCTCCCGAACTGAAAGGAATGAAGGCATTCCGCTTCAATGGAAATGAACAACGGGAGAAAGGGACAAGCATTACTTTTGAAACGAATGATCCGGTCAAACTGCTGGTTGCTTATTTCAAAGACGATCAGAAGAAGTATGCAAAGGCTCCCAAACTGGAGATTGATGCTTCTGCTAACGATTACGGTCAGGCTGAACCGGTATTGACAAATGCCATTCATATTAGTGGAATGCCGTTGGCAAATGTACATGCATATAGCTTCCCGGCTGGAAAACATACGTTGATGTTGCCTAAAGGCTATCTTCAGGTCCTTGGATTTACAGCTGCGGAAATGAAAACTCGTAATGCCGGATTAGCCGGAGACGAAGAAACAATGGATTGGTTGTTTTACTAATGAGCACTTGTTGTAAGTCCATATTTAGTTTCAAGCAATGAAACTGTTTGTTTCTCGGTGTGAAACCATTAGTTTCATGCCTTGAAACCTTTTGTTTCGAGCAATGAAACTAATGGTCACAACTTAGATAAAGATGATAGATAAAAGTATAATGAAGAAGTTATTACTGACATTATTTAGTATAGTTACTGTATGCACTCTGCATGCGCAACGTGAAGAAGTTACGCAGGAACGGATGGAGCAGATTTATGAGGAGGTAAAGACGCCCTATAAGTACGGACTTGCCGTTGCCCCGACCGACAATTATCATAAGATTGATTGTCCCACAGTATTCCGTCAGGGAGACAAGTGGCTGATGACGTACGTCGTTTATAATGGCAAGACCGGAACGGATGGCCGTGGATACGAAACCTGGATAGCAGAAAGTGATAATTTGCTCGAATGGCGCACTTTGGGACGGGTTCTTTCTTATCGGGATGGAAAAATGGGACTGCAATCAGCGTGGCGGATTTCCTGCATTGCCGGATATGGAATGGGGTGGAAGCTATGAGCTTCAGACTTATAAAGGTCGCCATTGGATGACTTATATCGGTGGTGAAGGAACGGGTTACGAAGCTGTAAAAGCCCCGCTTTATGTCGGACTGGCATGGACGAAAGGAGATATTTCTACGGCACATGAATGGGAATCTATGGACAAACCGATTTTGAGCATCCATGATAAAGATGCCCAATGGTGGGAAAAACTGACTCAATATAAGAGTACTGTTTATTGGGATAAAGATAAAACATTGGGAGCTCCGTTTGTGATGTATTACAACGCGGGCGGGCGTCATCCGGAAACGGATTTAAAGGGCGAACGTGTCGGCATTGCTCTTTCCAAAGATATGAAAACATGGAAACGCTACTCCGGCAATCCGGTCTTTGCGCATGAAGCAGATGGAACCATAACAGGAGATGCGCATATCCAAAAGATGGGAGATGTGTATGTGATGTTTTATTTCTCTGCTTTTGAACCTTCGCGTAAATATAAAGCATTCAATACATTTGCCGCCAGCTATGATTTGGTGAACTGGACTGATTGGAAAGGGGCCGACCTGATTATCCCCTCCAAGAACTACGATGAACTGTTTGCTCATAAGAGCTATGTGGTGAAACATGACGGAGTGGTTTATCATTTCTATTGTGCAGTAAACAACGCAGAGCAACGTGGCATTGCCATTGCTACCAGTAAGCCGATGGGACGTTCGGCTGTCCGTTTCCCGGTTCCGGAGAGTAAGAATCGCCGGCAAATCATGACATTGAATGAGGGTTGGAAAACCTGGATTACAGAGGCAACTCACTTGAAAGGTAATTTTATGATGCCTGCAAAAACGGTGAATATTCCTCATAATTGGGACGATTATTATGGATACCGTCAGTTGACACATGGAAACCTGCATGGAACAGCTATGTATGTGAAAGATTTCACGGCAGATGTAAAATCCGGGAAACGGTATTTCCTTCGTTTTGAAGGAGTGGGTACATACGCCACTATTACAGTGAACGGAAAGAATTTCGGTCGTCATCCCATAGGGCGCACCACATTGACTTTGGATGTCACAGATGAATTAAAACAGGGAGTAAATCGCCTGGAAGTGAAAGCCGAGCATCCTGAAATGATTGCCGATATGCCTTGGGTATGTGGGGGATGTTCGTCGGAATGGGGATTCAGTGAAGGTTCCCAGCCGTTAGGTATCTTCCGTCCTGTGGTATTGGAAGTTACAGATGAGATTCGCATAGAACCTTTCGGTGTACATATTTGGAATGACGAAAAAGCTGCTAACGTATTTGTTGAAACAGAGGTTAAGAATTATAGTAAAACAACAGAAACGGTAGAGTTAGTCAATAAACTAAGCAATGCCGATGGAAAACAAGTTTTCCGTTTGGTTGAGAAAGTTACTTTAGCTCCGGGAGAAATGAAAGTGATTCGCCAGCAGGCTCCTGTTGAGAATCCTGTCTTGTGGAATACGGAAAATCCATATCTCTATAAATTGGCCAGCATGATAAAGCGTGATACGAAGACGACGGATGAAATTTCGACACCCTTCGGTATTCGTACCATTAGCTGGCCGGTAAAACGAAACGATGGAGACGGACGTTTTTACCTGAATGGGAAGCCCGTGTTTATCAATGGAGTATGCGAGTATGAGCATCAGTTCGGACAAAGCCATGCGTTCAGTAATGAACAGGTTGCCGCAAGGGTAAAACAGATACGTGCAGCCGGTTTCAATGCGTTCCGGGATGCTCATCAGCCCCATCATCTCGATTATCAAAAATACTGGGATGAAGAGGGAATCTTGTTTTGGACACAATTTTCCGCCCATGTGTGGTATGACACTCCGGAGTTTCGTGAGAACTTTAAAAAGTTGCTTCGTCAATGGGTGAAAGAACGTCGTAATTCCCCGTCAGTGGTGATGTGGGGATTGCAGAATGAAAGCACTTTGCCTCGTGAGTTTGCACAGGAGTGCAGTGACCTTATCCGGGAAATGGACCCGACTGCCAAGACGATGCGCGTCATAACAACCTGTAATGGTGGTGAGGGTACAGACTGGAATGTAATTCAAAATTGGAGTGGTACGTATGGAGGAGATGTGACAAAATACGGGCGTGAGCTCTCTCAAGCGAACCAATTATTGAACGGGGAATATGGAGCGTGGAGAAGTATCGACCTGCATACGGAACCGGGAGATTTCCAGGTTAACGGAGTGTGGAGTGAAGACCGTATGTGTCAGCTGATGGAAACTAAAATCCGTTTGGCAGAACAGGCAAAAGATAGTGTTTGCGGACAATTCCAGTGGATATACAGCAGTCATGATAATCCCGGACGTCGTCAGCCGGATGAAGCGTATCGCAAAATAGATAAAGTAGGTCCGTTCAATTATAAAGGATTGGTTACTCCATGGGAAGAACCGTTGGATGTATATTATATGTATCGTGCCAACTATGTTCCGGCTGCAAAAGATCCGATGGTTTACCTGGTATCACATACATGGGCCAACCGTTTTGAAAAAGGACGTCGCCGTGCCACTATCGAGGCTTACAGCAATTGTGATTCTGTATTGCTATATAATGATCTGACAAATGAAAAGGCAACCTTCCTCGGACGTAAAAAGAACAACGGAACAGGCACTCATTTTATGTGGGAAAACCGGGATATTCGTTATAACGTACTTCGTGCAGTAGGATATTATAAAGGTAAACCGGTAGCAGAAGACCTGATCCTATTGAATGGTCTGGAGCAAGCCCCTAACTTCGAACTTCTTTATCAGGATGATAAAAAGATATTGAAAGGAGAGACAGGATATAATTATCTGTATCGTCTCAACTGTGGAGGGGATGATTATACAGATAGTTTCGGACAGCTCTGGTTGCAGGACAATACGAATTATTCCCGTTCATGGGCGAAGAATTTCAAGGAACTGAATCCTTATCTTGCCAGTCAACGTACCACCAATGATCCGATTCGTGGCACTCGTGACTGGACGTTATTCCAACATTTCCGCTTCGGACGTCACCAACTGGAATATCGTTTCCCTGTGGCAGACGGAACATATCGTATTGAACTGTATTTCACAGAGCCTTGGCATGGTACGGGCGGAAGCGCTTCTACCGACTGTGAAGGACTGCGCATATTCGATGTTGCCATGAATGATTCTGTTGTATTAGACGACTTGGATATTTGGGCTGAAAGCGGTCACGATGGAGTTTGTAAGAAAGTGGTATATGCCACAGTGAAAGGTGGAATGTTGAAAATTCATTTCCCGGAAGTGAAAGCAGGACAAGCCTTGATTTCAGGCATTGCTATTGCCAGCACAGATCAGGAACTGAAACCGACGATATTCCCTGCATCCGGTTGGAGCTGGGAAAAAGCGGATAAAGAAGTGATGGAAAAGACTCCGAAAGAGTTGCTTCCGGAAGATAAAAATGCTCGTGTCAGTATATCATACGAAGCGGAAATGGCTGTACTGAAAGGCAAATTCCAAAAGAAAGAACATCGCAAACAGATCGGAGTGTTTTTTGGTAAAGGAAAAAGCAACAGCATTGAATGGAATATTTCTACCGGATTGGCGCAAGTGTATGCCCTTCGCTTTAAGTTCATGAATAGTAATAAACAACCTTTGCCGGTTCGTTTGCAGTTCATCGATGCTAAAGGAGTGGTTTTAAAAGATGATTGGCTCCGGTTTGCTCCTACACCCGGCAAATGGAGAATGTTGAGCACTACTACGGGTACGTTTATCAATGCCGGCCACTATAAGCTGATATTGAGTGCCGACAGTCTGGATGGCTTTGCCATTGATGGCGTTGAGATACAATAGGTTTCTATAACTAATTAAATTAATATAATGCGAATAATTAAACTTTTACTTTTAGTATGCGTCATCTTCTTACAGATGGGTTGCAGCAAAACTGAAGTGACTATTCTGATGCCTCGTACTGCTTCGACGAGGGTGATATATGCCGGAGGGCAATTAAAAGATGCACTGGCCGGGTTTGGCTATGATCCGGTTGTTGTTACTGATTCCTTGCAAAGCACGAAGGTTATCGGGCAAGACAAGGGCATCTGCATCAGTCTGCTTCAGGCATCTGATACGACAGGCTTGAAAAAAGAAGGCTTTACCATTACCTCTGACGGGAACCTGATTCGTGTGGTGGGTAACGATGGAACGGGAGTTATCTATGGGTGTCGTGAAATCATAGACAGGCTGGAGGCCAATGAGGGCAGTTTCGATTTGCCGGCTACCTTTACAGATGCGCCCGAGATGGTTCTTCGGGGTGGCTGTGTAGGTATACAGAAGATGGAGTATCTGCCCGGACGTGGTGTATACGAGTATCCTTATACGCCGGAGAATTTTCCTTGGTTTTATGATAAGGCACAGTGGATAGATTATCTGGACATGTTGGTGGAGAACAGGATGAACTCGCTTTATTTGTGGAACGGACATCCTTTTGCATCGTTGGTCCGTTTGAAAGACTATCCTTTTGCAGTGGAAGTGGATGATGAAACGTTCAAGAAGAACGAGGACATGTTTCTGTTCCTCACTACTGAAGCGGAGAAACGCGGTATTTTTGTTATTCAGATGTTCTATAATATTCTTCTCAGTAAGCCTTTTGCGGATCATTATGGGCTGAAGACCCAAGATCGTAACCGTCCCATTACTCCTTTGGTGAGTGACTACACCCGTAAGTCGGTTGCTGCCTTCATTGAAAAATATCCTAATGTAGGACTTCTTGTATGCTTGGGCGAGGCAATGGATACGTATGAGGATGATGTGGAATGGTTTACGAAGACTATCATTCCCGGTGTTAAGGATGGATTGAAAGCGTTGGGACGCACCGACGAGCCTCCTGTGCTGGTGCGTGCGCATGACACTGACAGTAAGATGGTGATGGATGCCGCCCTGCCACTCTATAAGAACCTCTATACTATGCATAAGTATAACGGTGAGTCGCTCACTACTTACCAACCTCGTGGTCCATGGGCTAAGATTCACACCGATCTTAGTTCTTTGGGTAGTATTCATATCAGCAATGTGCATATTCTGGCTAATTTGGAGCCATGGCGCTGGGGCTCTCCCGATTTTGTGCAGCAGACAGTCAATGCTATGCACGATGTGCATGGGGCCAATGCTTTGCATCTGTATCCGCAGGCTTCTTATTGGGACTGGCCTTATACGGCCGACAAACTTTCGGATGGGAAACGTGAAAAGCAACTCTACCGAGATTGGATATGGTACAAGACCTGGGGGCGTTATGCCTGGAATTGCCGTCGTGATCGCACTGATGAAATCAATTATTGGAACAATCAGTTTGCGGGCTTCTATGGAACAAGTGATGGAGATGGTGCTGCTATTCGCATGGCGTATGAGGAGAGTGGCGAGATAGCTCCTAAGCTGTTGCGTCGTTTTGGCATTACCGAAGGGAATCGTCAGACTTTGTTATTGGGCATGTTTATGAGCCAGTTGGTGAATCCTTATAAATACACCATTTATCCCGGATTTTATGAAAGCTGTGGTCCCGAAGGCGAGAAACTGATTGAATATGTGGAGAAAGAGTGGAAAAAGCAACCCCATGTAGGCGAGTTACCTCTCGATATTGTGGCGCAGGTTGCTGTACATGGTGACAAGGCGGTCGACGCTATTGATCGTGTTGCTCCGAAGGTAAAAGAAAATCAAGAGGAATTCTTGCGTTTACAGAACGACATGCACTGTTATCGTGAGTTTGCCTATTTCTTTAATAAAAAAGTGCATGCGGCCCAACATGTGCTGAATTATCAATGGGGCAAGGATATGGCAGAGCTTGATGCGGCTGTGCCCTTGTTGGAAGAGAGTTTGGTTTATTACCGCCGGTTGGTGGAACTGACTAAAGATACTTATTTGTACGCTAATAGTATGCAGACCGCCCAACGCCGTATTCCTATCGGCGGCGATAACGGGAAGAACAAGACTTGGGCGGAAATGCTGGTGCATTATGAAAACGAACTGACAAACTTCAAAGCGAACATTGCCACACTTAAGGCAAAAGCTGCAGGTGAGTTTATCGAAGAGGACAAGCAGATTACTGCCATGACACCTGCTCAAGTAACACTGATCACTCCTTTAAAGAGCGTCCGTCTACAAGTAGGAGCTTCTATTTACAGCGACCGGGACGTCAAGGTGCAGGCTTTGGCTCCTGAATTGGAGGGGCTGACCGCTTATGTGATGAGCAGTGCCCGCCAGCGTGCTGAAGGTACGGCTATTGAGTTTGAAGCGAAAGAGCCTGTCAGTTTGTTGGTCGGTTATTTCCGCGATGATCAAACGAAATATGCCAAAGCACCCAAACTTGAAACCGATGCTTCTGCCAATGATTATAAGCAAGCTGAAGCTAAGCTGACGGCAGCAGTTCGGATGAACGATATGCCGCTTTCCAATGTACACGCTTATCAGTTTGCTCCCGGTAGACATACACTACTTCTTCCCAAGGGCTTTGCACAGTTGCTGGGATTTGTGAAGACCGCTTCGCTTCCTGAAAAGAGCCGTAATGCTGGGTTAGCCGGTGATGATGAGGCTATGGATTGGCTTTTTTATAGATAAAAGTTTTAGTATCCTGAAAAAATGTTGAAATGCGGCTAAGGATTAAAAACAATAGGTTTGCATTATGTCTTTGACTGCTTTAGAGATTTTTTCTGTTTTAATGAGAAAAATTAAGCAAGTACTTAGTACAAACAAAAAAGTTCTTCGTCTTTGTTTATGATAATTGATTAATATTATGAAAAA
>ENA-ORTF01002955-ORTF01002955.1-human-gut-metagenome-genome-assembly--contig:-NODE-2955-length-15772-cov-3.221225_pt1 | contig 15772 bp, 4 predicted proteins | sample MGYA00241908_ERZ509180 | MGnify/ENA primary metagenome ERZ509180 (study PRJEB26280, sample SAMEA2338814) | human gut metagenome | biome: human gut; feature: human-associated habitat; material: faeces... | reverse complement strand
TATAATAAGACTAATGAGCTTTATAAGCGTGAGCAATATTCCAAAACTGTTTATCGTACTAACGTTATCGGTGATGAAAGCGTTGTTAATGCTTGGAAGCATATATCTCCTGAAAGTTATAAGATTATAAGTGAGAATAAAGGCGATATTACTAATATTGTTGCTGCTGGTACTTATCTTCTTGTTCATACAGAGAAAAGTCTTTTTGCTTTTGATATTAATAATGAACTTAAAACAAATGAACAAACAGTTCAGATGTTAATGCCAGATGTATTTGAAGTTGATTATAAAGAAGTTTTTACTACTAAATTTGGTATTTGTGGTTTCCAAGATTTTATTTCTTATATTAATGGAGATTTTGGCTATATCTTTTATGATTCTAATGCTCGTAAATTTTATAAATTTGATGCTGGTTCTGTTGAAGAAATCAATAACGATATAACTAAGTTTGTTGAAACTTATGCTGCCGACCGTGTTTATATTGGTTATGATTCTGCCAATGCTCGTCTTTTATTTAACTTTATGAAGGAAGATTCTACTGGTACTTGGAAATCTTGTATTCTTAGTTATAGTCTTTATAATAATGATTGGCTTAGTACTCATAGTTATACTTCTAATTATAAATTTGTTAGTCTTAAAGATAACTTTTATCTTATAGATTTTACTAATAGTTATTATCGTATTCGTCAATTTACTAAAGATGTATATAACGAATATGAAGACGATGTGCTAAATGAGTTTATGAACAATGAACTTATTGAAAGTAAAACTTGTTCTTATGTCGATGTTTATTTTAATTCTACTAATCCTAATGATATTAAGATTGTTAACTTTATAACTTATATTCTGAATAAAGTAGAAGATGACTATTTTGATGCTCTTGGTTGTTATCTTTATACTAATTGTTGTTATTCAGATTACTGTAATCTTAATGAAGAACGTGCTTCTGTTGCTGAATATAAGAAGCCTGTTTATGAATTTGGTCGTTGGAATTTTAATTGGTTTTATAATAAACTTAAAAGTTATAAAGAACAAGAAATATTTGGTCGTATTACTGGTAAATATAATAATGAACTTGAATATAATCAAACTGCTGTTGATGCCAAACTTATGGTTGGTAAATATGTCATTGTTCGTTTTGTTTTTAGAAATACTAATAAAAAAGTTTTAATTAAAGATATACAAGCTTATTTCAATACATAAGATATGGAAAAGAAATATTATGATAGAGGTCGTGATAAAGCATTTATTGGTGCTGCTATTGGTGCTGTCGGTGGAATTATCGGTGGTATTTTCGGTAATAAGAAGAAAAAGAAACAAGCTGCTGCCCAAGCCGAAGCTGAGAGAATAAATGCTCTTAATCAACAGAATGCTATTGATACACAGTATCAAAATCAACAAGCTGCTATTGATGCTCAATATGAGCAAAATGTTTTAAATGTACAAGCGCAGGAAAAGCTTAATCGTGAACAGAATGAGCTTTCTGCTAAGAAGACTGGTATCGAAAACGCTGCCGGTCTTACTGCGTTATATGCTAATCAAGCTGAACTTGATAAAGAATTTCGTAACCGTTTTATGGCTTGTGGCGGTAAGCGTAAACTTCGTAAATGTGGTGGACGTAGTAAAGCTGCTTGTGGCACAGCCACCCCCCGTAAAGGAAGAAGCAAAGCAAGTCTTGGCTCGTTTATGGAATCCTCTACGGGGCAGTTACTTGGTAATGTTGTTGGTGGTGTTAGTTCTGGTATTGGTAATATATTTGCTAATACAGGAGCAACTTATACTCCAACCGCTACTAAACTTAATTATCGTACTAATACTTATAGAACTTATGCTCCTGCTGATTTAGAAGTTTATGACGGTATTACTGACAAATTTACTGGTCGTCAAGTTGGAGAAAATAAAGCAAGTTATGCTAATGCTCAAAACAATAATATGGTTGCTATGAACACTCTCGGTCAAGCTCCTACTGCTGCTATTACTGCTGGAAGCAATACCATGTATCAGCCTCGTTATCGTAATGGCGGGCGTAAAAAGTTAGTGAAACGTGCCCGCTAATAGCATAGACTTTCGCTGTATGGCATTTTATCCTCGAAAATGATTAATCTATCACGATTGAGATAAAATGCCGTGGCGAGCCTTAAAATGAATATTTTAAAATTATTGATATGAGAAAGATTAATAATCGAAAAAGTCTTATATTAGCGGCTGGTGGCGGTAAATATGTTCCTAATATAGTTCGTGGCGGAAATGCTATTCCTCTTGGTGATAACTTTTATTACATAAAAGGTAGGAAACATTCTGCTGGTGGAGTAGATATTGGAGCTGACCCAAAAACTGGTCTTGAAGTTGAGGGGGAAGAAGTTATGAAAGTTACTCCTAAAGAAGTTCGCGTTTATTCTTCTGTTCCTTTTCTTCAAGGTAATAGTCCAGCCGAACTTGTAATGGGTGGAGCTAATCCTGATGCTGTTTTTAATGCTCAAGAAGAATTTAAAAATAGAAATCGTATTAACGATGATGGTACTAAATATAAAAATGGTGGCAATAAAACTACCGTCCAGCAAGACGCTATTGCCAATTATAAACCAGATTTAAAATACAATAATTATGAAAATTTTGAAAAAGCTAAAAGTAATGCTTTTAACCGTGCTTTGGAAGATTCTCGATTGCAGCGGAAACTTCTTAAAGCCTCTGTACAAATTGCTGACCCTACTGGTCTTAGTACATCTGTCCCTGCCATTATTAAAGGAATTGCCGGTAATAGTGTCCCTTCCGATTGGCTTGATGTACTGGGGAGCGTTCCTCGTGTACGCAGCTTGTCTAATCTCTTACGTTATAGAAAAAATAGAGGAGATTTTTCTAAAGCCGTAATACTTAAAGATAAAGAAAATGAATATCGTCATTTAGCAGACGAGTTTGTTGATTATGCTACTAAAAATATAGATGGCAAAAATGCTGAATATGCTAAACGAACAATAAAACAAGCTAATGATATTCTTAAAGAATATAGAAAAGCTGATAAAATTATTAATCCTATTGAAAATGCTCAGTACGCTGTTCGTGGAGTTATTCAAAATCAAGATATAAGAGATGCTATTGATAGTAGAGCTAATAAAAAACCATTAGGTGGTAATCTTCCTACTAACCAAAATGATTTTCTTGATACTTGGAATGCTTCTCGATTAGCTACTGGACGTTACAATAATCAATTAGGAGATGGTCGTCTTGAACGTCAAGCCGAAAGTCGTAATACTGCTCGTGAATTTCATTCTCCTATTGGCTTTGCTATGAATTATGGCAAACGTGCTGCTATTCGTACTCCTTCTATGAGCGATACTGATTATCGTAAAGAGATAGCTCGCAATGCTCAAAGTATGAAGCTTAGACTTAATACTCCAGAAACTGGTCAAGGAGTTATTGGTGGTGCTTATCATGCTCCTACGCATAGTAGTTATGTTAATCAAGAAGAATTTACTAAAGACCCTACTGTTCGTACTCACGAAAACGCTCATGCTTCTCGTGCTACTGAACAAGAACAAGCAATTAGTGATATACTTGGAAGTTCAAGTTCTTCTACTTATCTTCGTCGTCCTACCGAAGTTTATTCTCGTTTGATGCAGTTCCGTCAAGCTAATAATCTTGACCCGAATACTGTTTATGATAAAGATAGTTTTCGAGAACTTCGTAAAACTGCTATTGATTATAATCTTATTAATACTTTTAAAGAAGACGAAGTAATTGATTTACTTAATAACGTTGCTATGCGCAATGACCCTAATCAACTTAATCTTAACAATATAAATCTTAACACCGTTCCTGTTTATGCTGCTAAATATGGAACAAAACGTAAATCTAAAATGGGAAAAGTTATTTCTATAAATGGTAATGTTCGCAATGGTTTAATACATACTCCGTCACGTGAGGCTTTTGCTTATGGTGGTGAAAGAAAACCTCGTTTTAATGGACGTTATTCTAAACCTGGATTACATAATCTTGAACTTCTTGCTGCTGATTTACTATTACCAAAAGGTAAAGTTAATATTGAACCTGATGTTCCTAAACATTTGGGTTGGGTTGAAGCTCATAATAGATTAGTTGGTGCTAATATATCTCAAAAACCTTTAGATGCTAAAAAAGATAATACTAATGTTGCTCATACTATTTCTGAAACAGAAAGACGTACTCGTAAATTCCAAAATGGCGGTTCTGATACTTATAAAGGAAAACAATTATATCAACTTCCTTTTGACCCAGACGGTCTTTATTATCAACAAGTTGATGAATTTGGAGATGTTGGTTATATTAAAGTCGAAGATGGAGAATGGATTAAAGAAAATAATGTTTCTAAACAATCAACTTCTTCAAAAAGAAATCCTATAAATATAGATTCTATTGCTAATGCTAAACGAAAAGATGTAGCTGATTTTCTTATTAATACATTTAATTTAAAACCTCGTAATTATGTGGACGGAGTTACAGGTGCTGCTCGTAGAGTACCTACTTCACAATCAACTTCTCAATTAATCCGTAATATTACTAACGGTTTAGCGAATAACGCTCCTACTTATAAGAAAAACGGAGAAACTCACTATTTCATTGAAGCTCCAAAAGTAGATTATGATAGCGGTACAAGTCTTGCTGATTTACAAAATCTTCTTAATCTGACCCCCCGTAAGGGAAGTAATCAATCAAGCTCATCCTCTACGGGGGGTGTTAATAATAGAACTTCTAAATCTGCTAAACCTACTATTCAAAGAGTTAATAAATTAGCTCCTGCAACTAATGCTGAAATGGCTGGTATTAGAAGAGGTCTTGAACCATTACTGCAAAATACTGTTGTTAATAAACTTAATAAAAGCGTTGATAACGATTTGAATGTTATGCCTGTTCAAGACGATGTTGCTAAAACTCGTAATATAGATAATATTCTTTTAGGAGTTAATCTCGGTAGTTCTGTTTTAGATGCTGTAATGGGAAACATTTATGCTAATCAAATGCATGGATATACTGCTCCAAATATTACTGCTCCTACTATTAAGAATCCTGGAGAAATTAAACTTAACAAGGAAGATTTAAAAGATATTCCTGCTCCTATTCTTATGGCTGCTGCTAAGTTAAAAACTCGTTATAACGCTAATCCTCAGCTTGCTAAAATAGAAGACGAGACTCGTCGTACTATGCGAGATATTGACCGCAATACTTCTAATAGTCGTGTAGGTCTTGCTCGTAAACAACTTGCTGCTCTTCGTGGACAAGAAGCTAAGAATCAAGTTTATGCTCAAAAAGAGAATATTGAAACTGAATTGATTAACAAGGATAAACTTAATCAGCAAGAAGTTACTGCTCGTAATCTTGCTCGTTATGACCAATATAATCAAGCGCTTGCTGCTCAAATGGCTAATCGTGCTCGTCTTCGTCTTGCTGCTGATACAGCCAATATTCAGAATAGACTTGCTGTTTCTACTGCAAATGCTAATCTTAAAGCACAAGCCGACCAATTCAATGCTGGTAATAGAATCGATTCTCTTATTCATCAAGCTGGAATTGACGGAGCTAAAGCCGAAGCAAGAGCTAATATTGTTAGTAGTCTGCTTGGAAATGTTGGTTCTGCTTTTGATGTTTGGAATAGAAACAAACGTCGAGCTAAACTTGATGAAGAAACTTTGAAAGTTCTTGGTCTTCGTGCTCCAAATGTGAATAAGCTTATGTTACGTACTCTTGGTATTAATGAATAAAACTATATACTATGCCTTTTGGAAGTTTTAAAACTGTTGATTATACTTATGTTCCAAAACATAATCTTGAAGTTATTGGACAAACTTATGATTATCTTCAAAATCGTCACGATGTTGCTGTCGCTCAAGAAAGCGAATTAAAAAAGCAAATCGGTCAACTTGAACTTAATGCTCAAGAAGATGAATTTAAACAACTTCTTGTCAACAATGTTCAGAGTAAGATTAACGATGCTATGATTGACGATTTTAAAGGTTATGCTCTTGATGATATTGTTGCTGAAGCTGGTAATCTTATGTCTGACCCAAGAGTTCTTGGTCGTCTTCGTGCTCAACAACAATATAAAGCTTATCAAGATAATCTTAACGCTCGTACTGATTTATCAGAAGATTATAAAAATTATTATCGTCAAGCTAATACTTATCATTATGAAGATAAGTTTGATGCTGCTGGAAACGTTATTGGTGGTACTGAATGGAAACCTACTGAACAAGAAGTTAGTGAAATACCTACTTCTGTTATTTATAATCAAGCTTTGAAAATGGTTCAAGAAGATGCTGGTGGTGGTGAAAGTTATACTTTTCTTGACGCTAATGGTAAACCTACTGATGATTTTACTCAATCTGCTACTGGAGAAATCTTTATGAAACAAGGTACTAAGTATAATAGACTTAGTACTGAAAAGCTTCAAGCTGCTATTGATGCAGCTATTGAGGGAACTCCTGGCGCTAAAGCCAGTCTTCAACAAGATTATAAGATTGCTATGTGGAAAGACCAAACACAAGGTAAAAATGCCGATGTTCGTGACCATAATGGTAATCTTTTAAACGAGCAAGAATTTATTAATCGTCGTTTTAATAATTTTATTAAAGCTGCTACTTATAATCGTGTTTATGGTAGTGCTGAATTTGGAACCGCTCTTCAGTCTGCAAGAAAACTTGCTGCTGGAAGCGGCGCTGCTGTTTCAGATATGAGCTTTCCTAATCAAATGTATGACGCTCCGAGTATTACTGTTAAAAACCAAAGTGCTATTAACGCTCGTGGAAATATCCAATCTAATAAAGCAGCTCTTGGTGAAGTCTTTGCTCGTAATGGTATTAATGCTGATGTAAATACTCTTACTCCTGATGCTTTACGTCAACAAGTAGATGCTATGCCTAATGGTATGGATAAACTTATTGCTCTTAAAGCCGTTAAGTCTATTTCAGACGACCAAGAATTTCTTGATAATCTTCTTGGAGTTCAGAAAGGAACAGAAGCCGGTGATGCTTTTGAAATGTACACAGCTCTTAGTTCCGGTACTGATTTACCCGCTGATAATAGATTTAGAAACGCTGTTAATCATTATAACGATGTTATATTTGACCCTGAAACTACTGCCGTTCGTCAATATGTTAGTGAAGACGAATATGCTACTTTAGTTAAAAATGCTGGTGGTGATGCTGCAATTAGGGCTCTTGGTATTAAAGTTGGACGTGCTAATGGTAAACAATATGTAGAACTTCCTCGTGAATATAAAAACAATTTGTTCACTTTTGCTAAAGTTATTCGCGATGCAAGAAATGAACATAATAGTTTCTTTAGTGACGCTTTTCAAGGAATTATTGCTCCTATAAAAGCAGCTTTTGGAAATGATGATAAAAGTAAAATTGGTTCAAATGCTGTTCGAGTAAAAAGTGACGGTACGACCGATGATGTTGTTACGGATACTACTATACCTAACCAATTAGCTGGAGATTTTGGCACACGCGGTGTTCTTTCTGGTGTTATAACTAATTTTGCTAATTTTGGTGACGAACTTAGCAACAATGCTGATACTGTAATAGAACAAGAAGTTACTGTTCCTACTCAATATTCTCCTAATGCTACGCCTGCCCAAGCACAAGCTGAATATAATATCAAACATGGTATTGGTAGTCGAGAAGATAACAACGCTATTATGAACATTGAAGATGAACGTTTTTATCAAGGTATTGGTAATATTGATTTAACTCAAAGTCCTAATACTTATATTTACGATGAAGATTTGAATACTTATCGTGAAATGGATACAGAAGAAGAACTTAAATTTACTAATATTCTTGCTAATGCTAAAGAAAATGTTGTTACCAAAGGTATAACTCCTTTTAATAATTCTATTCAAGCTATTGTTAGTGTCAAAGACCCGAAGAAGCCTAATGATGCTCCTAAACGTATTCGTTTTGACCTTAATCCTGTTATGACTAAAGAATGGATGCAAGATACTAATATTAAAGCTGGTATGCGTACACAAAATCTTCGTAGTTATAAACAGCAATTTAATATTGGTAATAGTCCTTATGATGCTAATATTGGCAAATATCGAATTACTCCAGACCTTGACCTTGTTAATGTAACAAATAATCAAGTTGTTCGTAGTCTTAGTCCTATGGAAGCTCAAGACTTGATTGAAAAGAGTATTCGACTTGAAGATTTAGGAGATGCTTATGTTACTGGAAATGCTCCTAATACTGCTTATACTCAAGCCATTATTAATAGTATTTCTCAAGCATATTCTCAATATCTTTACGGTACTACTGATTATGCTGGCAATATATCAAATATTATTAGTAGGAACTTAACTAATTATAGATAACATGGATGTATTAAAGTTTTTACAAGAGGGAAATAGAGTTCCAAATCCTGATTATAATCCTAAAACTAAAAAGGGGGCACTTCAGCCCCCGTTTCTCGTTAATACAGATACTGAGGGTGGAAGTACTACTGGACTTACAAGTCAATTTACAGAAGGACTTAGTTATCGTAATGCACCTATTAATCTTCATCCAAAAGATTATGCTCCTTACGATGTTTATGTAAACAACTTTGATGATGAAGAAACTCTTAATTTAGAACGTGCTAAAAATCAAAGTAATGTTGGTCAAGCTATTTATGCTCTCGGTAGAACCTTAAATACTATTACTGTTGGAACTGTTGTCGGTACAGCCGATTTAGCATCTGTTTTAGTAGATGCTTTAGATGAGGACGGTTTTAATTATGAACGTCCTGAAGTTGTTCAAGCTTTATCTGATTTCAAAGATGCCATAGATGCTCGTATGCCTCTGTATCGTGAAAATCCAGATAAAGCTTTTGACGTTGCTGATATGGCTTGGTGGGCTGAAATGGCTCCAAGTATCGCTACATCACTTACTCTTATGGTTCCCGGTGTTGGAGTTACTAAAGGTTTAAGTGCTGTTGGCAAACTTCTTAATCTTTCAAAAAATGCCACTAAAGCTGCCAATCTTATTAATATGGGACAAAAAACTCGTGATGTTATTGCTACTGGTGGTAAACTTCTTACTCAAGGTGCTACTATGCGTTTGCTTGAGAATTATCAAGAAGCTATTGATACTAAAGAAAATGCTAAAGAATATGCTTTAGGTGAACTTCAAAATATGACTCCTGAACAGCGTATTGAATTTAATAAAAATAATCCTCAATATGCTGAAATGGATGATAATTCTATTGCGGAAGATATTGCAACCAATGCTGCCGATGTTACTTTTAACACTGACTGGTGGAATATTGGTTTTGATGTTTTTCAGCTTTATGGTTTGCGTAAACTTGCAAGTACTCCTTTAACTGTTGGCAAAAGTGCTAATCTTCGTAATCTTAACGAAGCCGTTACTCGTAAATTTGGAATGACTGCCACAGAAGCTGCTGATGATGCTGCTCGAGTTGTTACTCGTCTTGATAAAGCTAAACAAATCATGTCTAATCTCGGTTATGATATTCTTCATGGTGTTCGTAACGAATGGACAGAGGGTATTGAAGAAGCTGTTAACTATGTTGCTTCTGAAAAAGGTATGGAGCTTGCTCGATATGTCTTTGATAAAGATGCTCCTGTTAAAGATTTCACTGATTATCTTACCGACCCTCACATGTGGGAAAGTGCTTTTTGGGGAGTTCTTGGTGGCGTAGTTTTCAGCGCTGGTGCTGAAAATATTGGTGGTCTTTATAATCGTAAATTTAATAAAGAATTTGTTAGTGCTGAGAAACAACGAGAGAATGAAATTAATAATCGTGAACTTGTTGCACAGCAATATCAACAACAAATTAAAAAGATTAATGAAGATAACGTTAATCCTTTTGCTACTGATGAAAACGGAAACAATCCTGTTATTTCTAATAATGCTGAGAAAGAATTTCTTTTAGAAGTTGCTCGTAAACAATATACTTCGCAGCTTGTTATGAACGCTGTTGATGTTGGTAATGTAGATTTTCTTGAAGCTTATTTAAATAGCGATGCTGTTCGCAAAGGATATAAAGAATGTTTTGGTCTTACTGAACAACAGGCTGCTCAATTCCAACAAGATGCTATTGCAGATGTCGCTGCCGCTAAAAAAGACTATGTTACTATGGTTAATCGTGCTATGAAGAATGGAGCTAATTTTAATATTGCTCAAATCATTGCACGTCAACATCTTAATAGAAAGAATGCTGAGCATTATAGAAAACAAATGCTTACTGCTTATGAAAATCTTTATAATGAAGAAGTTGCTAACGCTGGACATATAACTCCTGAATATGAACAAGCTATTGAGCAAGATGTTTATGAAAATCAGCTTCTTACTCTTCGTAATCAGCTTGTTAATCTCCGTCTTAGTGAAGATAATTCTTCTAATCAAGAATTGATTGCTGACGTTCGAGCTAAGATTAAATATCTTGAAGATAATCCGCCTATTGGTTTTACTGAACAAACTGATGATAGTGTTGCTAAAAAAGCTAAAGAATTTAGAGATTTATATAGTAATGAATATGATATTACTTATAATCTTTATAATCGTCGTTTAAGCAATGCTATTGAAGAAAATACTGTTAAAGATGATGATAAATCTCTTAAAAAGCAGATTAAGCATTATAATGAATTTTTTGATAAAGCTCGTAAAGACATTGTTGATGGAGCTTTTAAAGATTTGGAAAGACTTTATGATAAGTATGGAGATAATATTTTTGATAGCAATAATCTATCAGAAGAAGATGCTCGTACTTATGATAAAGTCAAAACTGTTTTTACTGCTTCTGATATTAACAATGACGAAATGTATGCGTATATTGATGGTCTTCGCAGACTTAAAGAAATACAAGACCAGCATGACGCTTTTAAAGAACCTGAACAAGAGCCCGGTGGCACGAATTTAAGCGAGGCAGTAAATGCTGATGCAGCTCAATCCTCTACGGGGCAGGTTAATGGTACTGCGTCTGAATCGTCTGCTGCGCCTGTATCTGCTCCTATTAACAACGCTGCTAATCCTGCCAATCCAGCAGATAATACCAATCCTGCCAATCAAGCCGATACAACTGAGCAACCCCCCGTAGAGGATGGAAACAAGCCTCAGCCTGCTGCTGTTCCTGTCAATCCGCCTGTGCAACCCGTTTATGATGATGTTGCTGTACATGATTTTCTTCTTGAATGGTTTGGTACTAATATCGAAAATCCTGAAACTCTTACTGCTGATGATGTTCAAACAGCTTATTCTTCTTTTATTGCTGCGGCTAAGTCTGCTGGTATAACTAAAGAAGATGCTGATATTGCTTGGAATAATCTTGTAGGTGCTATTTACGGAGATTATGTCGTTCGTCAACAAGGTATTCTTACCAGTGCTTTAGATGATAACGATAAAATAATGCTTCGTAGAGCTTTGTTTGCGCTTATTAATCGTCGTCGTGGTAATCGTTCTGCTGTTCAAACTATTATCGAACAATTTGTCGATAAGACTAATCCTAATACTAAAGAAAAATTTGGTTTTGATATTAATGATAAAACTTATTTTAATATTGAAGATTTAGTTGCTCATATTTATAACATTGCTGGTACAGATATAGTTGCTGAGTTTTTGTTTGATGAAGTTGCTAAATATCTTCAAAGTCCTATTAATCAAAAATTTGTTGCTACTGACGACCCAAGTATTTATCGTTTAAGTAGAGAACAAAAAGCCAATCGTATTTATAAACATGCTGAAAATCGTCTTGCTTTGCTTTCTACAAGTAATCAAAATACTATAAACGTTGATGAAACTATTAATAATGAAGAAAGATATACTGCTGTTGTAAATCTTAATCCAGGGGACAAACTTGTAGCCAATATTAGTAAAGATAAATCTCGTTTATACTTTATTAATCCTAAAACTCATGGAGTTGTTGGTTACATGGGTATTCCGAGATATGATGATAGAACTGGTACTCTTAGTCATGTTAATTACGGTTGGAAATACAATGTTATTATTAACGACGACGGTAGTGTAGATAGCGATTTTAAAGATTATGTTTTTGATATTATAAACAATAATCCTACTTTAGCTAATGAACTATTTCTTCTTAATCAACGTATTCTTGAACTTAATTACGCAGGTCTTAATCCCGTAGAGGATGCAGAAGTACAAAAAGAAATTGCTCGTCTTTATCCTTTGATTGAGAATAATAATATTAGTGTTGGTGTTAAAACTGATGATGATATTTATAATCACGTTAAGCATCTTACTGATATTATCGGAACTGCTTTTGCACATCCTTCTGAAATTAAAGATAGTGTTGAAGATTGGTTCTTAAAGATTGGTTCTTCTTATGCTCAAACTTATGCTTATGCTAACGGTGAAGTTCAAGGAGATTTTGTTGTTGGTAAAGTTAATCGTGGAAATATACTTCTAACAGATGAAGCAAATCAAGAAATTCTTGATGCTGTTAATGATTATAACGAGGATAAAATTAAACTTGCTACTGTTACTCAAACTGGGTTGTTTCAAGTTAATGATGAAGACGGTCTTCGTGTTGCCAATGATAAAAAGAAATATATTGGTACTTCATTTTTGTTTATTCCTGATGGTCATGGCGGCTATGATATGGCTCAAATAGCTAAGCCTTTATTTGCTGATATATCTAACGATAAAATCAATGGTATTAAAGCAGGTATGCGTGGAGAAATAGCCGCTTGGATACACGGTTTTCTTACTAATAAAATAACTCTTGATGATGTAGCCAAATATGCTGGTGAACTTTTTGGTAAAACTGGTTTATTTAATGGAGTTGATTTTTTCCATAATACCAAACAAGGTTTTGTTAGTTTTTATTTTTATACAGAAGGTCGTGATGATGCTGGTAAACGTACTACTCATAAACATTATTTATTTACTCTTAATGAAGCGTCTGGACAATATGGACGTAACGTAGCTTTTAATACTGATACCACAAATAGAGGCAATCGTTCTGTTGAAGCTGCTAATACTAAACAAACTTATGCTTATGTAAGTAGTTTTAATCAAGCTAATACTAATCAAGATTTGCTTGAAGATATTGATATTTTTATCAATAATGCATTTATTAGCGTTCCTTTTAAAATGGCTGCTGATAAAACTAAAAGAGAAATTGCTGGTAGATATGTAGGTAAAAAAGACGATAAAGTTTATATTAATGTTGGTTCTTATAAAACTGAATATAATAGTTATCAAGAGTTTCTTGTTAATAATGGTTTGATTAGAACCAAACTTACTAAAGATGCTAATGGAAACAATTATAGTCATAATAAGTATGTTGCAGTCAATACTATATTTAATCCTGCTATTGCTAATAATAATGCTGTTTCTTCCAAAAAATTAACTGATAAATTTGATTCTGCTGTTTTTGTTGATTTACTTAATAAAGGTAATACTATAATTGATACTTATAAAACTATACTTGACGGCAACGAAAATGCGTTAAAAATACTTGATGCTATTGATAATTTAGGCTTCTTGCCTATATTAGCGGAAGTAAATAATAATCTTCTTGATGCACAAGGTAATCCTGCTTATGCTGCATACGATTACGAAAATAATTCTATTGTTTTTAATTCTGATGAGTTTGCTAAACATGATTATTTCTGGAGTTTAAGACGTTTTGTACATGAAAGTCTTCATCAAAATTTAAATAATAAATATACTCGTACTGAAGCTCTTGATAAACTTCGTCCTATATATGAAGCTTATAAAAAATATGTAGAAGAAAATCATCCTGATGATGCTTCTTATACTAAGTTCCTTAATATTCGTGCCGACGAAACTATTAATCTTGAAGAATTTATTGTTGAAACACTTACTAATGGTGAACTTATTAATCATCTTAATAATATTTCTGCTGACGGAACTCCTCTTAATAAGACTAAGAATAAATCTTTGCTTAGACAACTTCTTGATATTATTATAGATGTTCTTGGTATTGAAGTTAATAAAGATAGTTTACTTGAACGTGAACTTGAATTACTTAATAGTATTAATCCTAAATCTGATAATATTACTACAACTGTTGATGCTACTCCACAAACTTATGATATTGACCTTTCTGAACAAGATTCAAATAATCCTGAGTTTTATGGTAATGATGAATTTACTAATCCAGATGACGGTGGTTATAATGATGATAATCTACTTAGTGCTGTTAGTGACAATTACACAGCGCAAAATCTATCCGACTTCGTAAACGGTATGCCGACACCGTTACAGCCTGCTATGCGTTCAGCGCTGCTGCGTGGCGAACTTTATATGACGTGCCGATAGATTAATCGACTGAAAATAAACATGGCTTAGAAGCCAAATAAACCGCATTGTCGGGCATGTAAGTATGTTTTACTTCGTGTCCGACATTGCTATTATTAACAATAAACTTATTAATGTTATGGATTGTAGTACAGTCATTATTAACAATGACGCTCTTAACAGAAAACTTGCAACTGAGGTTGGACAAGGAACAAAGAGTTACAATGCCCTTTTTGCCGTTACTCAAGAAAACGGTTTTAAAAAGTATTTAGTTGATAATAACATCGACTATACAAACATGGATGAGCTTTATAAAGCTATTATTGCTTATAAAGCTAATTTTACTCGTAGTATTGGTGACATTATAAATAATGAAGCCAAAGAGAAAAATCAAGGTTTTAGTTCCTATGTTGCTCGTGTTGATGCTATTAATTATTTAGCTAATGTTGCTAATGTTATTTACTTTAACGATTTGTTTAGCGGTCGTAATTCTATTAAAACTTACAATAAACTTCATAATAGATTATATGAAGTTATTGTTGATAATTTTATTGCTACTGCTCGCAATTATTATGCCAATGTTGATACTGAAGTGGGCAATACTATTCAATCTTTTATGAGTAATAAAAGTCCTCGTTCTCAAATACTTGGTTATCTTAACAATGTAATTAATACCACTCCTCTTAAAAATCATTATAATATGATTATGCTTCTTCAAGATAAAGCTTTCTTTAATGAAGTTGCTAATCATAAACAAGTAGCGTCTATCATTAATCGTCTTGATGATACTTCTGATGATGATACAGTTGATTCTGATAGTAAAGATTTCTATGAAACTGGAGAGCTTAATGCTGATGCGGTAGATGCTACCGATAATCAACTTGAACAGCTTACAAATACCCTTGGTGTAATTACTAACTATGAAGGCCATATTGACGAAATAGTTAAAGTTTTTCTTAATACTATTCCCAAGCTTGAAAATACTACGATTAATGCTACCGCAAAAGGCAATAATCGTTTCTATCGTAAAGTTAACGAAAATGTTGGTACGCTTGAATATGAAGATGCTGATTTTCTGAAAGCTCTTCTTTATACCAAAGTTCGTAATGATAATTTTGATGTATTTATGGATAGTCTTGAAGAAGTTGCTAATAATGTAAAAGGAGCGGAATCTCTTATTTATATTAAGCAATATCTTAAAGAAAATCCTCAATTTGCTTATAAGTTCAGAATGATTTTTAATCGTCCTATTCCTAATAAGACTGAAACTTATATTGATAGTAAAGGTAATCCTCGTACAAATGTTACCAATTTATCTGCTCACCCAGCAGATGTTATTTTCAATAAACTTGATAATACTGTTCGTAATATTTCTATTCCTAAAGCAAAAAAAGCTATTAGTCAACTTGATGAACTTCTTGATTTTACTAAAAATAATATTACTTATGGTGATACTACCGAAGAAGAATTTGTTTATAAAATATATAAGATAGCTAAACTTGTTATTCCTAATATTA
>ENA-ORTF01002952-ORTF01002952.1-human-gut-metagenome-genome-assembly--contig:-NODE-2952-length-15794-cov-8.562297_pt1 | contig 15794 bp, 6 predicted proteins | sample MGYA00241908_ERZ509180 | MGnify/ENA primary metagenome ERZ509180 (study PRJEB26280, sample SAMEA2338814) | human gut metagenome | biome: human gut; feature: human-associated habitat; material: faeces... | reverse complement strand
GGAGTACGCCAAGCTGGCCAATGCGTTTTATCCACATGATTTCGATGCCGCGGAGTGGGTCTCGGCCATCAAATCCTCGGGTGCGGGGTACGTCTGCTTCACGACGCGCCACCACGACGGCTTTTCGATGTGGGACACCGCGCAGACGGACTACGACATCGTGGACGCCACGCCGTATAAACAGGATATCGTAAAGGCGCTCTCCGATGAGTGCTCCCGTCAGGGGATAAAACTGCACCTATATTACTCACTGATCGACTGGTACCGCGACGACTGCCCGCGCGGCAGGACCGGGCTGGGAACGGGCCGCCCCGGCACGGCGATCAGCTACGAGCGTTACTACGATTTTATGAAACGCCAGCTCACGGAACTGCTGACGGGTTACGATCCGGTGGGCGCCGTGTGGTTCGACGGGGTGTGGGACCAGGACCAAAACCCGGATTTCGATTGGAAGCTCCGCGGACTGTACGACCATATCCATGCCATCAGGCCGGCCTGTCTGGTGGGTAACAACCACCACCTGGTTCCGTTCGAAGGCGAGGACATCCAGATTTTCGAACGCGACCTTCCGGGCGAGAACACCGCCGGACTTTCGGGGCAGGAGATCGGCCGCCTGCCGCTCGAAACGTGCCAGACGATGAACGGCATGTGGGGCTACAAGATCACCGACCTCGACTACAAATCGTCGAAGACGCTGATCCACTACCTCGTGCGGGCTGCGGGCCGCAACGGAAACCTGCTGCTCAACATCGGTCCCCAACCCGACGGAAAACTGCCTGCGACGGCCGTCGAACGGTTGCGGGAGATGGGCGAATGGCTCGCCCGGTACGGCGAAAGCATCTACGGAACCCGCGGCGGCGACATCCCGCCCCACGACTGGGGCGTGACGACGCGCAAGGGCGACAAACTTTACGTGCATGTGCTCGATTTGCAGGACGATGCGCTGTACCTGCCGCTTGCGGAAAAAGTCGGGGAAGCCCGGTGCCTGAACAACGGCGAGCGGGTGAAGTTCGACACGCTCCGGGGAAAAGGGATCGTCCTGAATCTGGAGCATGTTCCCGAGGATACCGACCGAATCATAGAACTCACTTTACGATGAAAAAAACGACACAGCTATTCGCCGGCCTGCTTATGCTCACGGGCGTGTTGTCGGCGTGCTCCCCGGCCGGCAACGAGGGTTTCATGCGGCGCGTGGAGACCGATTTCCGGTACAAACAGGAGCTGCTCCCCCGGGGCGATCTGTTCGGGATATTCGACGAACCGATGACGCCGCAGGAACGCGATGCAATGACGTTTCTCTATGCCTATATGCCCGTGGGGGACATTACCGACTATCTGGGCGATTTTTATCTGGAAAACGTGCGCTGTGCGCTGTCTGTCCGGCAGGAGATGCCTTGGGGCAGGAGCGTCTCCGACGAGTTGTTCCGGCATTTCGTGCTGCCCGTGCGGGTCAACAACGAGTGTCTCGACGATTCGCGCCGGGTATTTCACGATGAACTCAAACCCCGCGTCGAGGGGCTGTCGATGTATGACGCCATCCTCGAAGTGAACCACTGGTGTCACGAGAAGGCCAACTACCAGCCGTCGGATGCGCGAACTAGTTCGCCGCTGGCCACCGTGCGCACGGCTTACGGCCGCTGCGGCGAGGAGTCCACGCTGCTCGTTGCGGCCCTGCGGTCGGTGGGCATCCCGGCCCGGCAGGTCTACACGCCCCGCTGGGCGCACACCGACGATAACCACGCCTGGGTAGAGGCCTGGGCCGACGGACGGTGGCATTTCCTCGGGGCCTGCGAGCCGGAACCGGTGCTCGACCTGGGGTGGTTCAACGCCCCGGCCAGCCGCGGGATGCTGATGCATACCAAGGTCTTCGGCTATTACGACGGTTCGGAGGAGGTGATGAAAACCACGGCCAACTACACCGAGATCAATGTGATCTCGAACTATGCCGCGTGCGCCCCGCTCACCGTGACGGTCACCGACACGGCGGGCAGTCCCGTGGAGGGTGCGACCGTGGAGTTCAAACTTTACAATTACGCCGAGTTCTACACCGTATCGCGCAAAACGACCGACGTCCGGGGGCGGGCGTCGCTGTCGGCGGGTCTGGGCGATATGCTTGTCACGGCTGTCTGTGATGGCCGGTTTGGGGTTCGGAAGGTTTCTTTCGGGAGGGAGACGGAGGCGACGGTGGTGCTGGAGCATGCGATCGGCGACGAATTCTCCTTTCCCATCGACATCGTTCCTCCGACCGAGAGCGCGAATTTGCCGGAGGTGACGGCCGCTCAGCGTGCGGAGAACGACCGTCGCTTCAACCGCGAAGACTCCATCCGCAACGCCTATATCGCCACGTGCCCGGCGAAACCCGCCGTTGCGGAGTTTGCACGTTCTGTCGGCATGAAGCCGGACGATGTGGCCGGATTTATCGCCGCTTCGAGAGGCAATCACGCCGAAATTATGGATTTTCTGCGCGGCGCGAGCCGGAAAGGATGCACCGGGCGGGCGCTGCAACTGCTCGCCACGCTGTCGGAAAAGGATCTGCGCGACACGCCGTCGGCGGTGCTCGCGGATCATCTTTATAATACGGACAAGAATGCCGACGCCGCGACCGTGCTGGCCCCGCGTGTGGCCGATGAGATGCTCACGCCCTACCGGTCGTTCCTGCAGCGGGAAATTCCGGCCGCCGATGCCGCCGCGTTCCGCCGTGACCCGCAGCGTCTGGTGGCGTGGTGCCGCGACAGCTTGACCCTGCGTCCGGAACTCTGCACCGTCTCCACGACCATCTCGCCCGAAGGCGTGTGGCGTAGCCGGACGGCCGACAAACTCTCGCGGGCTATCTTCTTCGTTGCCGCGGCTCGTTCGTTCGGCATCCCGGCGTGGATCGACCGCGTGACGGGCAACCTCTTCTACCGCCATGCCGGGAAGGATGTGCCCGTCGATTTCGACGCGGCCGGGAACCGGGAACTGGAGACCGGGCGGCTGCAATTGAACTATGCGCCGATTCCGCGTCTCGACGATCCGGAGTATTTCCGGCACTTCTCCCTTTCGCGCTTCGACGGGCAGTCGTTCTCCCTGCTGAACTATCCTGATTTCGAGCGGTGGAGCGAGCTGTTCCGGGCTCCCGCCGATCTGGAAACCGGTTATTATATGCTTGTGACGGGCAGCCGGCTCGCCAGCGGCAGCGTGCTGGGGAACGTGTCGTTCTTCAACGTCCGTCCGGACAGTACGACCGAAACGAACCTGACGATGCGCGACAATTCGGAGGCGGTTCGCGTGATCGGGAGTTTCGATTCGGAGTCGAAATTCACTGACGCCGCGACGGGAGCCGAAACGTCGGTCCTCACGACTGCGGGACGTGGTTATTTCGTGATCGGATTGCTGTGCGTCGGACAGGAGCCTACAGATCATGCGCTGAAGGATATCGCGGCCAAAGCCGCGGAGCTTGAAGCGTGGGGACGCTCGCTGATCCTGCTCTTCCCCGACGAGGGGGCGTACCGGAAATACACGGCGTCGCCCGCGGCCCCGCTGCCGGCGACCGTCACCTTCGGCATCGACCGCGACGGCTCGGTTCGCAGGCGGATTCTCGAAGCGATGCAGCTGCCGGGGAACGTTTCGCTTCCGGTCTTTCTGATCGGCGATACGTTCAACCGTGTCGTGTTCGAATCCCACGGCTATACGATTGGCCTCGGCGACCGTCTTTTGCACACCATACACCAATTATGACCGGAATTTATGACGACTGAACTTTGCGCCTATACCTGCGATGCGTGCGATATAGCCCGGCGGACAGGCGTCACGCGCATCGAGCTTTGTGCCGCGCCCTTCGAAGGGGGTACGACCCCTTCCGCCGGGCTGATCCGCTACGCCCGGAGTCTACCGGGCCTGCGGCTGAGCGTGATGATACGCCCTCGGGGCGGGGATTTTTGCTATACGGATGCCGAAACGGCGCTGATGGCCGAAGAGATTCGCTTCGCCCGTGCCTGCGGAGCCGACGGGGTGGTCCTCGGCGTGCTGACCCCCGACGGAGAGGTGGACGAGACGCGCACGGCGCAGCTTGTCCGCGAGGCTGAGGGGATGGAGGTGACGTTCCACCGCGCGTTCGACATGACGCGCGATCCCCGGCAGGCGCTCGAAGCGGTCATTCGCACCGGATGCCGCCGGGTGCTCACCTCCGGAGGCCGCAACACGGCGCAGGAAGGCATCGAAACGCTGCGTGCGCTGGCGGCACAGGCTACCGGGCGCATCGAAATCATGGCCGGAAGCGGCGTCAATCCGTCGAACGCCCGCCTGCTGGCCGCCACAGGGGTCGATGCCCTGCACTTCAGCGCCCGCCGGGAACGTGAGGGCGCGATGCGCTTCCGCAATCCGCAGGTTTCGATGGGCGGGTGTGCCGGTGTTCCGGAATACTCCGTGACCGATGCCGACGAAACTCTCGTCCGGAAACTGTTGGCCAAGCTGGAATAACAACGATTGATTTCAGCTCGGAGGGTGTGGTGCTCGGATGTGGCAGCCAGACGGTTGTCACTGTGTATATTTCACCCCGACTATCGGGATAAGGTAATGTGAGGTTTGCAGGACGCGGGCGTGGTATATCCACTCATCTGGAAAGAGATCATATTTATATATAGTATATTTTATTCCATCCTTGTTTTTGGTTTGGCGGAGCAGTTTCGAAGCGGTTGCCCTGCCCGATTTCGCCGTCGGTCTGAAGTGCGAATCTGTTCTTAAAATGCGCATTTTGCAAGACTTTTTTATGCATTTAGAGCGTAATTGCTGATGATTTTTTTGCGAAAAATTAATTAGGATAAAATCTTTTTATTATTTTTGCGACAGAGAGAATCCTCTTTCCTCGTCAAATCGCGAGGGGGGGGGATTTTTCCTTGGCGCCGTTCTCGTGTCAAGTCGATAAAATCCCGAAAACTCGATAAGTAATTTTTCTGGAATCCGTCCAGGGTTTCATTTTGTAGATTGTATCGACTGTTTTAAGTATGGCATTTCATTATGCTTATCACATCCGAAAGCCAAACCGGGAAGCCGGTTCATTAAATCTCATCCTATGAAAAAGTTGTACCTATCCTTTCTGGCCATGCTTTGCATGGCAGGAGCGTCCGTACTGAATTCATGTTCGGACGACGATTCCACTTCATCCGGCAACCCCGACATGCCAGAAAGCGGGAATGCCCTGATCTGCAACGGTGTCGTACGGGAAATCAAATCCGCCGTCTACTCGGTCGAGACACCCGGAAACGGCGAAAAGGCAGATGCTTCGGAAGCTGCCTCCGTCTATACGATCTATCTCTCGCCGACGGCAGGGCTTGTGGATGTGGACGGCATGCTGATCGCCGACGATGCCGTCAAAATTACCGTCAAACAACCTTCCGGAGCCGTCGATTTTGCGGTTGCCGGCAACGGAATCGCCTATGGGGAGATCGACGTAAACTCCTCGAACGTCGGAGAAGCCTCGAAAGCGGATCTCTCGGTCGAGTTCCTCTCGGCCCGCGTCGCTCGTATTTCCGCCGAAATCGAAACCGGCGGAAAAACGCTGACGGTTGCCTATTACGGACTGTGCAAGAATTCCGACGCTTCGGAGGAGGGAGATGACGCAGACAAGGTGTTGCTGGATAAAGTTCCGCTGTCGTGGTACCTCGGCCCGGTCAAGGGCGTGGAGTCGCACAACTATTATATGGCCTTCACGGATGCCGAGCATACCGTATCCAAAGGGCGGGTGACGCTCAAAGAGGCGGGTTACCTTTTCGTGGCCGACCTCTATGCGGTTCCGGGCGAAGATGCCTACACGCTTCCCGAGGGTGAATATATGGCCAGCCAGCTCAACGAGGATCACACGTTCACGTCCCAATATACCGGTGTTCAGTATATCGACGCCGAAGGCAATAAGACCCAGTTGTCGCTGGTTTCGGGAGAGCCGTTGAAAGTCTCCCGCGAGGGTGACGTCTGGAGCGTTTCGCTTCGTTTCGTCGATACGGACGGTTCCGAAAAGAGCATCGTCTACGAGGGACAGCTCCAGATCGTCGATCAGCCGGAGGACGGCGGCTTCTACCTGCCGCAGATCGGACGCGACGTGGAAGTGGTCGGATTCAGCGCCACCGCGACCTATTACGGCAACATGCTCGAAGCAGGTACCGGCATGATGCAGATCAACATTTACGACGAAACCTACGACACGGAGGAGGGGCAGGGCGGTCTCGCCGCTGCGCTCGTCGTATTCAACGACCTGTTCGGCAATCCGAAGGAAGCCGTGATCAAGCCCCACGAATATCTGGCCAACACCTCGTTCCAATGGGGGTCGTGGATGCCCGCCGTGGAAATTCCGATGGAGGGGCTGGTATTCCCGCTCGGCACTTATGTCCAGTTGGACGACGGAACCTCTTTCGGACAATTTTCCTACGGAAAGGAGGGCATCATCAAGATCGAGGCCGCCGGTACGGCCCAAGGCGAAGACGGCAAAATAGAACCGGTATACAAGATCGAGTTCAACCTCACCTCGAAGGACGGCTTTACCCTCAAGGGCTCGTACACCGGAGTCATTCCGATCACCGACGCATCCGACGACAAGTCCGATGACGACGGCACCTCGACGCTCGAGCGTGACTACGACATGGATCTGTCGAAGATCAAAAAGGCGCATTACTATACTTCGGATCAGGTCTATATCCAAGGCATCGGCTACAAACCGATCAGTTCCTACGGATGCGGTCTGCAATTCATCAATATCGGTATCGAATGGGTAGGAGACCATCTCGAAGACTTCGTGGATCGCGAGCCGGGCGGTGACATCGTCCGTGTGGAACTTACCACCGAGCCGGGCAAGGAGAACGAAATCACTCCGGGAACCTACGAGGTGACCGAACAGCGCTGGCCGGCATACATCAAACCCGGCGTCATGATGCGCGGCATTATGCTGGACGGCGGTCTGCATGGCAGCCGGTGGATGCACCAGACTTATTCGATGTGGGGAGATGACAACAAGATCTTCGAATACATGGACGGACACGCCCTGCTCTACGACGGTCAGGTTACGATCACCAAGGTCGAGGGCGAAGGCAAGGAGAACTGGTACCGGTTCGAGGTCGACGGCATCTGCGTGCGCAAGCATCATGTGCGCGGAACGTGGGAAGGCCCTGTCGTAAGCCAAACGGGGCGTGCTGCGGCAGAGAAGGATCATCTCGAACCGCCCAGACTGCTTCGCCGCCTGCCGGCTCCGTCGGTTCCGATGAGCCGTCTGGCCGAAGAACTGCCGGGCATCATGTTCCGCAAGGCCGGAATGACCGAATGACAACAGAAAAACCGGATAGCGCGGGGTTTTCCCGAACCCCGCGCTATTAAAAACAATCGTTATGAAAAACTCGACCCATTACAGACTGCGCGCGCTGGCGTGCGCGTTGCTCGCATCGGCAGCCATGCTGGGTGCATGCGATGACGACGATCCCAACGACGACCCCGACCCCGGGAAGAAGCCTCCTGTAACTCTGACCGATCAAATCCAGTACGACGGAGGCGATCTCGTCGGCATCAAGTCGGCAATCTATGTCGCTGAAGAAGACGGCAGCCACACCTTTTATCTCTCGCCGACCGAGGGGCTGATCAATGCCGAGCAGATGAAACAGGCCGACGATTATCTGCGCGTGATGGTGGAGAGCCCCAAGGGCACCGTGAACACGGCCTCCGATCCGTTCGAAATCGAATACAAGGATATTTCGGTGAAAAAGACGACGATGAACGACGTCGCGAGCGTAGAACTCTCCGCCGATCTGGTGACGGAAACCCGGCTCAATCTCTATACCTACGTCGAATTGAAGAGCGGCAAGACGCTGATCGCCCGTTACCAGAATACCTGTACGGAAGAGCGTGACGTCGAACTGACGAACCAATACGAGATCGACAATCGGATCGCCGCCGTCGGAAGCGTCGTCGAGTGGCGCAATGTCCGCGAAGGCAACCGCCGCTTCTGCCTCTACGAGCAAGAGGGCCTGGCCGCTCCCGAGGAGGGGGCTGCGGGCGTGGAGATTCTGCTTGCCGAGGAGCTGTTCGGAACGGAGGAAATCGACCTTGCGACAGCTGATCCCGCGAAGGTGCAGATTCGCTGCGGTGAATTCGCAACGGGCGCCGGGACGACCGGAACGCTGACGGCGAAGTACCTGACGGATAAATTCGGCACGATCGAGGGGCTCATCGTCGCGCTTGACGCTTCGAAAGACGGGAAGCGCCTGCGTGCCGCCTACGAAGGCACGTTCGCCGGAGGCTATGCGGCCACCAATACGATCAAGGTGACGGAGCCGGCAGCCGGAGGCGAGGCTGCGGCCGCAGCCGAGGCCCCGATCGCCGCGCTCTTCTCGCAGGAGCCGCAGGTCGGCAGCTACGTATTCGCTTTGGGCGATGCCGAAACGGCCGCAGCCCCGGCTGATCTTGCCAAAGGTCATTGGGCTGCGTATGTGCGGGTGCTGGCGGCCAAGTTCGACGGCGTGATCGACGTTGCGGCGCAGACCTCCGATTACTGGTTCCGGCTCTACGACCACAAGACCTATCAGACCTACTACGGCGAGGATGCGGGACTGACCGGTACGATCGAGACCCATCCCAATCCCGCTGGCGGCAAGGAGATTTATCTGCGGGTAAATCTGACGCTGAAAAACGGCATCGGGGTCGAAGCCGAATACTACGGTGTGCCGACGGCTGCGACGGCCGACGCAATGGATGAAGAAACATTGAAGCCCGTCAAACCGTTCGAGCCCTATATCAAATTCCTGGACAAGGATAACAAGGACATGCTGTATTGGCCCGTTACGGCGATGGAGGTGCGGCACGACCCGGCTTATCGGGATAGTTATACCGGCGATCTGCTATCGGGATATTGCTTCTATTTCCGGAATGCTTTCACCGAGAGTATCGATGCGGATAATACTACTCCGATGTTTTTCCTGCCGGACAGCTACCTCGACCATGAAGGAGAGATCGACCTGCCTGCGGAAGGCACGAATTGCAAATGGAACCTCAGGTTCCAGTATAGGTATCTGTCCTCATATAACGGGTACGGATATTCCGACAAGGCTAAGTACTGCATGCGGTGTCCCGAGAAGGCGGCAGTGACCGTCAAGCAGGAGAACAAGGAGTGGATCTTCAAATTCTCGATGGTCGATTGGGGAGTATTCAGTACATGGAACCCTAATCCGACCGGAACCGGAAACACCTTGATCATCGAATTCCGGGGCAAGGCTACCAAGTATTCGGGCTCGAAGCCGAACGACCTTGCAGACGATTTCTACGAATAGGCTGCGATCCGGCCGGTTCGGTGACCGGACAGGCGGATGACAGCCTCCCCCCCCCTCCCTCCGGGCTTCCGGAAGGGGAGGGGATATGTTTCGGCTCCGGGCCGGAACACGAAGACGGCAAATTTTCTATAATCAATTTTTTTACCAGCGTTAAAATGGCGCATTTATGACCAAAAAAATCTTTCTATCATTGATGGCTGTTCTCGGCCTGCTCCTGTCCGCCCATGCGCAGGAACGGGAAATTACGGGTTCGGTCAAAGATCATGCGGGGGCCGGCATCGTCGGCGCCACCATTCTGGTCGAAGGCACTACAAAGGGTACGACCTCCGGTGCGGACGGCAGTTTTTCGATCAAAGCCGCACCGGACAATGTGCTGGTCGTGTCGTTCATGGGTTATCAGTCCCACACGATCAAGGTGGGGACGCAAACCCGGATCGACGTCGTGCTGAAAGAGAACACACAGGCTATCGACGACGTGATCGTCGTAGCGTTCGGTACGGCAAAAAAGGAGGCTTTCACCGGTTCGGCGACCGTCATCAAATCGGACGACATCGCCAAGTCGCAGCAGTCGAACGTAGCGCAGGCTCTGGCCGGAAAGGTCGCGGGCGTGCAGCTGACCAACACCTCGGGACAGCCGGGAGAGAGTCCGACGATCCGCATCCGCGGTTTCAGTTCGCTCAACGCCGGCAACGATCCGCTCTGGATCGTGGACGGCATGCCTTACTCGGGAGACCTGAACAACCTCAACCCGAGTGACATCGAATCGATGACTGTGTTGAAGGACGCCGCCTCGAACTCGCTGTACGGCGCCCGCGGCGCCAACGGCGTAGTGATGATCACCACCAAAAAGGCCAAGTCGCAGGAGGCTCACGTGACAATCGACGCCAAGTGGGGCGTCAATTCGCGCGCCGTCCAGGATTATGCGTACATTACCAACCCGGCGCAATTTTACGAACTGCATTACAGTGCGCTGAAAAACTACTATGTCAATTCGGGAATGAGTGTCGGCGAGGCCCATTTGCGCGCCAATACGAATTTGACGGCCAATGCGAATGACGGAGGTCTGGGCTATATGGTCTATACGGTTCCTTCCGGGCAGGAGTTCATCGGCATCAACGGTAAGGTCAATCCCGCTGCGACTCTCGGCCGCCGTCTCGTCTATGAGGGCAAGGAGTACTACATCCGTCCCGACGACTGGACCGATGCGGCTTTCCGCTCGTCCCTGCGTCAGGAGTACAACGCTTCGATCTCCGGCCAGACCGGGAACGCCTCGATCTACGGATCGTTCGGCTATTTGAACAACGAAGGTATCGCCTACAACTCGGACATGGATCGTTATACGGCCCGTCTGCGCGTGGACTATCAGGCCAAGAAGTGGCTCAAGTTCAGCGCCAATGCCAACTACACGCATTTCCGCTACAACCAGATCGACGACAGCGGCGCCGGTAACTCGTCGGGCAACGTTTTCGCTTATACGACGGCCGTCGGTCCGATCTATCCGCTCTACATCCGCGACGGCGAGGGTAATGTCATGTACAACGAGGACGGCATCAAGCTCTACGACTACGGCAACGGCGACAATGCCGGTATGGAGCGTTCGCTCTTCCCCAACAGCAACGCCCTCTCGGATTCGCGTCTCAACAAACAGGAAGCCGAAGGCAATGCTTTCAACGGTACGGGATATATCGACGTCACCTTCCTCAAGGATTTCAAATTCACGTTCAACGCCGGCGTTTCGCTCGACGAAACCCGCTCCACCTCGGTTACGAATCCCTGGTTCGGACAGTTCGCCAGCGAAAAAGGCATGGTCTCGAAGGGCCATCAACGGAATTTCGACCTCAACCTACAGCAGATTCTCAACTACACCAAGCAGATAGGCTCGCACAACATCAACGTGATGCTGGGCCACGAGTCCTACCAGAACCGCATTTACACGCTGTCGGCCACGAAAAGCAATATGCTGACGCAGGAAAACGACGAGCTTGCCGGGGCGATCATCGACAAACAGGGAGCCGGCTCTTACCGGGTTGAGTACAACAACGAGGGTTATTTCGCCCGTGTCATGTACGATTACGCAGGCAAATATTTCGCCTCGGCCTCCTACCGCCGCGACGCTTCTTCGCGCTTCCACCCCGACCACCGCTGGGGCAACTTCTGGTCGCTGGGCGGCGCATGGATCATTTCGAAAGAAAATTTCATGGAGAGCACCTATGAATGGCTCGACAATCTCAAGCTGAAGGCCTCGATCGGCTCGCAGGGTAACGACAACATCGGTAACTTCCGCTACACGAACACCTACACGATCGAAAACGCCAACGGAAAGGTCTCGACCGTCTTCAACGCCAAAGGATCCGAGAACATCACCTGGGAGACCAACTCCAACTTCAACGCCGGTGTGGAGTTCAGCTTCCTGCGCGGTACGGTTTCCGGAGGCGTCGAATATTTCCTCCGCAAGACGACCGACATGCTGCTGTCGTTCCCGGTAGCTCCGTCGCTGGGCTATTCGTCCTACTACGCCAACGTGGGCGACATGCGCAACAGCGGCGTCGAAATCGAGCTGAACTTTACGCCGATCCGACGGGAGCATGTCCAGTGGGACATCAACCTCAACATGACGCACCTGCGCAACAAGATCACCATGCTGCCTTCTGAACGACGGACCAAACAGGTCGATGGCTACTCCGGTTACGTGAGCGGCTCCACTTTCTTCGGAGAAGGGCTTCCGATGTACACTTTCTACATGAGGAAATATGCCGGTGTTTCGGACGAGGGCCTTTCGATGTGGTACATGAACGAAACCGACGACAAGGGCAACCCGACGGGCAAGCGCGTTACGACGACTGAATATGCCAAGGCGTCGGACTATCTCTGCGGCGACCCGATTCCCGATCTCTACGGCGGTTTCGGCACGAGTGTCAATTTCCGGGGCTTCGACCTGAGCGTGGCCTTCACCTACCAGATCGGCGGTCTGGCTTACGACTCGGGATACTCCGCGGCGATGTACTCGCCGGCCAACAAGACGACGGGTATGAACTGGCACAAGGACATCCTCAATGCATGGTCGGCGGACAATGCGTCGTCGAACATCCCGCGCCTGCAGTATGAAGACAAGGATCAGAACGGTATGTCTGATCGTTTCCTTACGGACGCCAGCTACCTGAACCTACAGAACATCAACTTCGGCTACACGCTGCCGTCGAATTTCACCAAGAAGGTCGGAATCGAGAAGGTGCGCGTCTACCTTGCCTGCGAGAATGTCTGGTACTGGTCCAAACGTCAGGGATTCGATCCCCGCTACTCTTATTCGGGATCGACGAGCCAGGCCACCTATTCGCCTGTAAGGACGATTTCGGGCGGCATCAACATTCAATTCTAATCGGCCTCAAACACTTTACGACAAACGACATGCATATGAAAAAAGCGACAAACATAACGCTCGCGACGCTGGCGGCAGCTTTGCTGGCAAGCAGCTGCATCAAAGAAGCCGACCCCTATGAAATAGCTACCGAGGATCAGGTCACCCTCGAAACGCTGATAGAAGGCATTCCGGCCTCGCTCGTACAGGCCGGTTCCGCAGGCTATGCAAGCGAAGGCCAAGCCTGGGATTTTGCCCTGCCGGCCATCCATATCGCCACGGAATCCATGACGGGCGACGTCGCCATTGGCGGCAATATCGGCTACGACTGGTTCGCACAGTGGGGAACCAACGAAGCGCTCGGCGCCGACTATGCCGTGGGTGCGCTCACGTGGAACAACTACTATGCGTGGATCATGGCGACCAACAACGTCATCAAACAGATCGACGCCTCGGATTTCGCAACGCTCGACGCCACGCAGAAGTCCTATCTGGGCTTCGCCTACGCCTATCGGGCCATGTTCTACCTCGATCTGGTGCGTCTGTACGAGTTCAAGGAGAACAATTACACTGAAGCGCCCGGGGTTCTCGGGCTGGGCGTGCCCATCGTACTGCCCGAGACTACCGAGGCCGAGGCCAAGAACAACCCCCGTGCCAAGGTCGACGACATCTACGATCAAGTGATCTTCCCCGACCTGGACAAGGCCGAAGAACTATTGAGCGGCTTTACTGCTCCCGACAAGTATACGATCAGTCCGGCGCTGGTCTACGGCCTGAAAGCTCGGGCCTGGCTTGAGCGCGGTACGGCCAAGAACGACGCCGAAGCCTATGTTTCCGCCGCCGAGTACGCCCGCTTGGCCATTAACGCCAGCGGCTGTACGCCCCTGACGCAGGAGCAGTGGGAAGACCCCTCGAACGGCTTCAACAGCGCCACGGCGAACAATGCCTGGATCTGGGGCCTCGCCCTGCCGAGCGAAAGCGTTGCCAACCTGTTCTGCTTCACGGCGCACATGAGCACGGAGAATGCGTGGAGTGCCTACGGAAACGACGCCTGCCGCTGCATCAACAGCAACCTTTACAACAGTATCGACCTGCGCGACTTCCGCCGCCATTCGTGGCTCGATCCCGACCGCAAAGACCCGGAGAAGGAGTCCTACGACTACAAAAGCTGCCGCAAAGAGGGGAAGGAATACTTCAATGAACTGCCCGATTACGCGAACATCAAGTTCCGTCCGGCGCAGGGCGCTTATGAGGATTTCAAGGTCGGCGGAGCCGCAGACCATCCCTACATGCGCGTCGAGGAGATGTACTTCATCGAGGCCGAGGCCAAGGCGCATGAAAATCTTGGCGAAGGAATTCGGCTGCTCAATGAGTTCATGAACAACTACCGCATTGTGGGCGGAGGTTACGACTGTACGAACATGTCGTCGTCGGTTGAAAATTTCACCAACGAGCTGATGCTTCAGAAGCGCATCGAGTTCTGGGGCGAAGGCATCGTCATGTTCGACATGAAGCGGCTCGACATGTCCACCCGACGGGGCTATGTGGGAACCAACTCTCCTGCCTCGTACCGGCTGAATACGGAAGGCCGTGCACCCTACTGGAACTTCGTGATCTCGCGCGGTGAGACGCAGAACAACCCCGTCATCGTCACGCAGAACAATCCCGATCCTTCGCAAACGGTCAAGCCGTGGAACGGGTGATGACCATCTGCGATCAAGCTGTCAAATCTAAAAGCAAATTACCGTGAAGACATTCAAGCATATATTACCGTTCCTGCTGGCACTTCTTGTCCTTGCCGGCTGCGAGGACGACGTGAACTATACGCAGGGAACCGCGGAGAATCCCGATTGCTACGGTGTCTACTTCCCGAAGAAGCAGGCTACTCGGACCGATCTGGAGTTCGAACCGGGAACCCAGACCGAAGCGACCTATACGGTCAAACGGCGCAACACCGTGGATCCGATCGTCGTTCCGGTCGTCGTGAAGTCCAACGTCGAGGATATTTTCGTCGTCGAGCCGATCGCATTCGATGCCGGAGAGGACGAGACGACCTTTACGATCAGTTTCCCCAAGGCCCAAATGGGCACGACCTACACTTGCGATATCAACATCGAAGATCCGCGCTACGCTTCGATCTACGGTGCCGATAAGGTGAACCTTTCGATATCGCTCGTGCTGGCCAAATGGGAATTGGTCACCGACGAAAAGACCGGTGAGACCAAAGGCCGCTACCGCGACGACATTCTGGGCAACTTCGCGTCGATAGACAACCCCAATGCTAATCCGAACCCCGAAATCGAACTCGAAATCTACGAGCGTTCGGACAAGAAGGGCTATTACCGCATGAAAGCCTACACTCCGGAGCTGATGAACATCTTCGCCGGAGGACAGGTAAACCACGAGAACCGCAACGTCTGGACCTATGTCGATGCCTCGGATCCGAACAAGGTCTATTATCCCTACCAATCGACCGGTCTGACCCTCTTTTCCGATATGGGTGAGTGGTACATCGCATCGCAGACACCGGAAAATTTCGCCATGGACGAATCAGCCGGACAATATGGCACGCTCAATAACGGCGTGATTACCTTCCCGGCGCAGGGTATCGTGCTCGAACCGAGCGAAGGTGAATATGCCGGAAAATTCTTCTATGCCAACGCAAACGGTCTGCAGCGGATCATGCTTCCCGGAGCCAGGGTCTACGATTACTCGGTGGCCCTCACCAAAAGCGAACCCGCAGACGGTGTCGTCGAAATCGGCGCCACCCTCTCCGAGGACACCCGAGAGTTCCGCTATGCGATCTTCACGGGCAATTTGAGCGACGGCGAGGCGAGCCTCAAGGCACAGGAGATGGCCGATGGCAAGATCGCCGCGGAACTCATCAAGACGATCACTGCTTCGGGGACGATTTCCGTTCAGGATCTGGAAGGCGGCACCGGCAAGTACACGCTTGTAGGCTGCATCTACGGTTCGGACGAAGAGGCGAATCCGGAGGGCGGCGAAACGGCGTCGCAGAATCTGAAAATGCAGGGCTACGCCTCCATTTCGTTCGGATATATCGCCAAGGGCGACGAGGACAAGGTTTCCGTCATTCTCAACATCGGGCTCGAAGCCACGAACGAATTCGCGGGACAAGGCATTACGACGGACAATGC
>ENA-ORTF01002948-ORTF01002948.1-human-gut-metagenome-genome-assembly--contig:-NODE-2948-length-15820-cov-2.771836_pt1 | contig 15820 bp, 10 predicted proteins | sample MGYA00241908_ERZ509180 | MGnify/ENA primary metagenome ERZ509180 (study PRJEB26280, sample SAMEA2338814) | human gut metagenome | biome: human gut; feature: human-associated habitat; material: faeces... | reverse complement strand
TGAAGCGTGCGCCCATCGAGCGTGCGCGCGTTGAGCACCACATTGTTGAGCGTGGACGGATAGACCCTGCCTTTGCTTCCGAGCAGCTTGCCGCAGATCTTCACCGCCTCAGGGAAAGAACCAGTTGCTTCCTCGAGCGCGGAGAGCATGAGATTGCCAAGCGTATGATTGCGCGCGAATTCGAAGCGATATTTGAACGCTTTCGTGAAGGGATCATCGGGGTTCTCTGCGAACGCGGCAAGACATTTGCGGATATCGCCTGGTGGGGTGACCTTTGCTTCAGCACGCAAGATGCCCGTTGACCCGCCGTCATCCGCCATGGCCACCACGGCCGATGTTTGGATACCCATCGAAAGCAAGGTGCGGATCGAGACCGGCGCGCCCGTGCCGCCGCCGATCACGACCGCCTTCAAGTCGTTATAGCCATGCGGGAATTGCGTATCGATGCGATCGATCGCTTGGAACATGGACGTGAGCGTGGGCTCTTGTTTGAAGGCCTCGCTACTCATTTGGTGGCTGCCTTTTCCGTATCGGCCAGCGCGATGTCGCGATGATAGACCGAAACGTTATAGTCTTCCTCTTTCAGGATCTTTGCCGTCTGCTCAGCGAGCACCACACTGCGGTGCTGCCCACCCGTGCAACCGACAGCAATGGCCAGATGATGCTTTCCTTCAGCCACATAACCCGGCATCACGCAATCGAGAAGATTCTTCCATGAAGTCAAGAACGCCTCGGTCTCAGAATTGCAGAGCACGAAATCGCGCACCGGTTCATCAAGGCCAGTAAGGACGCGCATTTCGGGAATGTAGAATGGGTTCGGAAGAAAGCGCACATCGATGACGATATCAGCATCGACCGGTGCCCCATGCTTGAACCCGAACGAGTAAACGACCACATTCAAACCTTCACGCTTGGTCTCGAGCGAATAGAGTTCGCGCAAGCGTTCGCGCAACACACGCGTAGAGGTCTGAGAGGTATCTATGTAAGAATGGGCGATCTTCGGCAGGTCCTTATTGAGCTCGCGTTCGCGTTCGATCGCTTGACCGATAGTGAGGTTGTTCTCCATGCTGAGCGGATGAAGGCGACGCGTTGCCTTGTAGCGTGCGATGAGCGTTTCATCGGTAGCATCGAGGAAGACCAGGCGGTATCCGATGCCAGCTTCATCGAGATTGGCCAATTCTTTGACGAGCTGGTCATAATAGCTCTGCGTACGGATCGGGCAAGCGATGGCGAGCTTGCGCAAACCTTCATTCTGACCAGGGATGTTCGCAAGGCTCACGATGCTCATGATGAGCTCAGGCGGAAGATTATCGATGCAGAAGAACCCCAGGTCCTCGAAAGCATGGACCGCTTCCGTGCGCCCTGCCCCACTCATGCCGGTGATGATGACAACGGTAGGCTCCACGCGTTCGCCTTGTTGCTCTTCAGTGCTCTTCGCTTCAGATGCTTGCTCAGCCATATATCTAGTCCTTATCATCCGGAGATGTTTCTAGCGTAGTGGTTCCATATTCTGCACGAAGTACCTCATAGAGGTCTTCTGCAACGCTATCAGGAACAATTCTAGCAGCTTTTATGTCGTCCAAGCTCGCCTGCTTGAGGTGTGAAAACGAACCGAAATGTTTGAGGATCTGCTTCTTGCGCTTCGGACCGATCCCCGGCACTTCGTCGAGGATGGACGTGGTCATAGCCTTGCGACGCAATTCTCGATGATAGGTGATGGCAAAACGGTGGGTCTCCTCCTGAATCTGCCCGATCAGGGAAAATACCGCCTGGTTGCCTGCAATGCCAATTTCCTCGCCCTCCGGCGTCACCAGCGCCCGGGTCCTGTGGCGGTCGGCTTTCACCATGCCAAAGATTGGTATAGGAATATCGGAAGCGCCAAGCTCTTCAAGCTGCCTGAGCGCCGCCGTAAGCTGAGGCTTGCCACCATCGACCACGATAAGATCGGGCTTCTGGGCGAAACGTTCATCCTTCATCTTCTCAGCGTTGTAGCGTCGCTCGAACACCTCGCTCATCATGGCGAAATCGTTCGCTTCTTCGGTCTCAAGACGGATCTTGAAACGGCGGTACTGGCTCTTATCAGGCTTGCCGTTCACGAACACCACCATCGAAGCGACCGAATGCTTGCCATGAATGGTGGAGATATCGAAGCACTCGATGCGCAAGGGCGGCCTATCGAGCGCGAGCGCACTTTCAAGCTGGAGCAGTGCTTGATTGATGCGTTCGTCGTCATAGTTGCTCCGCGCTTTGTAGCGCATGAGCACATGGCGTGCGTTCGTATTCGCCATCTGCAAGAGCGCTGAGCGCTCTCCCCGCTTGGGAACGATGAAGTTCACCTTGGCACCATAGGGGCTGGCCAGCTTTTCGGTGAGCCATTCTTCGATGACCGTGCTGTCTTCGGGAAGCATTTCAAGAATGACCTCGTGCGGGATCGATGAGGTCTTATCGTAATAGCGCAAGATGAACATGCGCACCAGGTCCTCGAAGGGAACGTCCTTGCCCTTGTTGAAGATGAATTCGTTCGTATTGATGACCTTACCGCCACGCACGTTGATGAGCGAAATACCCGCGATCGTTTCTTCACGGTAGATGCCGATCACATCTGAATCGAGGTTGAGCGAAGAGACCGCGTGCTGTTTGCTCTCAAGCGAATTGATCGTGTCGATACGGCCTTTGATGCGTGATGCCTGCTCGAAATCGAGCTCAGCAACGGCGGCTTGCATGCTCTCTTCGAGCTCATCGAGGAACTCCTTATGCTGACCAGAGAGAAAGCGCGCCACACGCTTTACGAGAAGCTGGTATTCTTCCGGATCGATCGCGCCGCAACAAGCACCAGGCCCAAGCCCCACATGAGCATCGAAGCACGGACGGTCGGAGAGTTCGAGTTCGTCGTACGAACAATTCTCAAGACGACGTTTGAGGCGGCGCCATTCCGCACACGAAGAAGCACAGATCGGCACGATACGACGCGTGATATCGACAAGGTCGCGCGCGGCACGCGAATCAGTATAGGGACCGAAATAGCGCGTGTTAGGCTTATGGGCTTCGCGCGTGTATTTGATAGCCGGGAACACATCGCCCATGGTAAGCGCAATGAACGGATAGCTCTTGTCATCCTTGAAGTCCGCGTTGAAATAGGGCGAATACTGCTGGATGAGATTCTTCTCGAGCACGAGCGATTCATGCTCGTTCTCGACCACGATATATTCGAACGAATCGATCTGAGAAACGAGCAGCGGGATCTTCTCACGCGTATCTTGGAAGTTCACGTATTGGCGCATGCGAGCGCGCAGCTGCTTTGCCTTGCCTACATAGATGACGCGACCTTTTTTGTCCTTCCAAAGATACACGCCAGGAAGCGCTGGCACGGCAGCAAGCTGACGTTTGATATCTTCGAGCTTTTGATCGTTCATCTTCCCTATTCCCGAAACAACTCGTTAGAAACAGCGCAGCACTGCTTAGATATGATCGTCCAGATCGAGCATCATAAGAGAGACATTATCGCGAAGCTTCTTCGCTTCAGCGCGTGAGATATTCCCTGAAGCATAGTAGTCATCGACCACTTCAAGTTCGATCTGGAGTGCCATCCGTTGGATCGAATCACTGTTAGTGGTAGCCTGCTCCACCACATGATCAGCACGTCCTGCATCGCTCTGCAAGGCGGCGAGCACTCGTTCGTGGGCGATGAGCAGCTTTGCAACCACTTCGCTCGGATAGTTCGGATTATCGACCAATGAATGAAGATAGCAGATCGCTTCCTGTTCACAGATCATGCGAACCTGATGCTGCATCAGGTTCTCCTTCATGGATTCGTTATTGAGCAGTGCAAGAAAACGATTCTTCAGTTCGCGGAAGAAGCGCACGATGCTCATGAGCAGCATTTGGATCGAGAGGAAACGCTGTTTGGTATGCGTGAGCAGATTCTTTTGGTGTAGCAACGTACGCAGATAAGCAAAGCCCTCATAGGGATCGACGTTGCGCGCTTCGATATCTTCGATGAGCGCATTGGCCTGATGGTTGATCACCTGAATGCGCAACTGCGTTGAAGACGGCGGTTCGATATCAACCCAATCGCGGATCGTTGCAATACGGTTGTTGTACGATGCGACCACGAACTTGGTTGCGTTATCGTTCTCCGGCGTTGCCTCAACGAGCAACCGCTCGATGACCGTGCGCAATATCTCGATGCGCATGAGCAGGTTGTGTTCCCGTTCCTCTTCGTCTTCCTCAACATCCTTCGGCGCGAGCACAGGAAGCGCGAAGTTGGCCAAGAGCAAGGTACAGAGGATGACGCCAGAAGCCAGGAAGATAATGAGCGAACGCTGCGGGAAGACCGATCCATCGGAAAGCAAGAACGGCATCGAGAAGATGATCGAGAGCGTGATCGCGCCCTTCGGTCCGCCGACCGTGGTAACGAGCGCGTTGACGATGGTCTTTTTGTTGATCTTATCGCGCCGATTCGTGTCGGGGTTCTTCGTGATGAGCGACATGGCAAGCGCCCATATCCAGCGCAAGACCACGATGAGCACCGTTATGAGCAGCACATACCCGATAAGCGCGAAGTTGTTGATATAGACATCGTTCCACGTCGATTGCGTGGCCATAGGAAGCTGCATGCCCAAGAGTACGAACACGATGCCGTTCAGCGTGAAGCCGATCACCTTCCACACGCTCGAAAGGGCGATATTGAGACTTGAACGATACGGCGAGATCTTTCGCGTGTTGTACATCGACCAGAGGATGCCGCACGCAACGACTGCCAAGATGCCGCTCACGCCGATGATCTCGGACACCAGGAACGTGACGAAAGGCATCGAAACTTCGAAGAGCACGTGGAACGTGGTGCTATCAAGGCCAAGATCGCGCACCTTCGACGATATGAACAAGAACAGCACCGCAAGGAAGATGCCGAACGCGATGCCACCAACGAAGCTCACCGCAAAAGAAGCGGTAGCATCCGCGAGCGAGAACGCGCCCGTAACCGCAGCGGCGATAGCGAACTGGAACGAAACAACGCCCGAAGCGTCATTCAAGAGCGCTTCACCTTGCAGGATGGCCCCTTCGCGCTTGCCAAGCTGCGCCTCGTTGCGCAACGACTGAACGGCAACCGCGTCCGTCGGGCCAAGCGCTGCACCGAGCGCGAACGCAGCAGCGAGCGGGATCGAAGGAATGAGCCAATTCACCATGAAGCCTACACAGAGCGTGATGATGAGCACGAGCCCGATCGCGAACGAGAGAATGGTCACCTTGTTATCCCATAAGTTCTTCTTGTTCGAATCCTTCGCATCGCTGAAGAGCAAAGGCGCGATGAACAGCACCAAGAAGAGCTCTGGCTCTATATTGATCTCGATAGGAGAAACCGCGAGAAACGCGATGATGGCACCCAAGCCAATCTGGATGAGCGGTAGTGAGACCTTGGGGATGATCTGATCAAGGATCGAAGACAGGAGAACCGCTACTGCAAGCAGTAATATCAGTTCGAATGTTGCCACAGATCTATCCTTCGTTGTCTCGCTTGCTCTCTATAGTAGCGAAATACGCCACCGATTCGCTGGTTTAGTCCGTCCGCTGCGCAAGATTCACATGTTTTCTTATCTTTGCTTGCATGTGAGGATTATTTCCATATAATATTTCCTGCGCATATGGTGGGTGTGGCCTAGTTGGCTAAGGCGCCAGATTGTGGCTCTGGAGATCGAGGGTTCAAGTCCCTTCATCCACCCCAGCGCGCTTTTTGAGCTTTTGTGGAGCTGCTCTATTTTTTGCTTGTGCGACTTCGGTCGATAGCCTAAAATAGCAAAGCGCACAAACGCATTACATACGAAACGGATCGTTAGCTTAGTTGGTAGAGCAGGGGACTCTTAATCCCAAGGTCCGGGGTTCGAGTCCCCGACGATCCACCATGAACTTTCAGGCTGGTCTCCCCCAGCCTTTTCTTTTGCCTTCCTGTTTGGAGCAAGCCCTTTACTTGATGCAAGTCCTCTACTTGAGCATATACAGTAGCGCGCCATCTTCAGCGACCTGGCGCTCAGCCTTTCCCATATCGTAAAGATACTCAAGATATGAAAAGGCGATCGCAAGGCGGCGCACCTGAAGGATCGGAGGCTGATCATCCCAGCTGGGCAGATAGAAGTAGTACTTCTGCGCAAGCTCGTTCACAGTGAGCGGAGCGTCCTCAAGCATCGTGAACATCTTGTTGATCGGGCGCTCATAGCTTGCGATGATCTTCTCGATGAACGCGTTGATGGTCGGCGCGCCGATGAGCGGCTCATGGTGGCACATGAACACACGTTCGAGATCGAGCGACTTCAGATACGCAAGGTTTGCAAGGAAACGCTGGAGCTGGCGAACATCTGCGGTGAAGGACATGATCCCAGGTGCTGTATCGAGCACATGGTCACCTGCGAACAGAATTCCCTTCTCGCGTTCGATCAAGCAGAGATGCGATGCCGTATGACCAGGTGTCTCGATGACCTCAAGATGATAGTCGCCCACATCGATCGCGTCTCCATCGCCAACGAAGGTGATCCGATCCTCATACCCTTTGAACCGCTCGCAACGATTGACCAAACGCTCGATATAGAAAGATAGCTCACTCTCCCCTGCACGCACAACGCCCCATTGCGTGAGGATGTCCTGTACGGCATTCGGCCCGAACTGATGAAGCTCTTTCATGAAAACCCTTTTTGCCCCACGATCCAAGCAATAGGCAAGGTTCCCATCGTGATCATCATGTGAATGCGTAAGGAAGACGTTCGCATCTTCCCAGGCCGTGCCCGTACGTACGAGCGCTTCATCTAAGAATTCAACACCGCAAAGATCATATGCTCCAACATCGATGAACAAAGCATTCGCACCAGGATCAACGACCGCGAATTCATCGATACGATCAGCAAAGTAGAAGTTATCGATCGCAAAACTACTGTGATAGATTCCTGGCAGATCTTCATTCAGAAGGAAATTCGTCACATAACTGACTTCAGGATAGACGATCGGAAGCTTCTTTTGAGAGCCGTCGCTTGCCACATACGTGAAGCATCTTGCGTGTGATGAATCGCTCTTCCCGATCGAATCGAGCGCATTGAATCCGCTTTTCGTTGTGTTGTCGATATGCAAACGTTCCTGTGCTTTGCGTACGCCCGTATTCGTGGTGTGCTCTTCGTTGGTCATATCTCTGTCTCTCTCCAAACATAACGAAGGCGCGAAGCAAGGGCCTGCCCTTCCTTTACTTGAAAGCGTTTGAGCCTGCTTTCTACGCCCCTTTTCGCAACGTGTCAATTCAGTTACCGTTGCTGCTAAAAGCTATTTTAAAGAATGAATCTCTTACTATTGATTGTATACCAGCTGCTTCAGAGACCACTCCTGTGCTACGTACTGGTCTAGGCAAAACGCGCTGAAAGGATCCTTTTATGTTCGGAAATACCCTTTTGATCGTTAATCCTCAGGCGCAAAGCGGCCGCGCACGTCATGTGCGCGAAGAGATCGCGCACCTGCTCGAGAGCATCACCAACGTTACCCGTGGTCACTATTTCGAAGTGATCGAAACTACCCATCCACTCGATGCGGTCATCATCACGCATGAGTTAGGTGAGAATTTCGACACGATCTTCGCGCTTGGCGGAGATGGTCTCGTACATGAAGTGGTGAACGGCCTCATGCAGATCGAGAAGGAAAAGCGGCCCACACTTGGCATCTTCCCCGCTGGTCAGGGAAACGATTTCGCGCGGAGCCTCAACCTTCCGCTCAATCCGCTCCAAGTACTCGATAAGCTCGCCAACCTCGAGAAGAAGACCATCGACATCGGCAAGGTCAACGACACCTACTTCTGCGAAACGCTCTCGTTCGGCGTGGATGCTGCTATCGCGCTTGAGACTATGGAGCGCCGCAAGAGAACAAACAAGACAGGAACGATCCTCTATATCGAAAGTGGTTTCAATCAGATCAAGAACCATCTCAATGCCATCTCTGCTCAAATCGTGATCGATGGAAAACCCTACGACAATCTCACGTTCTACACGTTCGCTGTTCAAAACGGTCAAACGTATGGTGGTGGCTTCAAGATATGCCCGCAAGCCAAGCTTGACGATGGCATGTTCGATATCTGCTATGCCGCTCCCCCGCTCTCGAAATTCGAGGCAGTGCGCCTGTTCATGAAGGCGAAGGATGGCAAGCACACGAACGATCCTCATATCCACTTCCTTGCTGGAAAGGACATCAAGATCACCTTCAAGGATATCGTGCCCGCTCAGGTTGACGGTGAACCGATCCCCGCTTACGAATACGATATCTCGCTCATACCTGAAGCCCTTTCAGTTCTTGAGCTTAAGAGCGCCACAAAATGATCCTGCTCAAAACAGTCGATTCAAAATCTCTCGAACACGAATAAAGCTCCCCAAATCGGGGAGCTTTATTACCGTAGGTGCACTATGAGCGCCGTACAACCAAGATGCACGTGCTTTTGAAGTGCCCGAAGCAGGACTTAAGACTAGACGATGCCCTGAGCCATCATCGCATCAGCGAGCTTCTTGAAGCCAGCGATGTTAGCGCCCATCACGTAGTTGCCCTCGTGGCCATATTCCTTAGCAGCATCATCAGCAGCATGGTAGATGCTCTTCATGATCTGCTGGAGCTTCGCATCGACCTCTTCGAAGGTCCAAGAAAGACGCTCAGAGTTCTGAGACATCTCAAGACCAGAAGTGGCAACGCCGCCAGCGTTCGATGCCTTGCCCGGCATGAAGACCACGCCGTTGTTCATGAGGTACTCGGTTGCTTCCATGGTGGTAGGCATGTTCGCGCCTTCAGCAACGATCATGCAGTTATGCGTTGCGAGCTGCTTAGCATCTTCGAGGTGAAGTTCGTTCTGAGTTGCGCACGGAAGAGCGATATCGACCGGAATGCTCCAAACACCACGACCGTCCTTGTACTCAACGCCTTCGCGACGCTTTGCATATTCGGAGATGCGGCCGCGCTCAACTTCCTTGATCTGCTTGACGAGTGCCACATCGATGCCATTAGGATCATGGATCCAGCCAGTGGAGTCAGACATGGTAACGACCTTAGCGCCGAGCTGCTGAGCCTTCTCGGTCGCATAGATCGCAACGTTACCCGAGCCAGAAACAGCAACGGTCTTGCCTTCGAAGCTGTCATCGTGGCAGTTGAGGTATTCCTGAACGAAGTACACGAGGCCATAGCCCGTTGCTTCGGTACGAGCGAGCGAACCGCCATAGGAAAGACCCTTACCGGTAAGAACGCCTTCCCAGACATCCTTGATGCGCTTGTACTGACCGAACATGTAGCCGATCTCACGAGCGCCGGTTCCGATATCACCTGCAGGAACGTCGGTGTCTGCGCCGATGTGGCGGCAGAGCTCGGTCATGAAGGACTGGCAGAAGCGCATGACTTCGTTGTCGGACTTGCCCTTAGGATCGAAGTCAGAACCACCTTTGCCACCGCCCATAGGAAGCGTAGTGAGAGAGTTCTTGAAGATCTGCTCGAAGCCGAGGAACTTGATGATGGAGAGGTTCACGGAAGGATGCAGACGGATGCCGCCCTTGTAGGGGCCGATGCAGCTGTTGTACTGCACGCGATAACCGCGGTTGACCTGCACGTTTCCTTCGTCGTCTACCCAAGGAACGCGGAACATGATAACGCGCTCGGGCTCGACCAAGCGCTCGAGCAGCGATGCTTTCTCGTATTCGGGATGGGCTTCGATGACAGGCTCAAGAGAGGTAAGAACCTCGGTAACAGCCTGGATGAATTCGGGCTCGTTCGGGTTCTTCTCCTTGACAAGCTCGATGACGGACTCGACGTAACTCATGTGACCTCCTAATGAATTTTTCGGTAAGTGTATTTAACCAAATGTTCAAAAGATGGAAAAGACCGAGCCATCGAGCTTTAACATGCATGTAACAATGCAACGCTTCAACGAAACGAACTTACAGGCGAATGGAAAAGGGAAAGGCAACGAATCCGCGACCTCGATCCGAGCGCGATCCGCTGCCTTGCAAAAACTGCTCTGTGTACGAACTACATGACTGCTGGAGCAGAAACGCCGAGCAAGCCGAGTGTCTGTGCAAGGTTGATGCGTGCAGCATCCACCAGCGCCAAACGAGCCTTGGTAAGCTCCGCCTCTTCGCCGAGCACACGGCAATTGGTGTAGAACGAATGGAAGAGACCAGCAAGATCCTGAGCATAGTGCGTAAGCCTGAACGGCGCACGATCACGCGCAGCGCCTGCCACCAGATCGGTAAAGCCATCGATAGCCTTCATGAGCGCAAGCTCCGATTCATGGGTGAGCAGCTCGAGCTTTGCATCATCTAAGTTGAGCTTCGCAGCCAATTCATCGGGTGAAAGTGCTTCCCAATCTTCGATGCCCGCTTCTGCTGCAGCCTTGCGCAGGATCGAGCAGATGCGCGCATGAGCATACTGCACGTAATAGACCGGGTTCGTGGCGTCTTGCTTCTTCGCAACCTCAATATCAAAGTCGATCGGCTGGTCAGAAGAACGCGAGAGCATAAGGTAGCGCGTTGCATCCACACCCACCTCATCGATGAGTTCGCGGAATGTGATCATCTCACCTGTGCGCTTGGACATGCGAACTGCTGCTCCATCGCGATAGAGATTAACGAGCTGACCCAGCACCACCTCAAGATCGTTCGGGTAGCCCCATGCCGCCATCATCGCCTGGCAACGTGGGATATAGCCATGGTGATCGGCACCCCAAATATCGATCAAGAGATCGTAACCGCGCTGCTTCTTATCGTAGTGATAGGCAACATCGCTCATGAAATAAGTAAGCTCACCGTTCTGTTTGATGAGCACGCGGTCCTTCTCATCGCCGAATTCGCTCGATTTGAAATACGTTGCGCCATCCTTCTCATAGATGTAGCCGCGCTCCTTCATGGCATCGAAGGCATGCTGGACCTTCGTCTTGCCATCTTCATCAGGAATGAAGAGCGAATGCTCGGAGAAATAGGTATCGAACTGCGTGCCGAAAAACTCGAGCGTGTTGCGCACGGACTCCATCATGGCTGCATAGCCACGCTCACGGAACGCCTGCCTGCGCTCATCGGGGTCGACGAAGAGCCATTTGTCGCCATCGGTGTCAACGATGACCTGCGCAAGATCCTTCACGTACGCGCCGCCATAGGACTGCTCGGGCATCTCGACCTCTTCGCCCAGCAACTGCTGATAACGAACCACGAGCGAATCAGCGAAGACGTTCATCTGGTTGCCTTCGTCGTTCACGTAGAATTCTTCATCTACTGCATAACCTGCATGACGCATGACGCGCGCCATCGAATCGCCGAGCGCCGCCCAACGACCATGACCCACATGCATAGGGCCGGTGGGATTCGCAGAAACGTACTCAAGGTTCACCTTGCAGGGAACAGCAAGCTGGGACTTGCCGTATTCTTCTCCAAGGTCGCGCACCGCACGCACTACTTCTTGGAAGGAAGAAGGTTCGAGCGTGAAGTTGATGAAACCAGGACCAGCGATATCCACGCTCTTGATGAGGGCATTTTCAGGAAGATGATCGACGATGATCTGTGCGATCTCGCGCGGGTTCTTGTGAGCAACTTTCGCAAGACGCATTGCGATCGTGCAAGCCCAGTCTCCATGCGCTTCTTCACGTGGACGCTCAAGGCTTGGCTCGGGCACTGTTTCAAGCGCAAGGCTCCCATCGTTCACGCACGCAGCAAGCGCATTGCTCACGACCTCTTCCAAAGATTCACGAACCGTCATGCGGATCTTCCTTCTCTCTTTCCTATCGATTCGCCCGCGGGGCCGCTCCCCTCTTCAGGCGATGAACTCATGTTGAACAGGGCGTTCTAACCCAACGTAGCAAGCACGATCGCCTTGATCGAATGCATGCGGTTTTCCGCTTCATCGAAAACCTTCGACTGGGCGGACTCGAACACCTCATCGGTCACTTCCATTTCAGTGAGGCCAAAACGTGCCTCGATGTCTTGCGCCACCGACGTGTCAGTGTCGTGGAATGCCGGCAAGCAATGCAAGAAGATCGCATTATCAGCAGCCATAGCCATGACCTTCGCGTTCACTTGATAAGGAGAAAGCAAGCGGATGCGTTCTTCCCAAAGACTCGCTGGCTCGCCCATCGAGACCCAGATATCGGTGTAGATGATGTCCGCGCCCGTGCATGCCTCTTCCACATCGGAAGTGAGGCGGATCTCGCAGTTGTTCTCTGCAGCGATCGCGCGACAAGTGGCCACCAGTTCATCGTTAGGCATGCATTCTGCTGGCCCGCATGCGGTGAAGTTGATGCCCATCTTAGCGCTGGCCACCATGAGCGAATTCGCTACGTTGTTCTTCGCATCACCCATGAAGACGAGATTGAGACCCTGGAAATCGCAGAAGTTCTCACGGATAGTGAGCAAGTCGGCGATCATCTGCGTAGGATGGAATTCATCGGTAAGGCCATTCCACACGGGCACGCCCGAATACTCGGCGAGCGTTTCGACGATCTCTTGCCCATAGCCGCGGTATTCGATGCCGTCGAACATGCGCCCGAGCACGCGCGCGGTGTCCTTGATCGATTCCTTATTGCCGATCTGAGAACCCGAAGGGTCGAGATAGGTAACGCCCATGCCCAGATCGTGGCCGGCTACCTCGAACGAACAACGCGTACGCGTGGAGGTCTTCTCGAAGATGAGAACCATGTTCTTGCCCTCAAGATAGCGATGTGGAATGCCAGCATGCTTCTTTTCCTTGAGATCTTGAGCCAGATCGACCAAGCCAACGATCTCCTCTGAAGTGAAATCGAGCAATTTGAGAAAATGCCTACCTGAAAGCGCGTACGACATGCGTCCTCCTTGAAGGTTGTTTCAAACGAAAAGATTATTGTATATCTCTTCGCGCGCTTTAGCGCCTAAGGCAGGTGAAGTCTGCGATTTTCTGGGCGAAACGGCGTGTGCCTTGCAAAGGCAGCTTTGCGCTATTGGAAACGCTTCAGAAGAAGCGAATTGCAAACGACCGTCACGCTTGAGAGCGCCATGGCGGCGCCCGCAAGTGCGGGAGCGAGGATGCCCACCGCCGCAAGCGGGATCATGATGCAGTTATAGATGAGCGCCCAAAACAGATTCTGCTTGATCTTACGCATGGTTGCTTTAGACAGGCGAAGGCTCGTGACCAGGTCATGCACGCGATTGCGCATGAGCACGACCGAGCCTGCCTCGAGTGCGACATCCGTGCCTGAGGCCATCGCAACACCCACATCTGCTGCCGCAAGTGCTGGCGCATCGTTGATGCCATCTCCCACAAAGGCAACGGTTCTCGTGATTTGCTTTGAGCTGGTGCGCGGATCAGCTGCTTCAAGCGATGCTTTAACGGCTTCAACGCATTCTGCTTTCTCGAGCGGCTTGACCCCCGCGAACACATTATCTGCCGCGATGCCAACCTCGGAAGCGATGCGCGTGGCCTGCACGGCGTTATCGCCCGTAACCATGTAGCTTGTAATGCCGTAGCTTTGCTTCAGTTCCTCGATCGTCTGCTGCGCGTCTGGCTTAGCTTCATCGGAGAACTCGAATCCGCCCACGCTGGCGCCATCAACGAAGACCGAAGAGCCAACCTTCATCTGACGCCCCTCAACTTCGCCTTCGACCCCTTCGCCGACAAGCGCCTGAAAGCTGCTCGGTGAAGGAAGCACAAGCCCACGCGCTTTGGCGTATTCAACGACTGCACGTGCGAGCGGATGTTCGCTCTTCGTTTCAAGCGCAGCGGCAAGACGAAGGTTCTCGGGCGTGAGCGAACACGAAACTACCTGGGGCTTCCCCACCGTGATCGTGCCAGTCTTATCGAACACCGCCGCATCGAGCTTCCCTAATCGTTCGAGCACTTCGCCGTCTTTGATAAGAATGCCGAGCTGGGCACCTTTACCCATGCCCACCATGAGCGCAGTTGGCGTTGCAAGGCCAAGCGCACAGGGGCACGCAACAACGATGACCGCGATCGCCGGCAAAAGAGACTGCGTGAACAGGGTATTCGCGCCAGCTGGCGGAATGAAGAAGAACCAGATGCAGAACGTGATGAGCGATATCCCTAGAATGCAGGGCACGAAGATTGATGCGATCTTATCCGCCAAGCGCTGCACTGGCGCCTTCGATCCCTGCGCATCTTCAACGGCGCGAACGATGCGCGCAAGCGTCGAATCGCTTCCCACACGCAGCGCGCGTACAGTAATGGCACCTGTCGTATTCACCGTACCACCCGTAACACTATCGCCCGGCTGCTTCATCACCGGCAACGCTTCGCCGGTGAGCATGGATTCGTCAATCTCGGTCGAGCCTTCGATCACTTCCCCATCGACTGCCACCTTTTCACCGGGCCCGACGAGTACGCTGTCACCCACTACTACCTGCGCAAGCGGAATCTCCACCACCGCACCTCCGCGCTGCACCTGCGCTGTCGGCGGCGTAAGATTGATGAGCGCCTCAATCGCCTGATTGGTTGCTCCCTTTGCGCGCGTTTCCAATATCTTTCCAAGCAGAACGAACGTGATGAGCATCGCACAAGTTTCGAAATAGGGCATGCCTTCGTTGATGGCAAGCGCCACTTCAGCATCGCTCCAGTTGTTCGTGATAACCGGCAAGAACGTGATCCAGAGCGAAAAGATGAATGCGATCGTGGTACCGAGCGCAACGAGCACATCCATATTCGCGCTCCCACTGCGCAGGGAATCGAATGCACCTTTGTAGAAACGCAGGCCGCAACCGAATTGCACAGGCAACGTGAGCACGAGCAGCAAGATATTGCCAGCGAACATCGCTTGCACATGCGTTGCTGCACTGCCGAAGATAACGCTTGCGATGAAGTGGCCTACCGCCATATGCCAGCCAGGGATCATGCCGATCGAGAAGATGATCACGGTAAGAATGGCAGACACCACGAATACCTTGAGGTCACGCTTGCGCTCAGCAGCCTCTTTTGCGCGTCGCTTCTCATCGACCAAAGGCGCATCTTCAGCGATGAGCTCTGCCGTAAAGGGCAGATCGTCGAAGACCTTCAGCATGTCATCCACGCTCGCTTGAGCAGGGTCGAACGTCACACGCCCGGTGTTGTTCGCAAGATTGACCGCGACATCGATGACACTTGGCAGTGCACGATAATGCTTCTCGACATTAGCTACGCAATTCGCACAGTGCATACCATCGATCGCTAGACGAATGGTCTGTTCCATGGTGTCTTCCTGTTCCTATCAGTTGAAACGTCGCATGAGCATGAAGAGCTCATCGACCGCCTCGTCTTTGCCTGAGCGTATATCTTCGATCAGACAAGTGTGCATGTGCTCTTCAAGGAGCATCTCTGAGACACGATGAATCGCGCTTTCAGCAGCAGCAAGCTGCGTGAGCACATCGCCGCAATAGCGGTTATCAGCAACCATGTCCTTAACAGCATTCAACTGCCCGATCGCGCGATTGAGGCGTCGCGTGACATCTTTCTGCAGTTCCTCGGAACGTGGTGTGTGTTTATATTTGCATGCACAATCTTGTTCTGTCATACAGATCCGTCCTTGCCAAGCGGTTGTCTTCCAGTGATTCTTCGCGTTCAGCATACCCCTAGGGGGTATATTTGTCAAAAGAAAGGACGGCGCAGCATGAACGGTCAAAGCACCTCTATTTGCTTTATCGTGATGCTTTTTGTCTCAAAAAATAAAAAGAGGCCGTGCGTTATGGCCCGTGAACAAATAAAATGGCGCGCCCAGTAGGATTCGAACCTACGACCTTTGGATTAGAAGTCCACTGCTCTATCCAGCTGAGCTATGGGCGCAAAACGTGATTATTATAGCCTAGGAATTCAACCGCGT
>ENA-ORTF01002946-ORTF01002946.1-human-gut-metagenome-genome-assembly--contig:-NODE-2946-length-15824-cov-3.484939_pt1 | contig 15824 bp, 16 predicted proteins | sample MGYA00241908_ERZ509180 | MGnify/ENA primary metagenome ERZ509180 (study PRJEB26280, sample SAMEA2338814) | human gut metagenome | biome: human gut; feature: human-associated habitat; material: faeces... | reverse complement strand
TCGAGCCAGTGCAGCCCGCTGATGCTCTTTGACGGCTCCGCAAGGTTTGCTCTGCCCGCGCAGTCGAGGTAGCACCCGTCGCGGTCGTCCTCACGAAGGGTCTGTCGCTCGATGTAGCGTGTCTCCCTCCCGTTGACGGTACGCTTGACGACGGCGTAGAGATAGTCCTCCGTACCCTCCTGAACGACGGAGACGGACTCGAAATGCCCCTGCGTCTGGTACTGGAACCATGCGCCAATCTTTTGCTCGGGAACGTAGCAGAGGCCAAGAAGAACGCCGTCCGTTCGCGTGCACCACAGGTACGGATCGGGAGATTTCGTCAGCGCCATCTGCGTCACCACGTTGTCCTGCGAGAAGAGATGCGCCGATCGGATGCTGATGTCGCCCGTGATGTAGCCGCCTGCCGTGTAGTCGTAGGAGAGCTCACGAACGTGGCCGCCTCGCGCCGCCGCGTAAAGCAAGTTTGTGTTGATAACCTGCGGCTGTACCTGCGACGCGCCGATGTAAGACTGCGGACGAACCGAAATCGAGGACGGCGTAATGGCGTCGGAGTTCAACGGAGAGACTCGCCACTCTGCGGCGGATGTCAGCATGATCAGCTGTTGCAGGGCCACGACATGCTGAAGCTGGTTCAGCTCACGAGAGGCCACGGCGAAGGAGATTCGGTCCGTGTCCTGAAGCGGCAGGTGGTACGTCATGTTGGACTCGGTACCCGTTGCAGTCATCCAGATCTGCTGAGGGCGAAGACGGGTGCCCGCGAAGATGCGCCTCTGCTCGAAGTAACCTACAGCCGCGGGATAGTCACCTGCGTCCGACAGATTGGCCCTAAACGTCGCTCCCGAGCCTGACTTCGACACGACGCGTATCTTCGGGCTCGTATACCCGATCCCGGGGTACACCACGGTTACCCCCGTAACAACGCCGTCCGAGATGACAGGCTTTAAAACTGCGCCATACCCCGTCGAATCCTCAACAACGATCTCAGGAACGTCGAACGCGCATGTCAGCGGGAACGTGTATGTCCACTTAAGCTCACCTTTTCGCCCGTGGCAGTTGATTGCTAGTTTGGGGTCCGAGTACCCAACACCGCCTGACTTCAAGACAATGCCCGTGATGCAGAACGTAGGACCAAAGTTGTCCTCCAAGTCGTCGGCCTGCCCCGTGAGGATCTGAAAATCCGCGCCCGAGCCGTTGCCACCCGGATCCACCACCTGCCAGTAAACATTGGCCGCGCTCTGAGCGCTTTTGGGCAGGCCTAGTGGGCGCGGGTACTCCGTGGAGTCGCCCGCCCAGCGCATGGTGCACGTGTTCACGTAGCCCGTGATGTATTTCGACGTGCCGTAACCCGAGCCCCCCGTGAGAACGTCTACCGACGTAATGCCTCGGGACACCTTGAACACGTCGTCCACATACGGCGGCGTCGTCCCCGTTTCAGGCGCGACGTTGTCGTCGACAATGGAAAGGTCTCGGGTTTCGCCGATGTAGCCGTACAAGCCGCCCTGATACTTGTAGACGCGGTAGTACACCGCGCCGGGGACACCGCTCCACGAGACCTGAACGGTCGTGCCCGTGGCGTAGAGGTTCGCTACGACACTGGCCTCGGCGGATCGGATGCTCTCCTGAGTGCGGTCCTCGTTGAGCGCGGTTACGACATAGCGCTGCGTGTACTTGTCCGCGTTTTCGTCGTTCGCCGCCGCAGTCTTTCTCGTCGCGCCTACGCCCTTAGGAGCCGCAAGCGTCGTAGTCAGCACCACGGCGACCAGACGCCAGTCCGTCATCGAGTAGCGGCGGAGCTCCTGCGGCGCGTATCGAGTATGAACGAACGTCATGATGTCCGCGTTCTGCGTGTAGTGGAGCGAGAAGAGGTCGGCCTCCTCCCACGGGGTCGAAATCTCGTAAGGCGAGGAGCCGTCCGCCGTCATCAGCGTTTGACCCTGCGTGTGGAATCGGGCGTACTTGTCGCCAAGCTCGACGACCATCGTCTGGTCGGCGGAGTATGCGAACGGGATGAGAAGCGTCTTCTTGCCCGGATACTTCACCTCGCGCACGAACTGGAAGCCCGAACGATTCTTCACAGGGCCTTGCGGCGTGACGAAGGCGTTCTTGCACAGGCGCAAGCCTGCCGCGTACTTTGAATCATCCACACGCCCCACCATCAGCTCGCCAAGTTCGCCCGAGTTGTACGACGTTTGCGTAACTCTTACTGCCATGGTTAACCTCCTAAAAACGCCATCCAAGCGGCAAGCTCTTCACGAATGGCAAACGAAGCAAAGTACAGGCAACCTACGGCAATAATCACCGCCGCACCGATTGCAATCGACCAAGCAATCACCTTGCTCGTAAGACTCGAATCTCCGTCCTTCATCACGATCCTCAATTTCCTTTTCAATGAATTAAGACTTCTGGGTTTTTGCCGACCCACTCAAACAGAGCAACCAGCGCATCGGATAGCGCTACCACCGCAGGCAGTAGGATCACGAAGACGGCGATAAACATCGCCCACAGAATCAGCTTCCGTATGTTCATTTCCCCTACGACTCCCTGTCGTAGAAGTACGGGACACGACGCTCGTAGTTGAGCGTCCGCCTCTGGTTCACGTCAACCGTTATCGCCTGACGCTCCGCAAGGTTCGCCTGTTGGAGGAGCTTCACGCCTACGGTCTGCCCTTGCTCGCCCTTGACGATCGGCCCTGCGAGCGTCGCGGCAAGATGCCACGCGAGGGCGTCTGTGAAGCCCGCCGAGAAGATGTCCGTGTTGCGAACACGGCGCACGTACTTCAGGATCGGCTTCTCGATCTCCGTCTGGATGACGTTCACGTCGCCCGCGTTCTCAACCACCCAGCGGGCTTCGAGACCGTCCTCCTCAGAGCCTTCGGCAGGAAGCACGGAGAGAATGCGGATGCAGTCCGACGGGACGGCATAGCGCTTGCCAAGGCCGATGACTTCGCCTGCGATCTCAGGGACGCGAACGCGGGTCGTGGCGAAATTCCAAGCGTGACGTTCAAGCAGAGCGTCTCGCACGATGGGGTAGCAGTCCTTCGCCACTTCGGCATAAGCCGAGTCCTCGCCCGTGTCGATGAGCCCCGTGGATTGGCCGAGGCGTCGGAGAGCCATGTTGCAAATGTCTTTTTCGGAAGCCATAAGTCCTCGCAATAAAAAAGGCGGCAGCCCGAATCGGAACTGCCGCCAAGGCTGCGACTTGTATTCAGTACGTCAGGTTAGGCCGTGGCCTTGCCCGTACCGCCGTTGACAACCGGGAGGATGCCCTTCACCTGAGAAGTGAGATCAATCTTCGCGGCGTTTTCGTCGGGTTCGCCGATTTCGACTTCATCGCGGAAAAGACCCGCGTTCACGTCGAAGTTGTCGGCAATGGCAATCGTGCCCGTGAAGGCCGTCACCGTACCGGTAACCGTCGTCGTCACGCGAACGTAGCGACGGTGGCTGGTCGGGAACTTGAGGGCAACGTCCTGCGTGAGGCCCGCCACCTTCATTGCGCCCGTGGAAAGGATCGTCTCGAAGGACTTGCCGTCGGCAGAGTCCTGAAGGTTAACCGTAACCGTGCCCGTGCCCACGCCGTCGTCACCCGGATAGAGAACGAGGAAGAGCGGCGTGCACATGCCGAGGTCGGGATTCTTCTGGCCAAGGTCAATGGCGGCGGAGGTGAAGGAAGCCTTGAGGTCGGCGTTCTTCGCAAAGATGAGTTCAGCGTCAAGGATCATGGTTTATCTCCTTAAGCAATCGCGGTCTTGTAGGACGGCAGAACGATGTTGTCGACCTTGTGAACGGCAATGCCGTCCCAGTTGAGAACGCGCTTGCCAGCGACTTCTTCCCACGTGAGGTTCACGTTTTCCGTGCCGTTGATCTGGAGGCGCAGAGCGGCGCGCATTCTCTGAGACATGTAAATGCCGCAACCCGGAAGAACGTCGTTCGGGAGGCCTTCCGTGGCCATGATGAGGGCATTGATGATGTCGTAGCCGGAGCGACCGTTAAGGGCCTTCGTCAGCGGGACATTACAGATGCGGACAACCTGAGCCGGGTCGGGAATGGCAAGGCCGAGGTCCCACGAGTACCACGTGCGGTCAGCCTTGAACACGCGGTTCTTGGCGTCGCGAACGTCGACATTCGACTCGAAGCGGGAGCTGAGGCCGGCAATGCCGCCTTCCGGATAGATGAGGTGGCAGGTGTTTTCGCCCCAGTTGATGAGGAAGATGTCCTGCAGTTCGCCGTCGGTAGCCGTGCCGCCAGCGTCAATGACGTTGGTGTTGTTGATCTTGTTGTAGCGAGCGCAGAGGCCGTCGAACTCGTTAATGTCGCGCTTCTTGGAGCCTTGGAAGATTCGTTCGGCGACGGAGTGCGTCAGGCCGCGAACGAAGATCTGATCCTGCGTGGCGCGCCACTTGGCAGAGTTCTTGTTCATCTGAACGATCTTGACGTCAATCTCGTTGTACGTCTCAGTCATGCAGGTCGTGTCCTTCACGACGCGGGTGCCGGCCTTTTCAGCCGTCACGCCTTCGTTGAAGCCGCGGGTCTGGCCCTTCGGGTACTTGGAAACGACCTGAGTCAGATGCTCGTTGCCAGCATTGCACTTGATGAGCGGAGCCGATTTGAAAAGCGGTTCCGTATCCTCAATGGTCTGGATGAGCTTCATGTCCGCTTCGGAAGCGCGAAGCTCCTGCGCATAGTCCGCAAGCGTGTAGCGATTTTCGGTAGACATTAGTTTTCTCCGTTATGGATTCATGCCTTTGTAAAAACCTTGCAGACCGCGCCCGTCCGCACTTTCCTTCGTGCCTTGGCTCGTGATGATTCGTCCTTCGCCAAGGATCTTGGAAAGACCGTAAAAATGACGGATCACTTCGGGATGAGAATCAAGGCCCGAGGCCTTGAGCACTTCACGAAGTCCTTCGCTCGTCGTGGCGTTGTAGGCACGACGCACCGCCTTCATGTTGTTTGCGAAGTCAGCGCCGCCGTATTCCTTGTCGTTCTGCGCCTGCTCCGCCCATGCGGCGCGGTTGCGGGTGATGGAAGCGGCAAGCATCGGCTCCATCTTGGAGACGATCTTCTGTGCGGCGTCGTTGGAAAGGTTCAGCTCCTTCGCCACTTCGGCGAAAGCCTTCATGGAAGCCTCGTCCATGTGCACCGAGGATTCCGTCTGCTCGAAGGTGTAGTCGCCTTCGGGAGCACCGAGCGTGGCCGAAGCGCTCTCGTCTTCTTCGGCCTCGTCGGTCTGAGAAAGAAGGCCGCCCTCTTCTTTCGGGGCAGTCTCTTCTTGTTTGGCTCCACCGCCGGCTTCGTCAGGGATTTGAGCGCGTGCACCCTGATCGTTGCCGGCGGCGGCGGAAGATTGTTCTTTCGCGGAAGTCTGCGGCTCTGCGCTGCCACCCTCGGCGGGTTCAGTCGTCGGCGTTGCTTCCTGCGGATTGTTCTGTTCCATGGTGTGCTCCGTTTTGGTGGACGATCTCGGCACAGAGTCCTGCGTCCGCTTCGCCCATCTCGGCGAGGAGCCAAAGGCCGACTCGCCTCATGCCTTCTCGAAAGGCTGTTTCATGAGAATCCCCTCGGGTGTAGCTCAAGCCGTAAAGGCGAGTCGCACCGAGGATTCGACGAAGCACACGCGCTCCTTCGCGAGACCGCATCATGAAGCAAAGATCCGAGATTTCACGCAGACGAGCGGACTCATCGGGCTTGTTCCCGATGATCTCCCGCTCGAAAGCGTCGAAAAACTCAAGATCTTGTGCTTCAGACATGGTTCATATACTACATATGGGAGTATGGGTTTGTGTTAGTACCCTTGATTTTGCGTAATCGTTCCCACTTGATCCATCTGCGGATTGAGTCCTTGGAGGTTCTTCGCCACCTCGGACATCTGCATCGCCTGCGCCATCTGAGCCTGCTGTGCCTGCGCCTGCTGTCGTGCGGCGCGAAGCTCCTCGACCGCTTCGGGAGAGCGCATGATGTCGGGGTCGATGCCCGAGGACAGGCCGCGCTTCTGCATGAGCTTGTCGAGATCGAGGTTGTCGATGATCGACTGGTCGAAGTTGGCAATCGAGAAGGCCGTCGACAGATACCTGTCCTCAGCCGTGATGCCAGCCGCACGAAGAGCCTGCACAAGAATCGACTCGAACGTCACCGTCACGCCTTCCATGCCCTCGGGCATCGGCGGCATGCTGTCCGCACGTTCAAGGCAGTACATGCCCATTTCGATAAGCGGGCGGAGAAGCTCGGAGTTGAGTCGCTGTAGCACGGGCCCAAGCAGGCTCATGCGCTCCTGCGCCACCTGATCGACCTCGTAGGCCGTTCGATTGGTGCGCGGCGTCGACATGATTGCCGCAAAGAGGTCCTTGTAGAAGTACGACTCGATCTTCTTGCGCTTCTCCTGAAGAGAAAGGCTCAAGTGCTGGAGGTTGATGCTCACCTGCTTCGCGGGGAACGCCTGCTGAGGAGTGCCGCCGTCGGCGTAGAAGCTGATGCCGCCCGGCGCGAAGTCCAGCTGGTGGTTCTCCATTGAGGCGGGATAGATCATCGCGGGATTCGTCAGCTCGTTGATACCCTCGGACTCGCGCTTGGTGCAGACCTGCAGGCTCATCACCTCGCGAAGTGCCTTCATGCCCGGAGACGTGCCGTAGGCCGAGCCGCCGTGAATCTGCCATCGCGGGCAGAGCGCAGGGAACGAGCGGAAGCCTTCTTCGAGAAGAACGTCCGTGTCCTCGTTCTCGGCATACGACTCCTCGAAGTACACAGAGGCGTACTTCATGTTCTGGTTGTCGCGCTTCTTCGGGTCGTAGTTCTCGCGGGGGTAGACCGCATGGATGATCTGGAAGACCTTGTAGCGATTGTTCTCCGAAGCGTAGGCGTCGCGGACGGCCTTCGAACAAACGCTCTCGCCGAACTCCTCCACGATCTGCTCCGCCGTCATCGCAATGCGGCGGAAGACCGTAGAGACGCGGTTCTCGTAGTCCTCAGCCACCCAGTATTCGCCGATGGTCATCGGGAAGATGTGGATGCCCTCAGTCTCCGACGGACGCACAATGGCGCAGGCCGTGCCGAACACGGCCATCTCTTCGTAGATCTGGATGAGCGCAGGGTAGACGTTCGACGAAAGGAACATCTTCTGGAGACGATCCGTCACGTCGGCAAGCCAAGTGCGGTTCTGGTAGTCCTCGTCAAGCTCGGGGTCGCCCGTCGTCAGACGGAACCATGGGCGGGCAGGCGACGTGATGCCCGCCAGAAGCCCTGCGGCCAGTGCGCCTGCGGCGTCCGTCGCCGTGGCGTCGAACACGAACTTCCAGCGGTCGTCGACGAGTGCGTTGTCACTTGCCTCGAAGCGGCCTGAGTCGGGAAGGATGTAGCGCGCAAGTCTGCGGTAGCGAGCCTCGAAAGGCGAACGATGATTCCGCAGCTCCTTGAACCTTGCGCGCAGTTTCTTGATGTCTGCGGGCATGGCGTCGGCTCCTTATCGACCGAGAAGGCCGCCGCCTGCGGCGGACAGAATGCCCGTGCCGCCGAAGCCGCCCGTCAGGTTGGCACCGCCAAAGCCGCCCGTGTTCTGTTGGAGAAGCGCACCCACGTCGGCGCTCTTCTGGTTCCTGCGGTTTTCATCCTGCTGGCGCAGGGCTTCCTGCTGTGCGAGGGCTTCGCGCTGTTCGGCCTGCGCGGATCGGGCCTGCTTGCGGGACTCGTGCCCTTGGTATGCGCTGTTGGCCGCATTCGCTACTGCCGATACCGCCATGACTGCCGCTGCGTAACTCATCGTTGACTCTCCGATAACTTGAGGAGCCGGTCGGGACGGAATACCGCCTCGGCCTCGGCCTCCTCCTGCGTCTTCGCATTGGTGGCGAAGATCGCGGTGAAAACTGTATCTGCGAAAGTTCTTACGATGCTTTGACGCATCGGCGCTCCTGTCAGAACCTTATACCCCGTAATTCTAAAGGTATTCTCCCCGTCGGAGAAAGCCGCGTCTCCCGAGACGATCAGCACCGTCGGGATCCGCAGGCATTCCGAAACGAAAACCTTGTCCTTCGGAACACGCAGGGTGCGGACGTAGCACCCCGCATGGAAGAGGTGCTCTAGCTCGCACCCCTCATCATCGTCTCCGCCATTGGCCTTCATCCAGTTGGCCACCTCGTCCAAGCGGGCTCGAAGCTCGGGCGCTGTGCCCTCGATGTGGTTTGCGAGCATGGCGTCCTCACATCACGAAGATCGAGTTGGCCTGCGTCATGCCGAGCGCGAAGCACAGCTTCTCCAGCTGAGAGCCTCGCGGAGCGCTCACGAGAAGCCTGTCCGCGCCGCCATCCTCGGCTACGGCCTTCGCACGGCGGATAAGACGCATGCCGGCAAAGCCCTTGCGAGCGGGCTTCGAGAGGAAGAGCGTATCAAGCGACGCCGTCCTCACCGACTTGTGAAGCGACTCGGAGAAGATCACAGCCGCGAACCCAACGAGCTTGCCGTTGTCGTAGCAGGCAAGGACCTTCAGGGCACCCGCCTCTTCGAGCTTCTCGTAGGTCGCCCAGTCCACCTTCCCCTCCTTGAAGCCTTCGGTGGCGCACTCCACCGTGTACTCGTCCTCAAGAAGCGGGAAGGACGGATCGTAGGCAACGGCTCGGACAGAAGAACGTTCAATCTGCATTTTCAAACTCCGCGTAAGGGTCGCGCTCCTGTTGGCGACGGTAAAAGGATCGGAAGGGGTTCTGGTAGGCGTCGGGGGTGAAGTCCGCGTTCGCGTCGTAGAAGGTCAGCGCTAAGGCGTCGGCATGGTCGGGAGAGCACCCAATGCGGTCCTTCAAGTCCTTCTTGCGTTCCAGAAGCATCTGCTGTCGGTCGTTGTAGAAATACTCGGGTGCCGACAACTCCTGCTTCAGGTCCTTGTTGTTCGGGATCACGCCGCCTTCAACGACGAGCCAAGACTTCATGCGCCCCCACATCTCGACGCGACGGTTCGCATAAAGCGTTCGGTTCGACGCCCCCGAGCCGAAGTCGACAGGGGTGTAGCGGACACGCGGGTCGTTGTACTCGTAGCGAAGGAAGTCCCAGACCGCCGCACCGACACCCGCTCGGTCGAAGTAGACGCGGACTTCCTGAAACTTCAGGCAGTCGAGAAGGTAGTTGCAATGCGCGACGAGAGCCTCGCCGACCATGCGTCCGTCGAGCTTGCGAAGTTCCTTCATCGGGATCGAAACCGCGTCTCGACCGACTCGCGTCACCATCACGCTGGCGTCATCGCCGAAGCGGGCAATGTCGAGGCCGATGATGGCTCGCTTCATGTTGTTGCCTTCAAGCCCCGGGGCAGGCTTGAGCGTTGCCGCCTCAACTGCCGCCGACGGGATGAACTGCGTCGAGGCGTTGCCGGGGAACTCACCGCGGACACGGATCTTGAAGAAGTCCGAATCCTCGCCGAAGGCTTCCGCCCACTCCTGAATCGTCTTCTTGTTCGTCAACGGTGCCTCGCGGCTGTCGACCTTGAAACGAGTCCAGCGGGCAGCGTCCCTGTGGAAGCAGTCGTAGAAGGCACCCGAGTTCTTGGTCGGGTTTCCGAATACGAAAATGAAAGGCTCGCCGTCGGTCAGGCCGCCTTCTGCCACTTCCCAAATTTTGTCTGGTACGCCGCTGGCTTCGTCAAAAATATACACTGACGAGGACGATGCCGAGTGCTGGCCTGCGAAGGCTTCCGAGTTCTCCTCGCGGCAGGTCTGGATGTCGATTCGCCACGTTTCGGGAGACTCCTTCGCGGTAACCGAACGGGCTTGAATCTCGAACATGTCACTCACCAAGGAACGCTTGATCCATTTCTTGACTTCGGCAAACGTCTTCGTCTCCAACTGGAGCGCCGTCGTTGCCGTCACCACCCCCTTGGCGTGAGGACGGGTGGCAAGAAGCCACGTCACGAGCATTGCCGTAAGACTTGACTTTCCGCAGCCGTGCCCTGATGTCACGGCGACGCGCACGGGCTCTACCGTGTGGCGTCCGTCGAAGTCGTGCTCCCGAACCTGACGCCCTACCTCGTCGAGAAGCTCGCAGGCCCACTTGGCAGGGCCGTACTTGCATCCGGGGTACTTCGATGCCCAAGGCTCGGGGAGCTCGACGAGAGAGAACTCGGGGCTTTCGCCCCAAGGGAATGCCCAAAGGACAAAGCGGAGCGGATCGTAGAACCCTCGCGCAAGCTCCTCGACTCGCTCTTCGTCTCTTTCACGTTTCGTTGTCATGCTGCCTCCTTATGCAGTTGCGCCTTTGACGGGACGCTCTACGCCGTTCGCATCCGCCACTTCCTCGAAGCCGAGGTCATCCGCACTGGTGCGCAGGCAAAAGTTGCGGCAGGCGCGGCTACGGTCGGACACATACACATCAAACCCAAGTGACGACTTCAAGGCGGAGCTGAACGTGCGGATGGTTTTCACCATGTCGCCGCAGGCGTTGTCCTTGGCAAAAGCCTGCCAGCTCTTCCAGAATGCCTGCAGTGAGCGAAGCGAAATGTCGACTCGCTCGCCTTCGCGAATCGGGCGGCAGTTTTCCGAGTACCACTGGCCGAGATAGTCGGAACGGTCGCGGAACTGTTCGAGCTGGTCTCGCATCACCTTCGGAGAGGAGAGCCCTTCCTTGCGGTAGAGCTTCGCACCTTCAATCGCCCAGTTGAGAATGCCCGGCAATTCGCTTTCGAGAATGGCCTTCAAGCCCTTGTCCGCCCCCTTCTGCCCTGCTTCGGGGTCCATGTTGAAGCGGGCGTTGAACGGAATGATGCGGATGCGTCGGTAGATGGCTTCGGAGCGATCCAAGACCGTGGGCATGTGGTTCGTCGCCATGATCGTGAGCCACGTCGACTTGAACTCAATGGCGGACTGGTAGAGGTCGCGAGCCACGATCTTGTCTTCGCCGCCCGTCAGGACCTTCACTTCGGACTCGCGCAAGCGGTCTCCTTCTTCCGATTCGGAGCACACGACGAGGCGTGCGCCGCGAAGGACTGCAAGGTCGGAGCGAGTGCCGCCCGCATGCTCATAGGACTTGCCCGCCGAAACGAGCGTGAGCTTCGAGGCCGTGCGGGAGAGCGCACCGAAGAGCTTCGCCAGAATGCCGAGGCACAACGACTTGCCGTTGCCGCCGCCACCGACGAAGAACGTGAGAATGCCCTCTCGCGGGTCGCCGAAGGCCGCATAGCCCACGAGCTTTTGCAAGTAGCGGGAAAGCTCCTTGTCGCCGCACATCCACTGGTCGACGGCCTGCTCCCAGCGGGGGCACTTCGCACCGGGGACGAAGGCGACGGACGAGTGCTTGTGGATGCGCTCGCTTGCCTTCGGCGGCATGAACGCGCCCGTCAGAAGGTCAACGGAGCCGTTGGCAGTCGGGAAGCGGTTCGGCACGGCGTCGAATTCGTCGACTCGCGCCATGAGGTGCGGAGATGTCGCAAGGAACTCCGCGACGATGGAAGCCGCGTAGCGCGGATTGCCGCAGAGCTTGATCTGCTCCTGCGCCCATGGATTCTTCTCGCGCTTCTTCGGGTCGACGTCCTGATGCGCGTCGTCCCACTTCCTTGCTCGGATGCGGGCGTACTCGATGGCGAACTGGCGGAAGAAGTCCGTCATGCTGGTGCGGGGCGCAGCGTCCCCTGCGTTGTAGAGCGCAGGGCCTTCGCCCTCCTTCACCCAGTGGACACCGTTGAAGATGAGCCAAGACTGCGCATCTGTCAGCCAGCGGACACGCTCGCCGAGACGAACGATGAAGGCGGCGGCAAGGCCAGCCGCGTTCGGGTCGATGGACTGCGCCTCGATGTCCTGCATCTCGTGGAGCTTCTGGTAGATCGTGCGCATAGTGACGACTTCGCCCTTGGAGCGGCGGAAGGACTCGTACTTCGCCGTGATCTCCTCGACGGTCGAAGCGTTCGGCGCGTCCAGCGAAAGGTTGATGAACGCCTGCAGGCCCTCCTCGGGACGGTCGCGGAACTCGTGCGAAAGCATAGCGCCGAGACGCATCCACGAGTCGTAGGACACCACGTCCCACTTCACCTTGCGCACCCAGCGCTCCGCCGTCTCTCGGTCAATGCCGAGCGGGAGCTTATCGGGAGTGAGAGCCGCATCAAGAACGTCGGAGCTCAAATGTGAGACGGGCGGCTTCGTCGCAGGCGTCACACGCTCATAGCCCTGAGCCTCCGCGACATCCTCGAACGCCTGCATGAGCTTGGCAATGTCCGCCTTCGTCAGGACAGGGAGGTCATCGGCGGGAGCCGCGACCAAGCCCTCCGTTCCGCAGAACGGATTGAGCGTGAGGGGGTAGTGATAAGGCTTGCCCGTGCCGGGATGAATGGCGTAGGCGACAAACTGCTGGCCCTTGCCCAAAACCTCCAGACGAGACTTCACGCCGTTCTTCACGAACCATGCGCCCGTCGCCTTCGTCCAGCCCTGCTCCTCAGCTCGGCAGACGAAGAGGAGCTTCGGCGCCTTGCCGACTCGCACGGGGGCGGCGGCCAACGAGGGAACGAGCGTGACAGCCAGCTCGTAGAACGCGCGGGCAAAGTCGGGGTCGCCTTCAATGTCGGCGTCCACGGCGCAAATCGGGTTCTCGCCCACGCCGCAGAGGATACCCACGCCCTCTTCTGGGACGTGCTGTGCGCACTCCTCCTTTGTGAGCGGATGGTCCTGCCAGCCCTGACGGCGGCATGCCTTCGTGCCCGGAACGATCTCAACGACTTTGTAGCCCATGTCGATGAGCTCGGGGCCTTGAATGCGAATCGAGTGCGTCATAGCCCAAGCTCCTTTCGGGCGGCTTCTTCCTGCGCCACCTGCTCGCGGCGGATGTGGTACGCCTTGACGAGGCGATCAGCCGCAGGATTTCGAAAGGGTAGATGCTCCCCAGCCTTGCGCTTTCGCAGGTGCAAATACAGCGTGGCACGGGATATACCGCTAAGTCGGAGGATCTCCTCCTTCGAAATACCCGAGGCAAGCAGGTAGTCAAGTGCCGTTTCAGGAGATATGTATGCCATAATGAGTGCTATGTTTAGTGCTAACAACAGACGTCTTGAACTGTCTGTGCCAAGTGACATACGCATGTTAGCACACTATCTCAAATAAGGGACAGCCATGCTGCGAACGACTTTAAGAGCTTTGATGAAAGAGCGAGGACTCTCGGTCAGAAAACTCGCGCAAGCCGCGAGAGTCAGCCCCGCCACCGTTCAAAACATCCTCAACGGCACCAACGTGGGGCGCCTGAGTACCGTCATCGCACTTTCCGACGCCATCGGCGTACCGCAGGACCTGCTCGTGCGGGAGTGGGAATCGGAGAAAGACGCCCCCGCCCGCGCCTTACTGTCCCCTTCCAACACAGAGGTAAACATCACTAACACGGGCGACGGTGCCGTTGTGGCCTCCCCGGGTGCACTCCAGCTGGGGGCGATCGCGACTGCGGCGGCGATGGCGGAAAGATTTGATCTCTCCAAGCGCTTGGAGAGCGCCCGCAAAGAAGGAAGCCTGAATACGTGGTCGCTACCGCAGAAGGCCGCCGACGCCGTGATCGCAGACTCCGACGCAATGGCCCCGACACTCCGCGACGGAGACGAGTTGCTCATCGGCCCCGCAGAGGACGCCCGAAGCGGGGACATAGTCGTCGGCGTCAGGGAGGACGGTTCAAACGCTCTCGTCCGACTAGTTCGGGATGGGGACACCTTGTGGGGGACCGTCGAGAACCCCGACTGGCCCGGCGAACGGCAGTTCCGGCTCGCAAGCGTCACCCACAAGGTGCTCGGCTTCAAGCGGATGTTCTGAGGAGGCGACGAATGGCTTTGTACAGAAGAATTTTTCCGTCCTACAAGTGGACTGATGCTTGGCTCGTCAACCAGATCGTCAACCTGCCCGTCACCATCGGCAGGGAGAAAATTGGCTTTGCAAACGGGGTGCCGCCCGAAACGGTGAAATCAAGCGACGCTGCAATCGCTCGGTGGATCCGGGACTCGATGGACGGGTGCTCCTGCCTCGTCGTATTCGTTGGCGAAGAAACCTACCTCAGCCGGTGGGTCAAGTACGAAATGGAGCTGGCGGAAAAGTACAAGATGGGCCGCATCATGATCGACCTGACGGGGATGAGAAGGACAAACGGATCTGTCTGTCGAGGAGGCCCGGATCCGTTTCTTTGGCACGGCCTGCACCGTGGACTTCTGGACCCCGATTATTACGAGATCAAGCGGTACAGCTGGCTACCGTCAGGTCGTTTCTGGATCGGCAAGTGGCTAGAAGACGCCTACCAAAGAGCCGCCCATCTTCGCTAGGAGCACGGCGGAGACAAGCACCGCGATCTGATAGATCCACATCGTGAAGTTGGTGAACATGATCCTGCCTACCGACTCCTCCTCGTAGCGCGAGAGATTCATCCACCACAGCTCAAGCGCGGGGACGGAGCCCTCCACAACGGCGTGGTACTGGTGGCGGAAGAGCCGCTCCAGACGGAGGTAACGAGCGTCCGTCTCCCAAAGGGCGATCGTGACGACCAGATAGGCCAGAAGCGCAAGGAGGTTATGGACGCTCGGGTCGAACTTCAAAAACGCAATGGCGGCAGTCGTGACACCGACAAACAACGTCTTCGTTTTGGCAGAGTTGTCCGCCATTCGCTTGATGATTTCCTGCGTCATCTTCAAAAGCTCGATCTCCGGCGCGGAGAGCATCGTGTTTCTATCCCTACAAGTTCCCATGGTTAAGCTCCCAAAAGGTTAATCTCATGCTACAGCCCGCCGCTAAAGGGGGCAACTTTTTCACTCGATGTCCTCAGCGTCGATGTCGTCGTCGCGTGAGGCAAGACGGCGGCGGGCCGCAACGATGGCGCCCGCCATGGAGACGTCCGTCTCCACCTTCAGCTTCTCGCCGTACTTCTCGGGCGCACGCTTGGCGGCAAGCCACTGACAGAAGTTGACGCACAGCTTCCTCGCGTACACCGCATCCTGACGGCGAACGTCCTTGCGGATCAGATTCCCCTCCCCGTCGTAGCTCTCGAAGACCTCCTCCACGATGTACGGATTCGTCGCCAGCTCCTGCGCATACTCCACGAGCGCATCCGCCGAGATCCGCTCCGCCTCCTTGTACTGCGCCTTCACCTCGGGCTCCTTCTCCAGCCATCCGCAGCACGTGCCGTAAGGCAGGTCGACGGCTATGCAGAACGAGCGCAGAGTGCCGCCCCGCGCCACCCAGTAAAGCAGGGCCGTGAAAAGCTCACAGGACTTCACCACCCTGCCCGTCTCCGCATCGCGGGGAATGCGTGCAAGCTCGCCCTCATCCATCGCAAGCTCCTTCTCGATCTGCTCGCGAATCTTCTTCACCATCGGATTCTTCGCTCCGCCCAAGGGGCGCTTGCGCGGCTTCCACCACGGCCTCCACTCGGAGTCGGGGTGGGGCTCCTTGTACTTCCGAGTCCTCAGCGCAGGATTGAGCTTCGACGGGATCTCGTACTCGCCATCGCGCTCAATCCTCAGCCGAGGCGCCATCGCGTCGTCTGAGGGGGCAATTGGCGTAGCTATGACGGTCATGGGCTTGAGCTGGTGCACCTGTTCATCCGCGGGTTCGAGACGCGCCAGAGGCTCTGTTTTCGGCATTCTCGCGGGTGTACGGACTTTCGGTGACTTTGACGGACACTCAGGATTCGTTCCAGAATTTTGCTCAGAAATTTTTTCGACGGGCTTTTTGGCGGCTCGCGTCATGGTGTGGCCTCCTTCGGAGAGTTGAGGGATGGTCGACGGGATGCGGGAGATGGGCGTTCGGGGGCGAAAGGACAAATCGGGACAGTGAAGGACAAGTCCAAAATGGTTTTCAAAATTGCCCCACTACGGACGCCACCTTCCCCTGCGCGGGCGGCCAAGTTTTTGGC
>ENA-ORTF01002930-ORTF01002930.1-human-gut-metagenome-genome-assembly--contig:-NODE-2930-length-15881-cov-2.938203_pt1 | contig 15881 bp, 7 predicted proteins | sample MGYA00241908_ERZ509180 | MGnify/ENA primary metagenome ERZ509180 (study PRJEB26280, sample SAMEA2338814) | human gut metagenome | biome: human gut; feature: human-associated habitat; material: faeces... | reverse complement strand
AAGATTTTCAGTGTAAGTACATTCTTGCCCGGTTTTACGTATGGGCTGATCAGGAACTCTGCCGGATTTTTGGAATCCTCGCTGTATCCTACTTCCTGTCCGTTGACGTATACATATACTCCCGATTTGGCTCCGGCGAGGTGGAGGTAGATATCACGTTCCTGCCAATCGGCAGGGATGTCGATATCACGGCGATAGACTCCGACGGGATTGGCTTCCGGAAGTATGGGAGGCTGCGGATGGCGTGCCTTGAATTCATAACCGTGATTGGTGTATATGGCCACTCCATATCCTTGTACTTCCCAGTTGCCCGGAACCTTGATATCATTCCAGGAGTCAGTGCTCACGGAAGGATCGGTGATATTGGCCGGAAGATCTTTGTAACTGTCTGCAAAGAAGAACTTCCAGGTGCCGTTCAATAATTGATAATAATTGCTTTTCTCAAACTTTCCGGTCAATGCGTCTGTCCGGTTGTCGTACGTCATGAAAGAGGTACGCGGATATTCTTTATTGACCGATACGACTTGTACATCCTGCCAGTAAGGTTTATCGGATGTTTTTTCGGCCATAGCGCCTGTTGTTAACAGAGAGAATATTCCTGCCAGTAATAGGTGATATGATCTATATTTCATGTTTCTCAATCTTGTTTCTTTATTTATTTTACTTTGATGTGGTCGAAGCCTTCTCCGTAAACTCCGATAACGGCACTTTGCGATACAAATGCGTTGGGGTCGATATCTTTGATCAGCCGGAAGATGATGGTAGACTCCCGCTTTTTGGCAAGTACAAACATCATTTTCACTTCTTTGCCTGTATAGAAGCCGGTTGCATTGATAATCGTTACTCCACGATGAGGGTACTCGTTGATGTGTCGTCCTATCTCTTCATACTTGCCGGATATGATGAAGAATTGGACGGACTGACGTGCACTGTTCACTACCTGGTCGAGGACGAAACTGCAAATGTAAAGGGTTGCAAATCCGTATACTACTTTCTCCCAATCCTTCAGAACGAAGTAACTGGAGGTAATGATAATCATATCGCAGATCAGTATGACTCTTCCCAAGGTGATATCCCGATACTTGTTGATGATAGCGGCAATGATGTCCGTACCGCCGGTACTTCCGTTGGCGCAGAAGGCGACTCCGATACCGCCGCCGCAGAACGATGCTCCGATGACGCATGCCATGAAAGGCTGGTCCTTAAGAAGGGCGACACCGGAGGTCAGTTGCTGGATAACGGAAAGGAAGAAAGTCAGGGTAAATACTCCGAAAATGGTTTTAATACAGAACTTTAATCCCAACAGCTTGAGGGCAAGCAACAATAAGAAAAAGTTAATGCTGAAATATGTATACTGTACCGGGAATCCCGTTGCCCAATATACAATAGATGCAATACCCGGCACTCCGCCCGTCGTAATGTCGTTGGGGAGTAGGAAAACGGTCCATCCGATGCCATATAGTATCATACCTACGGCGATCATCACATAATCTTTGGCTTCCCGAAGGATAGTCTGTCTAGAGGGTTTTAAAATATCTGCTTTCATATAGGTGATTATAATAATCAGTGGAGCGCCGAACATAAACTTACGGATAACCCCACTTTTTCTCAGTCGGGCTATCCGTAAGTTTACATATTAATAAGGTATAATGGCTTATTCGGCAAAAGCATGTTTGTAGCCTTGCACTTTATTCCATCCGCCACGGGTGAAATCGGGTATTTCTACCGGAGCAGAACCATTCTCGATAGAAAGTCGGGTCAGCTCAGCCATGCAGCACCATTCTGCCAAGTCGTAAACGTCCATGTCTAAAGGTAAACCATTCTGTAAGCAGTATGCCAGACGATAATCCATGATAAAGTCCATACCACCGTGGCCGCCTACCTTCTTAGCTGTTTCTTCCAGTTCTTTGTGGATAGGATGTTTGTATTTATCCATTAGGGCTTTTTTAACGTCAGCAGGTACAGAACCGTGTGCGTTCAGGTTTTCATGATTAGGAACATCGTTTGAATCAACTTGTGAAGGTCTCAGGCAATATTCTTCAATCGGATATTTGCTTGCGTAACCGTCTGCTCCTACAATCTGATACATACGACTGTAAGGACGCGGAGTCATTACATTATGTTGGATTAACATAGTCTTACCATTTTCTGTGCGAATCAAAGTTGAAGTCTGGTCACCGTTCTGGAAATCCTTCACTTCTTCTCCTGTTTGCTTTTTAATATAAGCCGGACCATTGACAGCTTTCGTATCCATTGATACTAAAGTTTTCATACGGTCACCACGGTGGATGTTAAGTACTTGGCAAGCAGGACCCATACCGTGAGTTGCATATACATCACCACGATGTTTCTGATTGTAATCCATACGCCAGTTATTCCAGTATGAAGGCCAGAAGTCTTCCAAATTGTGAATGTATGAACCCTCTACGTGTAGTACGTCTCCAAAGACACCTTGCTGTGCCATATTCAGAGAAGTCAACTCGAAGAAGTCATATACACAGTTTTCCAACTGCATACAGTGCTTGCGGGTCTTTTCTGAAGTGTTGATTAACTGCCAGATTTCGTCCAATGTCATGGCAGCAGGTACTTCGATAGCTACATGTTTGCCATGTTCCATTGCATACACGCCCATTTCTGCATGGTGCTTCCAATCAGTTGCTATATATACAAGGTCGATATCTTCCTGTTCGCATAGTTTCTTCCATGCGTCTTCCGAACCACTGTAAGAAGTAGCTTCCGGCATTCCGGCATTCTTCAGGATTTCCTGTGATTTCTCTACACGTTCGGGAGAAAGGTCGCACAAGGCTACAATCTTGGTTCCCGGAATATGTGTCCACCGCGATACGGCACCAGGACCACGCATTCCCAATCCGATAAAACCGACACGTACGGTATCAATTTTGGGAGCAACAAGTTGGATTACGTCTTCTTGTCCGGCAGGGCGGGCAGGAGTTTCTACTTTGATAGGAGCGAAGGCTTCCTGAGCCTTCTGTTGTTGTGTGCAGCTTGTATGGCAGGTTAACAAGGTTAGTCCAATAGCTGCGAATGTGAATAGCTTTTTCATCATATTTTTTATGTTTTTAATAGGGGGTTATTTGTCGTTTTTCATTTTGCGGTCAAAAATAGTAATTTATTAGTCAATTCCATATAATTATAACAGATAATTTTGTTTTTTTACCCTTATTTGGGTAGAAAACAGGTCTTACTTTTTCTTTCAGATTTGTCATGGTCTTAATGCGTTTATGTTGTGACGGTCATATTTCCGTGTGTACGAAGTAAATACACCTCGTAAGGGGTGTTCCCCTATGAACTAATGTTTTTTTTAGCATTTCTTAATGTTTAAGTTTACTATTACTATTTCAAACCAACTCAAATATAAGACACACTATGGGAACATTCTCCTAGAATAGGAACCACTTTTTAGTATTGCTTAACTTTTTGTCTTCTTATCGGATGTCTATGTGAAGCAAAGTCATTCTTCCAGTAGAATACGTTTTCCATCGGCTTGTACGGCGTATAATTTGGCGTACGTCAATGATACCGTCAAGGGAACTTCGAATTTGATAAAGGTAGAAAAATAGAGTAACTTTCCATTAGCGTCTTTTTCCCTGAGTTCGAAAGCTACAGCTTCATCTCCGTTTGTAATGCTCACTTCCCGTCCGTTGATATTTCCTTTTATATCCTTTGTTATAGGTCTTATCCTTTGAAACTGGGTATAATGACCAACATCCGGTGGAGTAGTATCCAATCCTATATCTCCTTTCTTCCGGTCTTCCAGATAATAGAAAGGTTTGGCTTTTTTCGGATATTTAGCCATAGCTTTCTTTGCATTTTCAATCATTTCCTTCGTTACAGTATACTGATAGCTGCCATATTGATCGATCTGTGTATCTACGGTTACAAAGAATCCCCACATTTCAAAAAACTCGGTCAGATCTTCTTGTGCGGCTTCACTTGCCATTCGAGCAAACAGAAGTTGTTTAACTCCCGGATTATTGGAGGATGTCCGGTTCTCCCGCATGAGTTTGAACAGTCTTTGCCAGAAATCCGTTTTGTGTCCGCAACGATGATAGTAATTCCATAGTTGCCAGTTCATACGCATATGCAGTTCTGTATTTTCTCCCTGATAATTGCTGCCAAAGTTACACCAAGGTCGGTTGAGTACGCAATGGGCTTCCGAAAGTGTCATTCCTGTAATATTTCCTTCGGAGTTAGTCGTTCGGTTATCGGCCGCTTTAGGAAGATTAAGCTCTGTGCCGCGTGAACAATATTTTCCAAGTTTATACAGTATGAAATTCGAGAACAGATTATTGGACGACTCAGTAGAACTAGGCCAGTCGATTGCCAGTTGGTGAATGTGTCCGATTTCATGTGCGGGTCCCCAGGCGTTATCTTTGGCACTCATCACCTTGTCGTATAGTAATATATTTTCCAGATAGGTATATACGAATGCAATACGGTAGTCGGAAGCCCACATATATGCACCTTCAGGTGAAATTGCAAACAAGTGGTTATTAACCTGAGTAGGGCGCACATCTTCAATACCCATTAGTTCCTGCTCCCAACCGATGATGTTGTCCCATAGGTTAATAGCGGACAATATTTCATCTTTCACAAACTCACGCAGTTTATCCCGGTGGAAATAAAAGATAATCTTATCACCACGTACTCCGAAATACTTGTCGGTGGCTTTTGATAACAATTCGGCATATTTGGCATTTGTTTTGTGTTCTTTCAAGTCAAAGAAACCGCTGACCGTTCCGCTTCCTAATGGAATATGGATTTTTATAGGTTTCGGATGGCTGGTCAGGTCACAGTTGTACATGACGAATAACTGGCCCCTATTACGTATTTTGATTTTGTTAATACCTGGTTCCAGATAGTAAACGTCTCCCGAAGCGGCGGTCTGTACATATTCCTGCGGTTCCCAAAAGTTCGTTCTTTCTTCTCCTACACATTGTATTGAAACTTCGCGTCCATAGGTATCGCCAACAAGGACGATAATTTCGTCGTTTTTTTCCACAGCAATACTGGTCAGGTTGTCCAAGCTACTGTAATGTTTGGTCATTAACTTTTCCGCCCACTCGTTGATATCACTATAAGCGTTGTATTTGCGGATACGAAATTCTTTCTCCCATTCATCATAAGCGTTGTTTTTTAACGCTTCGGCTATGTGGACGAAATATTTGCTTGGCAATTTGTTGATTTCTTCATTGGTGACATCAGCTTTCAGTTCGCTACAAGTAATATCTTTGAATACGGTCAATAACTTAGTTGCCAAAGTGTTATCCTCATTCTTTTTAAAGAAGTGCATTTCGTCACAACTGACAAAGTTACCAAGTCCGCTTTTGACAACAAACTTAACGCCTGTGGCTTTCATCCCTTTCTTGAATACGATTCTGCTCGGAGTATCTTTCATTTTGAAGTCATAAGTTCCTTGAAGCGTATATCTTTTTCTATCGGAATCGGTAGAGGTGTAAACTTCAACCTCACCAAAATTACCATTCCCTGATCGGGTATAATAAATAAAGTAATTGATTTCCGTATCTCCTTTGAAGAAATATTCCAAAGTGACAGGGAAGGATGTATTACTCCATGAACTGTGATAATGTGACTCGAAGCTGATTCCTTGAGTAAATTTGCCATCGTATGATTTGTCAATGTCAGATCCGGGCTGGTATTCGCTGGCTTTTCCTCCGTACGGTATAATCTGAATATCTTCGGGAAGTACTACATCTTTTGTCTCTTCCTCTTCTTCCTCGATGTCAGGTATAGGCTGAGGCAGTGTTTTGTCGTTGGAACTGCAAGAAAGTGTTGCATTGAAAATAGAGAGAAATAGAAACAGGAGGGTAAACTTGTGGAATGTTTTCATATAAGTCTGATTGTGTTATTGATATAGATTGTGCGTTATAAAGGTAATAAAAATGGCAGGCATATATTACCTGCCATTTTTATAAATAATTATCGTGAAATGCAACTTATTCTTTATTCACAAGAATACGTTCTCCATCAGCCTGCACGGCATAAATGCCTGTACGGATTAAAGGAATATTTCTCGGTACACTGAATTTTAAGAAGTTAGAGAAATAAACAACTTCGCCCATAGTACCGTCTGTTGATTGCTTTCTTACTTCGAAGGCTACGGCTTGTTCTCCATTCTTAATTGTGATTTCACTTCCTGTCACAGATGCCACCATTGTATAGGTTGGAGTTTTAGTAATCTTTTCATTGTTCTGGAACTGGGTATAATATCCTAAGTCTCCAACCTCTTTATATCGGTAGTCGCCGGATGTAAAATCTGAAATTTTACGATCTTCAATATATTGTATTGGAGCGGCCTTCGGATAATTCTGAGTTTTAATCCATGCTTTAGTATCTGCTATCATCTTGTCAGTCACTGTATAAGTCCATGTACCGTATTGTTCTACTTTTACATTATCTACAGTTTTGAAGAATCCCCATGTTTCGAAGAAATCCGTAAGGTCTTCCTGGGCAGCTTCGCATACAGCTTTGACGAAAGCCAATTGTCTTGCTCCCGGATCGCTTTCTGGCACATTTTTATATGTTGTACGCATGATATCGAATACTTTAGGCCAGAATTTAGCTTCCTGTTCGTTACCTTTACATAAATCATAATAGATCCATAGCTGCCAATTCATACGCATGTGAATCTCAGTATCTTCATTCTGGTGAGTAGAAGTACCCATATTCCACCATACCTGCTTATCTCTATAAATTGCATTGGCTAAAGATGTCAAGCCTCGTCCGCGTGACTTATATTTTCCTAATCTGCGAATTACGTAATTAGAGAACAGATTGTTGGATGATTCGGTGGACGACGGCCAGTTGATAGCTGCTTGATGTACGTGTCCCATTTCGTGGGCAGGTCCCCAAGCATTATCTTCTGCTGCCATTACATTTTCACGTAAAAGAATATTTTTCAGATACGTATATACGAATCCCATACGATAATCAGATGCCCACATATACGAACCTTCAGGAGAAATGGCAAACATGTGGTTATTGATTTTTCCGTCCTGTCTGTATTGAGAGATTCCCATTAACGATTGTTCCCAACCGACAATGTCATCCCAAAGATGAATAGCGGATAAAATTTCAGTCGGAGCAGCATCCAACATTTTCAGACGATGGAAATAGAACATCATTCGTTCTCCACGTACACAGAAATATTTATGGGTGGCTTTACTGATTAATTCTGCATATTTAGCATCTGTCTTGTGTTCTTCCAGATCGAAGAAACCATTAACTACACCGTGTCCTAGAGGAATATGTATTTTGATAGGAGCAGGGTTGTTAAGCAACTGTTCTCCATCCACATTGTACATAACGAACAATTGACCGGGACCTTGCATTTTTAATAAGTTAACCCCTTCTTCCAAAGAGTAGGTCGTTCCGGTTGCCTGTGTTTGCTTGTAGTAGTCAGTGGAGCTACCGCTTGTATAGACATTCTCCTCCCAAATACATTGTAATGATACTTTTTGTCCTTCCGGGATATTACCTACTAATACTATGATTTCTTCATCTTTGTTGACGTAGATTCCGGTCGGATTGTCTAGATTACTGTATTTCTTTGTTTGTAGTCTTGTTGCCCAGTAGTCGATATTGCTATATGCTTTATATTCGCGTATACGGAAATCTTTCTCCCATTCGTCATAAGTGTTATCTTTTAATGCATGGGCCACACGTCTGAAAGTTTCACTTTCCAATGCATCGATTTCTTCGTCGGTAACTCCTTCTTTCAAGGAACTACAAGTAAGATCTGTAAAGACAGTCAGGAGTGGATCATTCAAATCTCTGTAATTTGCTTTTTCAAAAAACTCCATTTCTCCACAACTGGCGAAGCCTCCTAAACCCGTCTTAACGGTGATTTTAACTTTAGTGGCTTTGACCGTTTTAGTTAGTATTCCGGTCTTGCCGTCAAACCCGCCCTGCTGTCCGAAATCATAAGTACCTGCAAGAACATAATTCGGATTATCCGCTGTTTGAACGTAAACATCGACTGCTCCGAAGTTTCCGTTTCCGTTTCTAGGATAATAGATAAAATAATCGACTTGTTTATCTCCTTGAAGTGTATATTCTAGATCTATAGGCAGTGGATGAGTCGTATTATCCCAAGGAGAATGATAATGATATCCATCACCTTGTGTCTGTGAGCCTTTGATTCCGTCGAATGTCTTTTCGATGCTCCAGTTATCTCCTTGTGAGATAGCATTTCCACTTACTATGGCTATTTGAGTATCGTTTCTGAAATCAACATCATTAACTCCATATTGGGTTAAATTAATGGTATAATTGCCCAACTCAGATTTAACAGCTAATTTGGCATAACGTTTTGTTTTTCCTTGATTATCAAGGATAGAAAGCATTATTTTATCATCCTGTTGGAAAGCTGTAGCCCATTTTTCGTCGGAATTGACGCTCCATTGGCTGGTTCGCAGATTTGTTTTTACCGGGATTGACATTGTAGTGCTTCTAAAGTCAATCTCTTTGTTCAGGTCACTACTGCTGATTTCAAATGTATTTGGAATCAGTTCACTCTCATCGTCCTTACATCCGGTATATATTAAGGATGTTATTAGACATAAGAAGTATGTTAAATATAAATGTATATATTTCATAAGTTATTGGATTTGTATAGGAAACCGTTCTATAAACAATAAGAGCGTTTCCTATGTATTAACTTTAGTGATTACATTCCCCATAATTTAAGTTCGGCCATTCCCCAACATGCATACCATGAAGTACTACCTGGCTGGAATTCTCCTATGCAATTTCCTAAATAAGACTCCATTACTGTCAATCTTAGATAGCTGAAAGGATTAGGCGACGTAAATACTTTTGAGGTATATGTTTTTCCTCCTTCACTTGCTGTTGGTAATCCTTCGTTTATTTCGACAAACTCATTCCAATTTGTTCCGTCATTACTAGTAAATAACTTAATTACTTTAGGTCCTGAGTTATTCCAACCTTTTGTAATATACTCAAACATGATAGCTCTCATTTCTTTACCTAAATTGATGTCAATAGGTTGTCCATACTGAGCATTTCCGCTTGCTGATTGATATTTGGTTTCATAAGCTGTACTGGTATCGTCATCGTAAAGAAAACTTAGTGAATTAGCTCCACAACTCAACGGATCAGTAATTTTATCTGTCAAGTCAATCTTATCATCCACCATATCGAACATATACTTCAAGATTACATAATGTTTTTTAGTGTCCGAGGTAATAGTTTCAAGATCTTCACTTTGTTCAAGTTGTAGTGGAATTAAATAAGTCGCCCCTTTAGTCAATTTAGAACGGTCTACTACTAAAACCCCGACGCTTTCACTAATTCCGGAACTGAATATCAAATCTTCCAGTTGATAAAACGCTCCTTCCGGAACTGCTTTGTAATCTGTTCCTTGGGCCGTATTGTATGCATCTATTTCTGTTTGGTCAGTGCTGGCTTTTATACCGGCCGTAAAATTCCACTGGTTGATGACTCCGGATGTCATGGAGACTTTGATTTCAGCAATAATTTCTTCTTCCTTATTAACTCCCAGGTCTATCATTGTGGATGATTTCTCAAATTTGATACCTAGCTGTTTCACTTGAGGTTTAAGAATTAAGTCTCTTTGCTCAAAATTGACAGAATCAGTTTTACTGGTTAAGCGGATAGGTAAAATAAAGATGCTGTTGGCATTAGCTTCCGCTTCCACCTGTTCTGTTATTTTTTCCGGATTTAATGTAAACTCTTCTATTTTATAGGTATCTGAGGATTCGAAACTAATATCCTTATTCCGGAAAGTATAACAATCACTGTTCAATACAACATAGTTGTTGCCTTTGTAACGTGATTCATTATCAATTTCAGTCTGAGATAATGTGCTTAGTCTGACTTGGGCCGTAGCGGAAGGATCGCTTCCGGATTTGACTACAGTAATAGAATATTTTACTTGTTGTCCATCGTTGAAGAGTACCAGATCGTTCTGTCCGCTATTCTTTAAATAAAGAATCTTGTTGTACTCTTGGGGTATCAGTTCTTGGTAGTCAGCTTCTTCACATCCGGTAAATGTGGCGAGTGAACCCAAGAAAAGAAGTGAGTATAATATTTGTTTCATAATTTGTAAACAGTTTAAAGATTAATATTCGGGTGCTTGAACCATTTGTGGATTCTTGTATGTTTCGTTAGCAAATATAGGTGCCAGATACATACGGTTTTCCCATTTGTAATCTTGATTTACAATAACAGGTTGATTTAACTCTTCGAAAGTAGGTTCTTCTACTTGTTCCATATTCAACCCTTTACGTACGCCAGCTGCAAAAACTTCAGGGGCAATCATCCAACGTCGTGCGTCGTAATAGCGTAGGCCTTCTCCCCATAGTTCTACAAAACGTTCGTTGCGTATCCAATCCATGGCCGGCATATCATTCAGCATTTCTTCTGTTACATCCGGTATACCGGCACGTTCACGAACTACGTTAAGATACGTAAGTGCTTCTTTGGGTCTGTCTAAAGCTGCCAAACATTCGGCTACACTCAGGTAAAGTTCTGCTAAGCGGAAGAGAGGACGTGGATAGCTTTTTTCGTTGTTACTCCAGTTTGTACCCCAGTTCAGGTCGGGCTGGATAAATTTCTTTGACATGTATCCTGTGACACAGTGATCACGGGCGAATTCAGTTCTGTTCCAACCTTGTGCTTCGCCTTTCTTAAGATTGAGTACCAGAGGTTTGCCGCCTGAAATTCGTGGGCTGTATTGGTCTCCGTCAAATGAAAGCCATGCATAGAATCGTGGTTCGCGGTTGGTATTTAACTTGATAATATCCGCATTGCTTCTTCCTGCAGATTCATACCATGAATCTTCTTCTGCGAAAGTCCCTTTATTGGCAGCAATTCGAGGTAATTCTCCTTCTTTGGTATAGAATCGCTCTACACTGTTTAATAAAGGAGAGTAGCCGCTATATCCACTTCTCCAAGGGCCTCCGTCTACTTTTACCACGTGTACTGGTAAAGAAGCCATTACTACACCGCCGTCATCTGCAAGTCCCCATATCATTTCACGGTTACCATCCGAGTAACGGCTAGTTACGAGATAACGCATCAAATAAACATGTTTTTTGAATTCTTCGGTAACTCCGTCTACGGGAACATCAAGCTCTCCTAGATTAAGTCCTTGATTACCCATAAGGATTGCACTTTCTTTAGTAGTCATCAGTCCGCATCCGCCTTCTCCTTCTGCCCATTCCAGTGCGTCTTTACAAGCAGTCAGTGCGCGTTCCCATTTATCGGGATCATAAACCTGGCTGACTAATTCTTTCCCATATCCCGGTGTTTCGAAATTCTTGTTTTTCCAATCCGGATAAGGGAATTTCCCATTCCATAAGTCAGAAGCTGCATAGAGCAACAAGCGTGCTTTTACTGCTTTTGCAATAGTGGAAGTTGCACGTCCCCATTCCGAACCGATACGGGAGGCCGGAAGATCTTTAGCTGCTTCGTCCAGTTTCATGGAAATCCAGCTTGTTACGTAATCAAAGTGATAACGTCCGTGATATTCATTGTTCGGTGTATCCATATCAATGTATGAATCAGTGATAGGGCACGGGCCATAGTATTCTAATATCAGGAAATGATAGTAAGCAATTAGGAAATTGGCTTCGGCAGTCCATTCTCTTTTTTGTACTTCCGATACATCGAGGGCATTTGGTAATTGGGACAGAAACAGATAACATTGTCCGATATAGCGGTAGATATTACCCCATTTCCAGTCTCCGGGAGATTCCGGAGTCAGCAGTCCCCAACCGGCACGTTGTCCGCTGTGTCCCCATAATTCCGGGAATACAAATTCATCAGTAGATGCAGCTTCCATTCCGGTATAAGTAATTGGGTTGGATGAACCTTTGATTCCTGCATAGCATGAGTAGAGGAAGCCAAGTGTACTTTCCGGCTTTTTAACGGCATCTCCCAGACCTGCTTGTTCGGGAGGTACTACATCTAGGAAATTGCAAGATGTCAGGCAGCACGTAGAGAGTATTAACAGACTACCCATCTTCTTTATTTTATCTATAAGTCTCATATTTATCTCGTATTTAGGTTCATATATTAGAAATTAAGTTGTACTCCGATGTTGAATGTACGCTGCAAAGGATAAGCATTCCATGATAGTTCCGGGTCCCATAGCTTGAACGGACTGAATACGGCTATATTGTCACCGTTCAGGTATACGCGTCCATATTTGAATTTATATCCCAGTTCCAGTGTCTTGAAACGGATGAAATTACCGTTACGCATCCAGTAAGTACTAGCTACTGTATTATTGGCTGTTTGTGAACTAGTTAATCCTAAGCGCGGATATTTAGCATTCGGATTGGGATTTGACTCAGACCAGTAGTCATCTGCAATGAATTGCATGACATTATAGTCACTTTGGCCGAATGGTGAAATACCGCTAATCATGATAGTGCGTTTAGCCGACCCATTGAAGAATACACCGAAATCGAATTTTTTATAGGTTACATTCATTCCCAAACCATATTGGATGCGGGGGGTAGTTCCATAAGGAGAGATCATTACTTGGTCACTGCCATCTATTTTACCATCTCCGTTTACATCACGGTATTTTATGTCTCCCGGTTTAACAGTACTACCAAGATTCTGTGTCGGGCTATTATCGATTTCTTCCTGACTGCTGAATAATCCTTGGGCGATATATCCGGTTGTGCGGCTTAACGGTTTGCCTGTAGATGTTTTCCATACATAGGGATAAACCGGTTCATCCAGGTTGACATATTTGTTTTCAGTATATGTGAAGTTTCCACGGAAATCTACATATAAATCTTTTGTGAATTCTTTTCTCCAGTTTACACTTAGTTCAATACCCCAGTTATCAACTTTACCTTTATTGCTCCAAGGTTTAGCTGTATAATATCCAAGAGATTCCGGCCATGCTTCGCGGTGGAGCAGGATATTGTAACGTTTCTCATTAAAATAATCGGCAGTAATAGTCAACTGGCGGAATAATTCGAGGTCGATACCTATATCCAGTTTCTTTACGCGTTCCCAACCGCCATTAACAACTGCATAATTGGTTACTAAAGGTCCATATAGGGTATAGTTCATATCTACACCGGTAGTGAAGCCTATGTTATTGAGCGATACTTGGTCGATATACAGGAAGTGTTGTGCACCGGCAGAAAGTCCGGTTTCGTCACTACCTACCAGACCATAAGATCCTCTGATTTTCAGGTTATCTATATACTTGGTCATCGGTTCAAAGAACTTTTCGTTACTGATTACCCAGCCTAGAGATACGGCGGGGAAGAATTCGAAACGTTCTTTCTTGGCCAGACGTTCTGTTCCGTTATAACCGAAATTCAGTTCTACCAGATAGCGCTGACCGTAGTCGTAAGTAAAACGTCCTGAGAATCCTTGATTGCGTTCGGGTAGTACGCTACTACGATATTCACGTTGCATATACATCAACATTCCTGTTACATGATGCAGGTTGAACTGGCGGTCATAATTCACGCGGGCGTCCAGATAGAAAGTCTGGTCGGAAGCTTTGCTTATATCTGATGTTTTCAGATAGTCAGTTCCTGATGTTCCCAGGCGTTCAATTTCATAATCAGTAGGATTTGAAGGGTTATAACTTCCTCCTTTAATACCATAATAATAAGGTTCGATCGTCCGGTTGTAGGAAGATGAAGCCCAATTCTTCCAATTGACCATTGCTTGTACGCTTAACCCCTTAGTTACGAAATCAAGTTTTTGGTTGATTTTTAAAGAAGTATTGAGTGTGTTCTCATTATATTCCTTGAATGAACTCAACATATAAGCATACGGGTTGGTACGTACCGAAGATCCTGTCCATATAGCATTACCAAAACGGATATGTGTGTCTCCGGGTTGTGCCGGGAAAGTAACGGGGAAGTTAATAGGATTACAATACAACATCTGAGCGAATAAATCGGAAGTACTGTAGTTCGGTCCCTTCTTGTTACGAATCTGGGCGTTCATGTGTAAATCGATTTTAGTTGTAGATGTTATTTTGTAAGAGATATTGTTTTGGAAATTATATCCCCAATTGTTTATATTATTATTATACGAATATACTTTCTTTGTATCCAGCAAACCTGTATCGTGATTGGCTTGCAAGCTCATATAATAAGATGCTTTTGAACCACCGCCTGAGATGTTGACATTGGCACGCTGATTCATATTCATGTTTTTGAAGATGACGTCTTTCCATTGTACATCCGGATAAATGTAAGGATTAATTTGGTTGCGTGTGTTGTCGATGTCAAGTTGCGAATATTTTGGGGTCGCTCCCGGATTACGTGTCAATTGGGCTTCGTTGTACATTTCCATCCAAGTGGCACCATTTACAAAGTCGGGGAAGTTCATCGGTTTATTGAAAGAGTTCTCAACCGTGACGTTAATTCTGGTTTTCTCGTTTTCTTTACCGGTCTTGGTAGTGATGAGCATAACGCCGTTGGCACCACGGGCACCGTAGATAGCGGTCGCAGAAGCATCTTTCAAAATAGAGAAACTTTCAATCGTTTCAGCCGGAATATTATTCAGGTCTGCCGTAGAAATTTCTACATCATCCAAAAGTATTAAAGGAGTGGCTCGTCCGCCAAAGGTACTCACACCGCGAATGTAGAATTCGGAAGCGGCACCCGGTTCGCCGGTCGAAGTCATAGAAATAACACCTGCCAGTTTTCCCGCAAAGGAGGTGGTAAGCGAAGAACTTGGAGCTTTCAGTTCCAGACCTTTCACACTGGTGATTGACCCTGTTACACTGACTTTCTTCTGTGTACCGGCACCTACTACTACAACTTCACTCAGCAGTTGGTTGTCTGATTCCATTTTTACGTTGATGACACCAAGATCGCCTACATCGACTGTTTTCTTTCTGTAACCGATGTAACTGAATTCCAGCTGTGCTTTCGAGCCGCTGATAGCAATCGTGAAATTACCATCCAAATCGGTAATTACTCCGTCCTTCTGTCCTTTCACTACAACAGTAGCACCGATAACCGGATCGCCATTTTCAGCGTCTACCACCGTACCCGTAACGGTACGTTTCTTTTTGGGTTGTTGCTGTGCGGCTTCCTCTTTGTTTACCTTTAATATGATCTCGTTACCTTTGATCATGTAGGTGATTCCGCTACCTTTGAAGACTTCTTTTAAAACTTCTTCAATAGTCCCTTCACAATTTAGATTTTTGTTGGTTGTGTTTTTCAAGTCTGCAGCATTGTAGAAAAATGTGTAATTACTGTTTTTTTCAATTAGCTGGATTGCTTGTTTGATAGTCATTGCTTGCCCTTTTACTGAGATTACTCCTTGTGCTCCTAGGATGTTGAGCGGGTAAAAAAGCAACAGCAATACGATATACTTCAGATATCGTTGCTTGTAAGAAATTTGAATTTTTCTCATGCTTTAGCATTTTAGATTAGACATAAGTTTAATTATTATTTTTTTATAATGATTTTATTTGCATGTTCTTCTTTATTCAGGTTTAATGTGAAACAAATTTTGTTGACTACATCTTCCAATGGTTCGTCATAGCGAATGCTTCCGGTAAATGCTGATTCATGATTGATACCTTTTGCTAATGTGACGTCGGAGTTGTACATTTGATTGATGATACTAATAAGCTCTTGCAAGGGAATATCCGTGAAGTTATATTTTCCGTTTTCCCATTTTATATTAGTAATCTGTTCTACTCTCATTTCAGCATTACGCGGATTGTATATCACTCTTTGTAAAGGCTTCATTACTGTTTTTTGTCCGGTGGATTCAACATTAAATTCTATCTTTCCACGAAACAATGTAATTTCGTTCTTTTCGGCATCGGTTTGTTTGATATGGAAGCAAGT
>ENA-ORTF01002891-ORTF01002891.1-human-gut-metagenome-genome-assembly--contig:-NODE-2891-length-16087-cov-4.026572_pt1 | contig 16087 bp, 13 predicted proteins | sample MGYA00241908_ERZ509180 | MGnify/ENA primary metagenome ERZ509180 (study PRJEB26280, sample SAMEA2338814) | human gut metagenome | biome: human gut; feature: human-associated habitat; material: faeces... | reverse complement strand
GAGAACCTACAAAGTGAAGCGAAGTGGAGCCTTGCAGGTTCTCTCTATGGCAACGTATTGGAATTTCCATTCGCAGCCAAAGCCAATCAGCCGAGCTTTGCTTGGTGTCACGGACACGGAGCAAAACGGATGATACATCCTTCCCAAAAGGTAGTCACTTCCGGCATCGCATGAAATACGATAGATCGGAAGTGGTGACCAACATCTGTGAGCCGGCCGTATAAACCATCTGATGGCTTTACTTCCGCAAGCGTCAGCCTGCGTTCGGTAGAGCCATCGAGCAAATCACAGTTTGAAGATTAGCTTTCCAACCTCATTGACATTGTGAGAAACAGCAGAGTGGAGCGTAGTGAAACCCTGCTGTTTCTCTCTGTGGCGATGGACTGAAACTTCCATTTGTAGCCAAAGCCTATCAGCCGAGCTTTGCTTGGTGTCACCGACACGGAGCAAACCGGATGGCATATCCTCCCCAAAAGGTCGTCACTTCTGGCAGCGCATACAATACGATAAGTTGGAAGTGGTGGCCAACATCTGTGAGCAAACCTCCAAAAATATTCGATGGTTCTACTTCTGCAAGCATCAGCCTGCGTTCTGTAGAGCCATTGAGCAAATTACTGTTTGAAGACCAGTTTCCCAATCTCACGGTAGCAATGGTTTAGAGTCAGTCCAAATGAAGCTTTGTTCAAAAATGGTTATTTTGGCAACAATCTTAAGCAAATAGACATTTTACGGAAATAAATCACGAAGAGATATTGGAAATATGGATTAGAATTAGTAGTTTTGAAGCATTTTACATACTGATATTATCAATAAATCATCAGAATATGGCAGAAAATCGCATAAAAGCCGTCCTTGCAGATAAGAAAAAAACATGTAGATGGCTTGCTCAAAAAATTGAAATGAGTGAGAATACAGTTTCTCGTTGGTGTTCTAATAAGATGCAGCCATCGCTTTCGCAACTTGATAAAGTAGCTGCAGCTTTGGATGTCGATATTCGCGAATTATTAAGACCTACAAAAGAAGCATTATGAGATACAGCTTTTCCGGACATGAGTCTTTTCATTGCAAATCATTGTGGCTGAAGAAAGGCTATGATTTCATTTGTAATCAAAAGCATTTTACAGATACTGATTCAGTCGTAGAGCTAGGAGTCGGTAAAAATATGGTATCAGCTATTAGATACTGGCTAAAAGCATTTTCATTGACAAATGAAGATGCTCTCACTGATTTAGCTGAATACATTTTTAATACACATACAGGTAGAGATCCTTTTTGTGAGGACATAGCTACCCTGTGGGTTTTGCATTATAATTTAATTAAATCTCAAGTTGCAAGTTTGTACCAGCTTGCATTTGTTGATTTTCAGCGTGAAAGAAAAGAGTTCGATAAATCACAACTCCAATCTTTTGTTAAAAGGAAATGCAATATACCAGAACAAAAGAATGTCTATAATGAAAACACAGTTTCAAAAGACATAAATGTGTTCCTTCAGAGTTATGTTGAACCCAATGATTTAAAGCAACTCGAACGATATTCGGCTATGCTTATTAACTTAGGGCTGATTCGAGAAATAGAAAAGGGGGAATATCGATTTCAGGAAATGGATGTCAATTCAATTCCCGATGTCGTAATCTTATATGCTTTATGCAATATGAAAGGTGAGGACAAGTTGCTCTCTTTTGATAAGATACAAGAGCTTAGCTTGATTTTTTGTGTTCCAATTGTGGCTTTCTTGGATAAAATAAGACATATTGCAGAACTTTACCCTGAGAATATAACCTACTCTGATAATAGCGGAATACGCAATATCTATTTCAAAGAGAAACAAGAAAGTCTTGATTTACTTGATATGTATTACAATCATGAAATATAATCCCTCAATCAACATAGAATATGGAATAGACAAAGATTTCCATTACATCGTTACGCCTAATGCTCAGGCCGTAACAGGAGAGCTTTTGTCGAGTTTCCATTCCGGAATGCATTCTTTTTCTGTAATTGGCACCTATGGAACAGGTAAATCAAGCTACTTGATGGCTCTAGAAAGAGATTTATTCGAAAGTGCTCATTATCTTATACAAAATAGAAAAGTTTTTGGTGATAACATCAAAGGATTCGAATGTCTCAATATTTTAGGGGATTATAGCACCCTCTCAAAATTGTTGGCAGACAAGCTAAAATGTAATCAATCTGATGACACAAAAAACATTTTCATAGCTTTATCCGAGTATTGTGCCAAGCTGAAAAAGGAAAATAAATTCCTTTTCATCGTAGTAGATGAGTTTGGTAAAATATTAGAACATGCTGCTAAGAATAATCCCGAGAGAGAACTTTACTTCTTGCAAAAGTTGGCCGAGTTTGTAAATGTTCCTACTCGGAATATTATTCTTCTGACCACACTTCATCAAAATTTTAGTGCTTATGCTGGGAATTTGACCGAAAGTCAACGAAATGAATGGCTGAAGGTGAAGGGGCGATATAAAGAATTGGTATTCAGCGAACCTGTGGAACAACTTCTTTTTTTAGCAGCTGAGCAAATTTCTAACTCGGAATTGAAATATGATTCTGCGGATATCGTTGAGCTTTTAGCACTAGCCAAACGAACCAAATTCATATCCCCTCAACTCGACGGAAAGTCTATTAAGAAGTTGTTCCCATTAGATGCTTTCTCTGCTATGTGCATGACTAAAGCTATCCAAAGATACGGCCAAAATGAGAGAACTCTCTTTTCTTTCTTGATGTCAAAGGGAACTAATTCATTCAGTGAATTCGTTCCTCAGAAAAACGAAACTTATAACCTCGCAATGGTCTATGACTACTTGGTATATAACTTCTATTCATTTCTTTCTGAGGCTAATGCCGATTCAATGAATTGGACTTCCATGCGTGTAGCAATTGAACGTGTAGAAAGCGGTGTTATACATGCTGCTCACATCACCGATGCTTTGAAAATAGTCAAAAGCATCGGTCTGCTTACCTTATTTGGCAATTCTACCACATCTATTAGTAAGGAACTCTTGATAACTTACGCACAAAAAGCGTTGGCCATTAAGAATCCCGAAAAGATTATTGAGGTCTTGACTACTCAAAAGATTATTCGATTTGCATCCTACAAATCTTCCTATATCCTCTTTGAAGGTACTGACTTAAATTTGGAGGATGAGCTTTTCAATGCAGCAAACATTGTCCAAAAGCCTGCTGCTGAAATTAGTAATTTGAGTCCGTATCTCACGCAGAAAGCCATAGCTGTGTCTGAAGAGTACTACCGCAATGGCACACCCCGTTACTTCGAGTTCGTGGCTAAAAATGAGGCGGAACCAATGATGCCGCAAAATGATATTGATGGATATGTTCAACTCGTATTTCCTTTGGATGATCAAGGGATAGATTCCACATTGGCTATCTCTAAAGAGTCACCCTATGCTAACATATTTGTGGTATTTACTAATGTAGACAAGATTACAAAGCATCTTTATGAGATTGCTAAGCTCCAATACCTTATTGAAAATGTGGTATTGGAAGACCGGGTAGCCAAGAAAGAAATCGAAAACCAAATTAAGTATGAGAAGTCTCAACTGAATAGTGTTATCAACGATTCATTAGTATCAGATTCGCAAAGCTGCACTTGGATTTACAAAGGCGAGATTAAGAACGTAAGAAGTTTTAGAGACTTCAATAAGTTGCTGTCTGCTGTTTGTAAGGAAGTGTATTCTTCTACACCCATCCTGAGAAATGAGCTTTTCAATAAGCAGAAACTGAGCTCGGCTATTTCACTGGCTAGAGTCAAGCTTCTTGATGCTATGATGGAAAATAGTGATAAAGAAGACTTCGGCTTTGCAGAAACTACATGCCCACCTGAAAAGACCATCTATTATACGATCTTCAAGAGTACCGGCATTCATAGAATGTCGCAAGATGGCATTTATATTTTTGGGGAACCCCAAAATGATCTCATCAAGGATCTTTGGACTGTTTGCTGTGACTTCATCAGTTCAACGACTGATAAACCAAGAAAAATCAGCGAGCTGATTAAGATTCTGAAAGCACAACCATTCAAGCTCAAACAAGGTGTGATTGACTTTTGGATTCCTATATTCTTGTTTATTAAGCAACAAGACTTTGCTATCTATAATAGCACTGGAGCCTATGTCATGAATATTACTAAAGAGTTCTTTGAACTGCTACAAAAACATCCAGCTGAGTTCTCAATCAAAGCATTCAATGTCAGTGGCGTCAAGATAGAATTTTTCAAGAAGTATCGTCAATTCCTGCGTAAGGATGATGGTGCCGCTCTCAGTGCTTCATCCTTTATTGAGACCTTTAAGCCATTCTTGCAGTATTATAGAAGCCTCAATGAATACGCTAAAAATACTCGCAAGTTTGAGAATGTATCAACAGCAAAGTTCCGTGATATATTGGCACAAGCCAAAGATCCAGAAAAGGCATTCTTTGAGGATTTGCCTGAAGCATTTGGTTATCAAGGTGAACAATTGACCAACAATCAAGAGTTCATAGAGCAATATCTTGGAAAGATTCAGACGGCTGTTCGAGAGTTGAATGTTTGTTACGACAATGCTATAAAACGTATAGAAAATCGAGTAAAAGAAGAGCTTTCCCTGGAAGGTTCGTATGAAGCGTACAAGCTGATTCTCGAAAATCGATACATGCATGTAAAGAAACATCTGCTCACAACAAAATGCCGTACATTCCTTGAACGCATATTAGCTCCTTCAGGTTCTCTAAAGGAGTTCTATGAGAAAATCTGTAATGTTGTTATTGATAAGCAACTTGTTCAGATGCGTGACAAAGAAGAAGAATCATTACTTGATAATCTGATATTCTTTTTCCATGAATTGGATCGTCATGTAGCCATATCTTCAATAGATGCAGGCTCTGATGAAGTTTTCAATTTTGAGATTGCATCAACATCTCATGGAATGGCACACTCTCAGACATATCGACTTCCTGAAAAGCAGAAAGCAAAAGCGAAAGAGATCGCAAAGTCCATTGAAGCGCTTCTGACAGGTGATAGTAACCTTGATGTATGCGTGTTACTTAAGATGTTAAACGAAAAATTAGCTAAATAATGGTTAGACATATCTTAGGCATATCTGGTGGCAAAGATAGTGCTGCCCTGGCAATATACATGAAGGATAAGTATCCGAATTTAAAAGTTGATTATTACAACTCAGATACTGGTTGCGAACTGGAAGAAACGGAGGTTTTAATCAATCGACTTGAATCTTATTTAGGCGGTATTACTCGCCTACGTGCAGCAGAAGGAAGTCCTGAGCCGACGCCTTTTGAACATTTTTTGAAGGCAAGTGGAAACTTCCTTCCTTCACCTCAAGCCAGATGGTGCACCCAAAAAATGAAACTTGCAGAAATGGAAAAATTTGTGGGTAACGAACCAACCATTTCGTATGTGGGGATTAGAGGAGACGAGGAGCGTGAAGGCTATGTCTCAACGAAACCTAACATTCAAGCAATTTTTCCTTTTAGGAAAAATATATGGAGTTTGGATGTTATCAATCAATTTTTGAGTCCAAAGAATGCAGATAAGGTTAGAACAATCTATCAGCAAGTATGTCCCGAGAATTTGGTTGATTCTGTACTTTTGGTTTTAGATACTCCCTTAACGAGAGACTTTTATTATAGTAAGAAGCTCAATGCGCTCTTAGATATAGATGTTAAGGTTTTCAATAAGGCTGTATATGAATACTTGAAGACAACGGATCTTCCTGTCGGACAGTTGGATGAATTTCCATTGATTGACAACGATGATATCCTTGTAAAGGATGACATTTTCACCATTTTGGAAGATTCAGGAGTTGGTGTACCTGCATACTATAAGCCTGTCGAATTTGAAGTAGATGGTAGAAAAGGTACCTATAGTCGTAGCCGTTCTGGTTGTTACTTTTGTTTTTACCAACAAAAGATAGAATGGATATGGCTATATGAGCAGCACCCTAATTTATTCAAGAAAGCAATGGAATTTGAAAAGGATGGTTATACATGGAATCAACATGAAAGCCTTTCTGAACTCATAAAACCTGAGCGTATTCGTCAAATCAAACTTGATGCAATCAAAAAGCAAGAAGCAAAGAAGAAACAAGGTGATGGAACTTTGCTTGGTCAGTTAGATGACGATGAAGAGATCATGTGTGCAAACTGTTTCATTTAAAATTGATACATTATGCTTAAGTCGAATGTAGTATGGCCTGAAAGCCGGCGTTTTAAGTCGCGTTCAGAGTGGGAGCCAATAGGTTTCTTCTCTGAAGCGTTATGTAACGCTACACAGTTTGATTTGTACTTGGGCTTCTTTTCTTCCTCTGCTATTAATGTACTAGCAGATAGCTTTGCTAGTTTCCTTTACCAAGGGGGAAAGATGAGAATGATTATAAACGATATTCTCTCTTCTGATGATAAGCACGTAATGATGGTTAGTGAATCAGACTCTAATATTCCATTTTTTGATTTGTCGAATTTGGAGTCATTGAGCTATACATTGTCAAACAGGGATAGACACTTCTTTGAATGTCTTGCGTGGTTGATAAAAAATGAGCGAATAGAAATAAAAATTGTTTCTCCCAAAGAGGGGCATGGTATATCTCATGCTAAATGTGGTCTTTTTAGCGATGGATTAAATAGAGTCGCTTTTGATGGCTCCTGCAATTTCTCGCGAACAGCTTTGATTGAAAACATAGAGAGCATTACTGCATTCTGCGACTGGGATGGTCAAGGTGATGTCTTTAAGATTAACGATATTCAAGATGAGTTCAATCGAACCTTCGAAGGCAACAATGATACTGTTACCTACTTGAGTTGCGATAAAGTAAAGACTGCAATTACTGCTACTTTTGCCGAAAAAGACATCAAAGAACTCATTGAGGATGAGAATATGCTAATTAGTAAATCTCTTGATAAAGAATTGCCATCAAGTATAAGTAAACATTTAACTAAAGCCAAGGTAAGAGTCCTTGATATGATTGATAAAATTGCACAGACCAAACCAGCTACAGAAGATTCGAATGTGCCTAAGTTTCCATTTCAAGAGCCAAGAGAGTATCAAAAAAAAGCTTTTGAAAATTGGAAAAATAATAAACAGCAAGGCTTATTTGCTATGGCTACAGGTACCGGTAAGACATTGACCTCATTGAACTGCTTATTGAATATCTATAAGAAATATCATTTCTATAAGTCTATCATTTTAGTTCCCACAATTACTTTAGTGGATCAATGGGAGCAAGAGTGCAAGCGATTCAATTTCAATAACATAGTAAAAGTTAGTTCCAAAAATGCTAAGTGGAAAGATGAGGTTGGTTCAATTAAGCTCAGAGAAGAAATAAATGATAATGCAAGCGTCTCGTATGTCATTATAGCCACTTACGCATCTTTTGCTCGAGAAGCAATCTTTAAAGAACTGATGTCTTTTAATAAGATTACCCAGAAACGCCTCCTGTTTATTGCCGATGAAGCACATAATATGGGAGCTGGTAGAATCTTGGATAGACTTAATGGTATCAAATTTTTGAGACGCATCGGTCTTTCTGCTACTCCAGAGAGACAATATGATGATGCCGGCAACAAAGCGGTGATGAATTTCTTTGGATGTGGAAAAAGTTATACTTTTGAATATTCAATGAGAGATGCTATTGAAAATGGCTTTCTTTGCAGATATTACTACTATCCTCACTTGGTAAGACTTACTGATGAGGAAATGTCTGAATATATGCATATTTCTACGCAACTTGCTAAATTCTACAGTAATGAACGTAAATGCTTTAATACAGATGATGATGTGGTAATGCGTCTGCTTCTTAAGCGTAAACGCATTATACACAAAGCTTCAAATAAGGATGCCATATTCAAAAGTATCTTAGAACAACGATACAAAGAAAAAGGTAATTTGAAATACACTTTAGTCTACGTGCCAGAAGGAGCCCGTCCTGATGATGAGCATTCGGATATGTATGACAAATGTGAAGGTGTTGAATCTGATGATTATTCTGAAAACCTAATTGATAAGTATTCTCAGATAATCTTAGATGTGAGTAACGAAACAACAGTAAAAAAGTTCGTTTCCGGTATCAAAGAGAGAGGTATTATACTTGATCAATTCGCTAAAGGCGAAATTGAAGTACTTACTTCTATGAAATGTTTGGATGAAGGTGTTGATGTACCACGTAGTGAAATGGCAATATTCTGTGCAAGCACTGGTAATCCAAGGCAATTTATACAGCGTCGAGGACGTATCTTAAGAAAACATCCTAATAAGCATATGGCTGTTATTCATGACTTAGTTATTGTTCCTGAGATAAATTCAGAACAAGATAACTATGCGATGGAACGCAGCCTGCTCCAAAGTGAATTAAAACGAGTTCATGACTTCGCCATTCTTTCGGAAAATGCAGATTTTGCATATACTGAATTAGAAGACGTTACGTCATATTATAACCTTTCAATATTCTAAAGATGGCATACAAATCAAATCTTGACAAAATGCTCGAAGCAGTGCTTTTGGACGAGCAGTTAATGAAGTTTGGCAAGTATGAGGCTTATGAAGTCGGCAATATTTATCAAGCTTTAGAATCAGACAATTACGTCATTAACGTAGTTGCCCAAATTATAAAAAGATGTTCAGAAGACGACGCCAAAGAAAGCGAAATCTGGAGAGAAATTAATGACTATTTAAAAAGAAACGTATGATTATAAAGGAATTACGAATCAAGAATTTCCGAAGCTACTATGGCGATAACAATCGTTTTGTCTTTTCGGATGGGCTTACGCTTATTATCGGGGACAACGGTGATGGTAAGACAACTTTCTTTGAAGCGCTTCAATGGTTATTCAATACTACCGTGAATAAAGGTAGTATGGATCATGTTTCTGAAATGAGAAAATCAAAATTGGAAATTGGTGAATCAGATGAAGTCACTGTATCAATGCTTTTTGACCATGATGGGGAGAAGAGCGTTGAGAAATCGTTTACATTTGAACGCACTGGAGAAGATACATTCAAGGTTGGTACTCTTATGTATCGTGGTTTAGAGACTAATAATTCAGAGCGTGTTTCTGTCAATGGGAAAACATTAATTGATAGATGCTATGATGCTTTCATACAGCGTTTCAGCATGTTTAAGGGTGAATCAGAACTTAATGTTTTCGATAGCCCTACTGCACTGAAGGATTTGGTGGATAAATATTCGGGTATCCGTCAGTTTGATAAGCTTGAAGAGTTCTCTGCAGTATTTGCTCAAAAAGCAAATACTGCTTATCTCAAGCAGATTAAATCTGACGAAAAAGTATCTAAGGAAGCTAATTCTTTGGAACTTAAGATAAAGCATAAAGCAGACGAAATAAGTCAAACTAAGACAGACATAAAGGAAAAGACCCATTCACTTGAGTTATTCACTACAAAACTCTCACAATTAGAGCAAAGTCAAGAGACATCAGAACGATACAAAGATATTTCCAACCGCCTCAAGACGAAGCAGGAGAAAGCAACGAAGTTAAGAGCCCAAATAGGAATGGTTGATTATAATCATAGTTTGCTTGATAAATTGTGGATTCTTGGTGCATTTCCCCCAATTCTCAAAGAATTTCAACATAAATGTTCTGCTTTGAGCAAGGAAAAACGTCAACTCGAACGAGAATTTGATAAGCAACAAGCTGCTGCAAAAGCAAAACTTGATACTATCAAGGAATTACAGGGTGTGTTAATTAATGGCGCGACTGAGCTTCCATGGTATTTGCCAAATCAGGAAACTATGGAAGAGATGCTTCATGACCACATCTGTAAAGTATGTGGACGGCCAGCACCTGAAGATTCAGAGGCTTATAAATTCATGTTGCATAAACTTGAAGATTATAAGCGTCATGCTGAAGCCAAAATCAAAAAGGAAGCAGCAGAAAAAGAAATCGAAGAACAATCTCTTTTCAAAAAACGATACATAGACGAATTACATAGTCTGAGTATACAGCTAAGTGGAACAGAAGAGTCAAAAATATCAGCTATTGCAGGTAACATCAAAGATCGTATAGAACTCGTTGCAAGATTAACGAATGATCTCAATGCTATTAATGAGGAAATTCGTGATATAACAGACGAGAAGTCTAGATTGTTGATTCAGGCCGGCAATATTCCTGAGAGTGTTCTTGAAGCTCAGTTCAATGATATTCGTGGCTTATTCGACCAAAAAGAAAGAACCACGGTGAGACTCGCGCAATTGAATAGTGATCTACACAAGCTCAATGAGGAAATGAATGAATTACAAGTTATGCTCGACTCATTATCACCTTCAAGTTCACAAGTAAAGGCAATGAGAAATGTACATCGTACTCTTGATGAAATTTCGAAAGCTTTTTCTAAAGCGAAGAAGGAAAATCTAAGAAGATTCCTTAATGATATGCAAGATAAAGCAAACGAGTATCTTGAAGAGTTGAGTGCTAATGATTTTCATGGAGAAATCAGACTCATGCAAACAGCCGATGACTCAACAGAAATCAAATTGTATAGTTCAAACAATACAGAAATCAAGAAGCCTTCAGGCTCACAAAAAACGGTTATGTATATTTCCGTCTTATTTGCAATTTCAGATTTCACCAAACTAAAGAGGGATGAGGATTATCCTCTAATTTTTGATGCTGCAACGTCTTCTTTTGGCGATTCAAAAGAAAAAGAATTCTATAATGTCATTGATAAGCTAAACAAACAGTGTATCATTGTCACTAAGGACTTTATTTCAGAGGGAAAAGTTCGTCAGAAAGACATCGAAGGTCTTACATGTTCTGTATATCGTATCCAAAAGGCTGAGGGATTTGACCAAAGAAATATGGCAACCATTCGTACAACAGTTGAAAACTTGAAATAATATGGAATCATTATATGAACTTTGGGGTAAAAGAAACCCTCAATGGGAAAAACGCTATCAAGATTCAATCTTAGAAGTGTTCTCAGATTATGGTAAAGGAGTAAATAAATATCAAGATGCACGTGGAAAAATATTCGGTGCTGGATATGAAATGTACATTTTGGCTTTCTTTATTGGTTTATATTATAACCAGACGAAGCCACTTACAGATGATAAGGCAAAATTGAAAACCTTAGGGCAAGCTATCATGTATTGGGGAAATATTGAGACCAGAACTGGTAGAACTGCTTATCCGCGTATTCGAGATTATATGTTTGCAGCATTGATTGCCCGTACCGACATCGATTTTATTGCTCTTGAAAAAGGTGATATTACAGCAAGAAGCGTTGTTGATAAAATGATCGAAAAGATGGAACAATATGCTAACTTTGGATTTGATTATATTCAAGAAAAACTTGAGGATGATCCTAACTACTTCTTTAAAGAAACAGCTTTCCTCAATGTGTTTCAATCTTTCATCAACAAGACAGAGGAGGATGTTGACTCTGAAGGTCCAGAAGAACTATAAATTATATCATTACCCAGACGGAACAATACGTCTGGGTAATAATGTGACAACTTAATATAAATACGAATGGCTAATTTATTAGATGAAGTGACAGGACATGACAATGATATTGACCGTTACATCCATGTAATAGATAGTCAACATTTCAGAGTGCCAACTGAAGAAAGCTGTACGCGAGAAAACTTGCAACTATTAGTCTATACTCTGAATCATATTTATCAAGAAGGCAGAACACTCAAACCATATATTCTATAAAAGGATGAAAAAAAGTGGCTGTAGAACCGGATATTAAATTGTAACCTGACAAAAAGAACATGATAAAACTCCGTTGCGTAGTAGAACGAATCACCTACCAGAATCCTGAAAACGGTTATTCAGTGATGAAAGTCAAGGTAAAAGGTTACAATGACCTCGTGACCTTGGTGGGCAATCTCTTGGAAGTGCCTGCCGGAAGCGTGCTGCTGTGCGATGGGGATTGGAAGGTGGACAAACGGTATGGCAGCCAGTTTGTATGCCAATCGTGGGAGGAAGTAATGCCGGCCACAGTCTATGGCATCGAGAAATATCTGGGAAGCGGACTGGTAAAAGGCATCGGTCCGAAATTTGCCCAACTCATCGTCCGTCAGTTTGGTCTGGAAACCATCGATGTGATCGAGACAGACATCGAACGGCTTTACGAGGTGCCGGGCATCGGAAAAAAACGCGTGGAGAAGATTCGCGAGAGTTGGGAGAAGCAGAAGGACATCAAGAATGTGATGCTTTTCCTGCAGGGGTATGGTGTCAGTACGGCCTATGCGGCCAAGATTTACCGCCAGTACGGCAAGGAAAGCATCGACAAGGTAAAGGAGAACCCTTACCGACTAGCTGACGACATCTGGGGCATCGGCTTCAAAACGGCCGACAGCATTGCAGCGAAGATGGGCTACGAAAAGAATGACCTGCGCCGCTGTAAGAGTGGCATCATCTACACCTTGAATCAGTTGGCCAACGAAGGGCATGTCTATGCTGAAGAGGAACAGTTGGTAAAAGCCGCTTTGGAATTGCTGGAAGCGGACGAAGCGCCTATCCGAGAGGCTTTGCGTAATATGGTGCAAACGGATGACTTGAAGTTGGAAGACGAAGCCATCTATCTGCCGCCTTTCTATTTTGCCGAAGTAGGTACGACCAACAGGCTGCAGGCTTTGCTCCGTGAATCAGAACAGGATCTCTTTGCCAAGAAGATGGATGTGCAGGCTTTATCGAAGGAAACAGGCATTGAATATGACGAGGTGCAGTTGCAAGCCATCGAGGAAGCCATCCGTTCAAAGGTGATGGTATTGACGGGTGGACCGGGTACCGGTAAGACGACCACTACGCAGGGTATCATTGCGGCTTTGAAGCATATGGGACTTCGCATTCTGCTGGCGGCTCCTACGGGACGGGCAGCCAAACGTATGAGCGAAGCCACCGGCATGGAGGCCAAGACCATTCACCGGCTGCTGGAGTTCAATCCGAAAGACGGCTACAAGCGGAACGATGAGAATCCCCTGGAAGGGGACGCACTGATTGTGGACGAGTGTTCGATGATTGACATCATCCTGATGAACAACCTGATGAAGGCCATTCCCTCTTCCATGCGCGTGGTCTTCGTAGGCGACATTGACCAGTTGCCGAGTGTAGGTGCCGGCAACGTGTTGCGCGACATCATTGAGAGTGAAAAGATTCCAGTGATTCGACTGACCCGCATTTTCCGTCAGGCGCAGACCAGCCGCATTGTGATGAGTGCCCATGCCATCAACCAGGGACGTTTCCCTGATACAAGCAACGGCAAGCAGACGGACTTCTTTTTCATCCAGCAGGAGGAGCCGGAAAAAGTGGCGGAAGACATCGTCAATCTAGTGAAGAATAGACTACCGAAAGCCTACAGCCAAAGGGTGAGCAACATTCAGGTATTGACCCCCATGCAACGCGGTGTGGTGGGTGCTGCCAATCTGAACATGGCCCTGCAAAATGCACTGAACCCTTCTCAGATTGCCTTGAACCGGGGCGGCTATTCCTTCCGTCAGGGCGACCGGGTGATGCAGCTGCGCAACAACTACGACAAGGAGGTGTTCAACGGGGACCTTGGCTATGTGGAATCGGTGGATATGGAGGAACGTACGCTGCTGGTGAACTTTGAGGAGCGTCTGGTGGAATACGAAGCTTCAGAACTGGATGAGTTGACACTGGCCTACGCTACGACCATTCACAAGTCACAAGGATCGGAATATCCCATCGTGGTGATGCCTGTTCTTATGACACACTATGTTATGCTTCAGCGTAACCTGATTTATACGGGCATCACCCGTGCCAAGAAGATTTGCGTGCTCATCGGTACCAAAAAGGCGCTCTCTTTTGCCATCCGCAACATGTCGGTGCTGAAACGGAACACGAAACTGAAGGAGCGTCTGAATCCGGAATTGGCAAAACCCACGGAGGAGAAGTTGAGCAAGATATATTCGGTGAACGAACCTGTTATGGAAGCAGCCGCCGAACCCAGCGAAAGCTACGGAAAGGAACAACCTACCATTAAAACGAAAATGAATGACAACCATGATGACCATTGATACTACCAATATGTGTTCCCACCTTCAAAAGAAACTGTTTCAGCCGGAAGGTGCATATTATCCGATATGGCAAGCCATACAGGAGGATGAAGAAATCACTGCAGTGGTACGCAGTCGACAACTCCATATCTACCGCAACGGCAAGAAAGTACTGATTCTGGCAGGTAAGGCGCAGCCTAAAATTGTCAGAGAGGACAAGCTCAACGAGCTGATTCGATAAATTCAATACAACCATTCACCATGAACAAGATAGATAAAAGCAATGTGATAAAAGCAATCATAAAAGAGATTGCCAAGCAATACAAGTTAAGCTACCAGCCAACTGATTGTACCTGTGATGACAATTGTTCGGAAGTAACAGTCAAAGCGGATAATGACTGGAATACCTTGCAGGAGCAATTGAAAAGACAAGGCATTGACCATATTGACTGGTATGAAAATATCTGGAAACAACTGGAAAATCCGGGAAAAACAGTTCTGAAAGACACTCCCTTTAAAAGAAGAAAACGGTTTTTCTTCAAGGAATGTGCCATCAGCAGATGGAACAGATATAATCCGGAAGAATGGTGGGAAGATGTAGATGAAGGAGAACAATTGGTACTGATTCGTGATTACAACAACAAGCATGATTTCAATGCAGTTGCCATAGCCTTTGCCGGAGACTATGAAGGTGACCCTGAGAATTTCGATTTCGAATACATCATCGGCTACGTTCCCCAAAGCGATAACGAACTGATTGCTCAATTGATGGACCAAGGCTTGCACAATACTTTCATTGCTGAACTGACTACAAAGAAAATGAATGGCACCATGAAAGAGCGTCTACGCATGACTATCTATGTCCAAAGTGACGAAGAACTGGAAGATATGGAAGCCCTATCCTGCAACACCTTTGCTGTGAAAGTAAACAAAGATGACTTTAAGGGCATTTCGAATGAACTTGAAAATCTCGGATCTGTAGAGTTTCAATGGGGTGGATTCCCCATATCGCTGAAAGACCTTCCTCAAAAGAATGACGAGGTAATCTTCCTTTGTCCCGCAGGAAGAAAGACCAGGTTGTATCGCATGAAAGTGATGGCACGGGGAGAATATGAAGCCGCTAAATTTCTGGATGTTGAACCGGTGGATTTAATGTTTGACGATGACACTACGATTTTTATCCTGACCAATATCCAGGGGCCATTGAGCTGCAAAAACAAAGACCTGGAGTTCCTGGACTTCCAGCAAATCCCTACCAGCGAACCAGAGGGAAGACTATCTCCGGATATAAAGGAACATTTCAAACAATTATTTGATTGCGAGTAATATGTGATAGTCAGTATTCAGTAGATTTGAAAACCAAGAAAGCGAACAAACAAAACGGAGCAGGCTGTAACAGTTTGCTCCGTTTTTGCATGTTATCACTTCGCCTTCGGCAACCGGATTTTCTTGTTCTTCTCCTCCCAGGCATCCACATAGTTGTTCAGCGCTTCGGAGATAACATCCTTCAAGAGGATGCCTTCCACGAGGGAAATGTACTTCACTTTGCGAACCAAATCCGGATCCACGATGAAGGTGGCGCGGATTTCCTGGGGCTTCTTGACACTTTTGGCTGTTTCTCCTTTCTTGGGGCGACCCACATTCTCCCTGCGTTTGGCATCCAGTTTGGACTTCAGTTGCTCGGGAGCAGCCGTTTCGGTTGTTTCCTGCTTAGAAGATGCTTTTGCAGGTGCTGCCTTCGGAATTTCCTGCTTATCATCTTGAGCTGCTGGCTGTTCCGCTTGTTCTGCGACTTGTTCAACAGCTTTTTCCTTAGGCTGTTCCTTTGCCAGTTCTGCTTGATTGGCTTCACCCATGAAGCCGTCCATCAATAAGGATAAATTCTTCTTACTCATATTGCTTACTTTATTACTTGTTTACTTGCTGATTTACTTACTATGTTACCAATAACCTTTGTGATTAGTCATATAATAATATAGTTTACCTATTTTCCTCCCGACTGATTATTTCATCGGTCAGTGTCCGATAGTCCGCTGCGCCATTGCTTTTCGGGTCGTATTCAAAGATGGTCTGACCGGACA
>ENA-ORTF01002883-ORTF01002883.1-human-gut-metagenome-genome-assembly--contig:-NODE-2883-length-16126-cov-2.926514_pt1 | contig 16126 bp, 13 predicted proteins | sample MGYA00241908_ERZ509180 | MGnify/ENA primary metagenome ERZ509180 (study PRJEB26280, sample SAMEA2338814) | human gut metagenome | biome: human gut; feature: human-associated habitat; material: faeces... | reverse complement strand
TAGCTGTAGCTTTCAGCATTTCAGAATACAAGGCTTCTTATCCGGGCGCACCTTTTATGGGGACTTTTTTTAATGTGAAAAAAGAAGGGTATAGCTGCTTCATCTTTGTCCATACTAAGGAAAAAGAAGGAGAGGGAAAGCTATGGATTTTAAACAGAGCGAAACAAAGAAAAACCTTATGCGTGCCTTTGCAGGGGAAAGTCAGGCGAGAAACCGTTATATCTTCGCTGCGGCGCAGGCGAAAGAACAGAAAATGCAGGTGGTGGAATTTGTATTCAGGTTTACTGCCAAGCAGGAGGAGGCGCATGCGGCGGTTTTTTATCAGCATTTGAAGAAGCTTTCGGGGGAAACGGTTCACATTGACGGCGGCTATCCTGTGGATATTTACGAATCCGTTTCGGAGCTTTTGCGTGCGGCAGAGCATAACGAATATGAAGAATTTGACCCGGTATATCAGGCGTTTGGGGATAAGGCGCTGGAGGAGGGCTTTCCGCAGGTGGCAGCATCCTTTCATCAGATTGCAGGCATTGAAAAAACACATGGAGACCGTTTTGGACAGCTTGCAAATTTATTGGAGGAAAATAAATTATTCATCAATTCTGTGGAATGTAAATGGATGTGCTTAAATTGCGGCTTTATTTTTGAAGGGAAGGAGGCTCCGCAGGAATGTCCTGTTTGTCAGCATGACAGGGGCTTTTTCATTCGATTGGAGCTGGCACCCTATACGGCAAAGGCATAAAAAAGGGGATAAGGCAAAGTTACCTTATCCCATACATAGCCTTTAAAAGGGCGCATTGTTCCAATGCTTGCCGTTGATGGTGGCATGTTCATCTTCTTCTAAGGGGATGACAATGCACTTTTTACCATTGATAAATTCCGTCTGGATGGCAGGCAGCTTTTCCGCAGAAACCTGCAAAATGACCTCTTTTTCAGGGAGGGCTTCCTTTTCCTCCAATTTTTGCTTCAGGCTTTCTACCTCTAATGCCAGCACATTCGCTTTTTTCGCGGCAGCGTGCGTTTGCAATGCCTTGCTGTCAATCAGATTTTCCGCAAGGGGAGGGGTATCGCCGAAGGCTTCCTCACAAATTTCCTCCACCTTGGAAATGACTTCCTCGGAAAGACCTTTTTCTGCCATAGCCTCCCGAATGGCAGGCGGTGTTAGGAGAACAGGCTCGTTTTCAAACACATTTTTGTGTTCCTCCACCATATCATTCAAATCCTGCTGAATATCCAGAATGACGGTTTTCGCATCCTCCACCTCCTCGGAAATAACATCCTTTAAAATGCCATGGAAGGTCTTTTTTTCCTCGGCGGCGGTGCGCTTTGCTTCACAGCCCAAAACCTCCTGCATGAACGCAGGCTGCGCCTTTTTGGCATCCTTCACATAATAGCCCATGGCATTTACATCACTGCTGCGGTCGGAAAAGGCAGGAAAAAGAAACCCTGTTTCGGGGACGGAAACCACCCAATCACGAATACGAGGCGCGATGATGTTTTTATCCTTATGATAGCCTAAGCCCGCTTTTGTCAGCTCGACAGGGCAGATGGCACATAGGACATATTCATAAACCTCTTCGGATTCGTCCAGCTTATTGTTGTCGGTCGTTTTCGTGATAACATCATAGGCATCATGGAACAGGAGAATCAGATAATTCCCTGCAAAATCATATTCGCGAATGATGCGCTCATAAAGCAAATCCAACAGCCCATCCTGCTTCAAAGCACTGTCGCGCAGGGCAAGGAAGAACTTCTGCGCTTCTTCTCCTGCTTCATCCCTGCGGAAGGAAAGCTCTAAAAGGTTGTTGCCGATTGTGCCGGAAAGAGCCTTTTTTGCAATTTCCAGATATTTATAAAACTCATCCTCCTCCAGATTGAGAAAGGTTTCGTCGATATGTAAGAGAATATTTTTTTGGTTGTCCACATAACAGCCGCGCAATTTCGTAAAGGTGCAGGCATCTTTTTTGAAGCGGCGCTTTAATTCCAAAATGTCTTTTTTCTGCATGGGTTGCTCCCTTCTTTCGTTTTGATTTCAAAAGCTATTATAAATACTTTTTTCGGGGAAAGCAAATGAAAGATTAAGATAGGATAGGAGTATAAAAAAAGAACCTTGAAAAAATCAAGGCTCCTAGAAAAAGTGCGGCTGGTGGGACTCGAACCCACACGCTGTCACCAGCGTCAGATTTTGAGTCTGATGCGTCTGCCAGTTCCGCCACAGCCGCAGAAATAAACTGCTTAAATATAATAGCATATCTTTTCCAAGAATGCAAGGAAAATTTTTCGTAATTTCTTAGCTTATCTTAATCGTTCTTTAAGGAAAAACATGGATTATTCACCTGACGTTCATACTTCGTTCAAATTCAAACAGTATAATAACGGCATAAGATAAAACAAAGCCATAAAAGATATGGAGGGATAGAGCATGTACGAATATGATGAGTACAATCCGAAAAAGAAAGATGAATATGAAGAAACAGAGCAGGAGTCCATTGTGTATTCCGCAGACGGCATGGAAGACGAACCCCATGTAGACGGAGAATCCATAGAGATGGAGGCAGAGGTGATTTCCGGCGAGGAATATACAGAGGAAATTTCCGGTGAGCAATTTTCCGAGGAGGAGGGCTTTTCTGAACAGGAAAGCGTTTCGGAAGCCACTGCTGAGGAAGGCGCAGAGAAAGCAGAAGCCTTTGCGGAAGAAACCGCAGAAGCAGAGCAGGAATATACAGGTCCCTGCGTCAGAGAATATCATTATGAGGAAAAGGTGAAAAAGCCGAAAAGAAAGCAGAGCGGAAACGGCTGGAAGAAATTCATTGCAGCCTGTCTGGTTTGCAGCATCGCAGGCGGCTCTGCGATTGGGGTCAGCTACAGCGCGGCACAGAGCCATTTCGGAAAGGAAACCGGTGCAAAGACCGCATCCACAAGCAATACGGAAAGTGTATCCTATCTGACGAACGGGCTTTCCACTGTGGATATCGTGAAGAAGGTAAAGCCCTCTGTTGTCAGCGTTTCCACTACCACAACAGGCGTGACACAGTATATGGGGCATTTCACTGTACCATACGAAGCAGAGGGCGCAGGCAGCGGCGTGATCTTCTATTCGGATGATGATAAGATTGCCATTGCGACAAATAACCATGTCATCGAGGGTGCAAATTCCATTTATGTGACACTGGACGGCGATAAGAGCGTACCGGCGAAGGTAGTCGGTACAAAGAGCGAATCTGACCTGGCGGTGCTTTCTGTTTCTTGGTCTGATTTGAAAAAGGCAGGCGTGGAAAAGGTAACAACCGCAACCTTCGGCGATTCGGATGACCTTGAGGTCGGCGAATGTGTCATTGCTATCGGCAACGCCATGGGCATGGGGCTTTCCGCAACGGACGGCATTGTCAGCATGAAGGAGCAGACCATTAACGTAGACGGCAATTCCCTGACCGTTTTGCAGACCAGTGCGGCAATCAACAGCGGCAACAGCGGCGGCGCACTGGTAAACAGCAAGGGCGAGGTCATCGGGATCAATACGGCAAAATATAATTCCTCTATGGCGGAGGGCATGGGCTATGCCATCCCCAGCAATCAGATTAAGCCAACCGTAGAAAGCCTGCTGGAAACAGGCACACAGCCGCAGCCCTATATCGGCATTACCGGTACAAACGCATCTCTGTATAACCTTGAGGTCGGCGCACTGGTGCTTGAGGTAAAGGACAACAGCCCTGCGGCAGCGGCAGGGCTGCAATCCGGCGACATTATCACACAGTTCAATGGCAAGACCATTAAGGATATGGACAGCCTGCTGAACGCAATGGACAGCTCGGATATCGGCAAAAAGGTTGACCTGACGGTTGTGAGAGATAACAAGGATAAAATCAAGCTGCAGCTTACCGTTGCAGATAAAAACAGCTAAAGCAATTCCTACAGATAAAAATTAAGAAAAATGCGGTTGAAATGCCGATTCACATACATTCACATAGATTCTTTCTATCAACGACCGAAAAAATCGAATGATATAGATAAACTTGCATCAGAAAAACTCCTATTGCAGACAGTGTAGACAGCTTGCAGTAGGAGTTTTTTTGTGGGGGGATATTTTTATTTGCCTGTCATGACTTTTTCGGCAAACTCCGTCACAACAATGGAATCATAAGGGATTTTCTGCGAAAGCTCCTTTCCTTCCATCATGATTTTCTGGATGAGGACAAAGCCTTCAGGGGAAACGGTCGGGTCGGTTTTCCAGGTATCCTGTTTCTGATAGCGCTCCACGATGGTGGTGAGGGTATCGAGGTCGGTTTCGGCAAACTGCGGCTGAATTACCTTTGCAATTTCTGCGGCAGAATGGCTTTCTACCCACTGCTGCCCTTTATAAATGGCACGGGTGAAGGCTTCGACGACATCGGGATGTGCCTGCAGGAAAGCATCCTGTGCCATATAAACGGTGTAAGGCACATAGCCGCTTGCTTCACCCAGAGATGCCACAATATGCCCCTTGCCGCTCTGCTCAAGCGTGGTTGCGGCAGGCTCAAATTCTACGGTATAATCGCCGACCTCTCCCAGAAATGCGCCTGCGGTGGAGGTGAAATCAATGTTGTTGATGATTTCCATATCCTTACCGATGGTCATGCCGTTTTCCTTGATGATATATTCCAGAACCATTTCCGGCATGCCGCCCAATCTGCCGCCGATGACGGATTTTCCTTCCAAATCAGACCATTGGAAATCGGGCTCCTCCTCTCTGGAAACAAGAAAATTCCCTGCGCGCTGGGTCAGCTGGGCGAAGGTTTTGGGGTAATCTGCCTTCCCTTCGGCATAGACATACAGACCTGCCTCTGTGCCAAGCAGGGCAATATCCGCGGAATCGGAAAGCAGGGCAGTCATGGATTTATCCGCGCCATTGCCGACCGCAACGCTCACCGCTAAGCCCTCCTCCTCGAAAAAGCCCAATTCCTGTGCGACATACTGCGGCGCATAAAAAACAGAATGGACGACCTCATTCAGACGGACGGGAGTCAGCGTTTCCTCTGCCGTTTCTGTGCCGCAGCCAACTCCTGCGGATAGGCAGAGCGCCCCCGATAAAGCCAAGCAAAGTTTCTTTTTCATAGCCGTTCCTCCTAAGAGACTGATTCTGATTTATGATATGCCATATCTCGGAAAAAGGTGTGCTGTATTTTTTTTCGTGTCAGATATATTTTTTCGCGATTTTGTAGTATAATTATTTTTAATATGGAAAATTAGGCTTATATCGCCTTGTATATAAATTTTGTGATGACAGGAGGCTATTTTCATGGCTGAAAAAATCATGCTGATTGACGGCAACAGTATTGTGAACCGTGCATTTTACGGCGTTCCGCTGCTGACCAACGGAGAAGGTCGCTATACCAACGGGGTATATGGATTTCTGAATATTTTATTTAAGCTTCTGGATGAGGAGCAGCCCGATTATCTGGCGGTGGCGTTTGATTTGCATGCGCCCACCTTCCGCCACAGAACCTTTGACGGCTACAAGGGAACCAGAAAGGGTATGCCGGAGGAGTTGCGCGAACAAATGCCCCTTTTGAAGGAGGTACTGCAGGCCATGCACATCCCTATTTTCGAGCAGGAGGGCTTTGAGGCGGACGATATTCTGGGGACGCTTTCCGCTCTGGCGGAGAAAAACGGCATTGTGCCTGTTGTGGTTTCGGGGGACAGAGACCTTTTGCAGCTGGCAGGGGAAACCCTCAAGGTGCGGATTCCCAAAACGAAGGGCGGACGCACGGAAACAGAGGATTATTACGCGGCGGATGTGCAGGCGAAATATGGCGTGACACCTGCCGAATTTATTGATATGAAGGCACTGATGGGGGATGCGTCCGATAATATCCCCGGCGTGCCCGGCATTGGCGAAAAAACCGCGGTGAAGATTATCACGCAGTATCACGATATTGAAACGGCGATTGCCCATGCGGCGGAAATCAAACCGAAAAAGGCATCCGAAAACCTTGCGGCGTATCAGGAGCAGGCAAGATTGAGTAAATTTCTGGCGACGATTGTGCGGGATATGCCTTTAGAATGGGATAAGGAGACCCTGAAAATCGGCGATATGTTTAACCAGACGGCATACGAATTGGTAAAACGTCTGGAATTTAAGAGCATGTTCAGCCGCTTTGAGGGGAGTGCTTCCACGCCCAAGCAGGCAGAGCAGACCTATCGCTTTGTTGCGGATAGGGAAGGTGCGAAGGAGGTGCTTGCCGCGCTCAAAAAGGGCGAGGTCGGGTATGCCTTTGTTTACGAAAACGAGGAAGGACAGGGGCTTGCGCTCTATCAGGAGCAGCTTGGCGGTGTCTGGATGGAAGCATCCATGGCATTTTTGATGCAGGAGCTTCTGGAGATATTTCAGCCGTTTTTTGCGGACAGCGCATACCGTAAAATCGGGCATGATGTGAAGAAGGATATCCGTTTCCTGCGCAGCTATGGCTATGACGGCTTTACGGCGGAATTTGATACCGCTATCGGGGCGTATATCCTCAATGCGACGGGCAGCTCCTACGAATATGACGATATTGCGGCAGCCTTTCTGAATGAAACCTATCCTTCGCAGGAGGAGGTTTTCGGGAAGGGCAGAACGAAAAAGGCCTTTGCTGCGTTGCCCGAAGCAGAACGCACCGCCTATGGCGCAAGGCAGGCGGAGATTTTCTTCCGCGCAAGAAAAGTGATGGAGGAGCGGCTTGCGGAAAATGAGCAGAAAAGCCTGTTTTATGATATGGAAATGCCGCTGATTTACGTTCTGGCGGATATGGAAAAATACGGCATCAAGGTGGATAAGGCGGCGCTTTTGGCGTATCAGAAGCGTCTGGGCGAAAGTCTGGACGGCATGGAAGAAGAAATTTACGCATTGGCAGGGGAAAAATTCAACATCAATTCCCCGAAGCAGTTAGGCGTGATTTTATTTGAAAAGCTGGGGCTGAAGGGTGGCAAAAAGACCAAAACGGGCTATTCCACCGCGGCGGATGTGCTGGAAAAGCTGCGGACGGCGCATCCCATTGTGGAGCGGATTCTGCACTACAGACAGCTGGCGAAGCTGAAAAGCACCTATGCGGACGGACTTCTGGCGGTGATGGATGCCGAAACGGAGAAGATTTATTCCACCTTCAACCAGACCATTACGGCAACGGGACGGATTTCCTCAACAGAGCCGAATTTGCAGAATATTCCTGTCCGCTTGGAGCTGGGCAGAGAGCTTCGGAAAATCTTCATTCCCGAAAGTGCGGAATTCTGCTTTCTGGATGCCGATTATTCGCAGATTGAGCTGCGTGTACTGGCGCATATCTCCGGGGATGAAAGCCTGATTGCAGCGTTCAAAAGCAATCAGGATATTCACCGCATGACGGCTTCGCAGGTATTCCATGTGCCGTTTGACGAGGTGACACCATTACAGAGAAGCAATGCCAAGGCGGTTAATTTCGGCATTATCTACGGCAAGGGCGCGTTTAGCTTGGGGCAGGATTTAGGCATCAGCCGCAAGGAGGCGGAGGAGTACATCAACGCTTACTTCGCGAGATATCCCAAAATCAAGACCTTTATGGAGGATACGATTAAAAACGGGACGAAAAACGGCTATGTCTCTACGCTTTGGAACCGCCGCAGAAATATGCCCGAATTGCAGAGCAGCAATTTCATGCAGAGGGCGGCAGGTGAACGCGCGGCAATGAATATGCCTATTCAGGGCACTGCTGCGGATATTATTAAGCTGGCAATGATAAAGGTGCATCGTGCCTTGCAGGAGGGCGGCTATCGTTCTCGTCTGATTTTGCAGGTACACGATGAGCTGCTGATTGAAGCATATAAAGAAGAAAAGGATGCTGTCGCAAAAATCCTGAAGGAAAACATGGAGCATGCGGCGGATTTACTGGTTCCCTTGGATGTGGATGTGCATGAGGGCGCATCGTGGTTCGAGGCGAAATAAAAAAGAGGGGAAACGAAATGAAGGTAATCGGTTTGACAGGCGGCACGGGCAGCGGTAAAAGCGTTGTCAGCAAAAGCCTTGCGGCGGCAGGCGCAGTGGTGATTGATGCGGATAAAATTGCGCACGAAATCATTTTAAAAGGCGAGCCTGCATATCAGGAAATTGTGAAGTATTACGGAACGGGAATTTTGGATGCAAAAGGAAATATCATACGCAGAAGGCTGGGGGAAATTGTATTCCATGATGCCGAAAAGCTGGCATTTTTGAACCAATGCACCCATAAATATATCTGTGCGGAGGTGGACAGACAGATTGCCAAGGCAGAGAAGGAAAACACCGCCAGGGCAGTGATTCTGGATGCGCCGCTCCTGCTTGAGGCAGGGCTGGAAAGCCGCTGTGATACGGTCTGGGTGGTCTATGCCGATCCGGAGGTGCGCGCAAAACGCGTGATGGCACGCGATGGTGTCAGCTATGACCTTGCCAAGGCGCGCATTGCCAACCAGAAAAGCTGGGAGGAATATAAGGAGTCGGCATCGGTTGTGATTGACAACAGCAAAGAGCTTGCCTATTTACAGGGGCAGTTGGATGAAATTTTAAAAACAATATAAAAAGGAAGCAAGGAACAATGATTCGATGTATCAGGAAATTGTTTACGCTGGCGGTGGTGCTGGTGCTGCTGGCGGCGTTTGGCTATAGTGTGGTTTTGCCGCGTGTGCTGCCTTTGCAGTATCGGGATATTGTGGAGCAGTATGCGGCGGAATATGGCTTGGAGGAGGCCTTTGTGTATGGTGTGATTTTCTGCGAAAGCCATTTTGAGCCGGATGTCATATCTTCTGCGGATGCCATTGGGCTGATGCAGGTGACGGAGGAAACGGGAAAATGGGCGGCGGCACAGATGGGACTTGACCCCGCAACCATTGACCTGACCGACCCGGATACGAATATCCATATCGGCTGCTGGTATTTAAGCTGGCTGAATGAGAAATTCGGCGGTGTTTCGGAAACTGTTCTGGCAGGCTATAACGCAGGGCATGGCAGCGTGGCGCGGTGGCTTGCGGATGAGGAAATGAGCTGGGACGGCATTACGCTGGATGAAATTCCATACGAGGAAACGAAAAGCTATGTGAAACGAGTGAAGCTGGCGGAGCAGGCATATCGGCTGCGGCTGCGCCTGCAAGCGTATCTGGAGGAAACTCCGCTTGGTGTGTATGCAGACAGAACTGCGGATTTGGAAGGAAATGAAGAATGATGAAAAAAAGGATTTTTCTCCTTTTGCTGATTTTCTGCCTTGGGCTTGGCGGCTGTGGCAAGAAGGAGGAGCAAACGAAGAAGAAAACGACGGCAACAGAGGAGGTGGGCATTGCATCCAAAGACGCAATGCTGACGCTTTCCATGCGGATTCCGGAAACGCTGAATCCGTTGCTGAACAGAGAAGAAACGGTTGATCGTATCCTCAAGCTGCTGTTTCTGCCGCTACTTGATTTTGACGAAAGCGGCAAGGCATGCCCTGCTGTGGCGCAGAATTGGGAATTTTCGGCGGATGGCAGAAGCCTTTCCATGAATCTGAACAGCAATATCAGATGGCAGGATGGAACGGCACTGACGGCAGATGATGTGGTCTATTCCGTCAATACCCTGCGAAATGCCCCGGAGGATGCGGTGTATAAGCAGGTGATGAATTATGTGAGCGGCTGCAGCAAAACGGGAACGAATTCCGTTGTGATTACCTTCCGCGACAGCTTCAGCTCAAATATTGATGCGCTGCGATTCCCAATTATCCCTGCCGGCTATTACAGCGGACAGAGCGACACGAATACGAAGCCTGTCGGGGATGGCCCGTATGAAATGGAATCCTATCAGCAGGCATCGGAAATGAAGCTGAAGGCAAGTGCGTCCTATTATGGGAGTACGCCGCAGATTTCCGAAATTCGCGTGAAGATGACTGCCGGAGAGGAAACGGATATCAACGCGTTTGAGCAGGGCATGACGGATGTGCTTGTGACAAACGCTATGGATGCAGGCAAATATGCAGACGAAAGCGTTTCGGGGATGCATCAGTTTACCTCAAATCAGTATGATTTTATCGGCTTCAACTTCCGCAAGGAGCTTTGGAAGGATAAATCTGTCAGACAGGCGGTTGCGTATGCGGTGCCGCGGGATAACCTTAAGGAAAGCGTGTATCTGAATTATGCCGCTATGACGAATACGCCCATCAACCCGAAAAGCTGGCTTTACGAGGAAAACGTGGCGACGTATGAATATAATCCCACAATGGCGACAACCTTCCTGAAAAACAGCGGCTGGACGGATGCGGATAAGGATGGCAAGCTGGAAAAGGAAATCAGCGGCATAAGGCAGAGCCTGCGCGCGACCATTCTGGTAAATCAGGAAAACACGGGGCGGGTACAGATTGCCTCGAAGCTGAAGGAGGAGCTGACGGCGATCGGCTTTGAGGTGACACTGGACAAGGTGGACTTTGAAACCTATCAGCAGAGCTTGGAGAGCGGACAGTTTGACCTTGTGGTGGGCGGCTGGAAATGCTCAGAGGTGACGGATTTAACACCGTTTTTCGGCACGGGCGGCAGCCTGAATTATATCGGCTACAGCGACGCGGATATGGATACCCTGCTGACGGCGGCAAGGACGGCAGTCGGTGAAGGGCAGACGCTTCTGGCTTATAGCAGCCTGCAGAAAAAGCTTGCCGAGGAGCTGCCTTATATCAGCATTGCCTACCGCAATCAGGCGGTTTTTGCATCTAAAAATATCGGAGGAGAAGTACATCCTGTGGAAAGCAATGTGTTCCGTGGGATTGAAGCGTGGACGTATCAGAAGGGGGAATAAGGATGTCTGAAATCAGAACAAATCCTTTTACGGGCGAGATGTCACTTTATGCGGAGAACAGAAGAAATCGCCCCTATGAATTTGTCCATAATACAGAAAGAAAACATGCAAACAGCGAGAAATGCCCCTTCTGCGGCGGACATGAGGCATGGACACCGGATGCCATTTATCAGGATGGCCCTAACGGGGCATGGCAGATGCGCGTGTTTCCGAATAAATTTCCGACTGTCCGAGAGGATTGTACGGATGCGGCAGAGGAGCCGTTTTATACCCAGACCGCAGGAAGGGGAAGGCACGAGATTCTGGTGGATACGCCTGACCATGATGCTACGATTGATACCTTCGATGCGGCGCATATCGCAAGCATTTTGCAGGTATTACAGGATAGACTGCATTTTTTCCGCAATCGTGCAGATACGCAGTATGTGCAGATTTTCAAAAACTGCGGGCCCTCCGCAGGGATGAGCATGCACCATTCGCATTGGCAGGTGGTGGGGCTGCCTGTTGTGCCGAAGCGTGCGGCAACTATGGCGGAGGTTATGCACAGAGAGGACTGCCTGTTCTGCAAAATGCTTGCCTACGAAAAGGAAACGAACAGGCGTATTGTGGCGGAAACAGAGCATTTTCTTGCGCTTACGCCCTACGCCGGACGCTTTGCCTATGAGCTCTGGCTTGCCCCGAAGGCACATCAGCGTGATTTTGGCGAAATGAGCGCGGAAGAACGGCAGGAGCTTGCGGCACTTTTGCGGAAGATGCTTGGAAGGGTAACGGGGATTCGTGAGGATATCGGCTATAACATTTGCGTGATGGATGGCCCGAGAGATACGGATTTCCATTGGCATATTGAGATTTTGCCGAGAATCGGCGGCTTTGCCGGGTTTGAATTTGCGACCGATTGCTATATCTGCATGGTCAGCCCCGAAAATGCCGCGGTGTATTATCGGAAAGAGGAAGCAGAATAAAAAATAGAAAATGAAAAAGGGCGTTTCTCAAAGAAAGAGAAGCGTCCTTTTTGGTTAGAGTGATTTTTGTTACAGCAATTCCTTGTAATCGCGGAAGGAGCAGTCTGCCAGTGCGGTGATTTTATCCACATCCGTCTGTCCGCGAAAGTCCTCATCCAGAACGGCATATACCCGGAAGCCTGCCGCCTTTGCGCCTCTTACTGCATAGAGCGCATCCTCGAATACGGCAGTTTCCTCCAATGTGCCACCCATTTTTTCCATGGCGGTCAGAAATGCCTTACCGTCCTCCTTGTAAACCCCCAGCTCTGTGCAGGTCAGGATGCAGTCGAAATATTTGCGGATATCCAGACGGTCTAACGCAGGCTGGATATACCCTGCTTCGGATGCTGTGAGGATGCACATCTTCACACCCTTTTTTGCCATTGCCTCCAGATATTCCTTCGCGGAGGGACGCAGGGGAATGGTGTATTTATATGCGTCTGTTACATAGGATGTAATTTCATCCACAATCTGCTGTGCGTCAAACGGAACGCCTAAATCATGCCTGAAATATTCCGCCGTCTGGTAAAGCGTCAGTGTTTTTACAACATCATGGATATCCTCCGGCACTGCAAAGCCGTGTTTTTCCAGAAAAGCTGCGCCGGTGCCGTACCATGTGGGCATGGAATCAATAAGAGTGCCGTCTAAATCAAAAATAATATACTTCATGTTTAAAATTCCTTTTCTTATCTGTATTTGTCGATTTTTTTCGTTGGTGGTCAATGCGCCTGCAAAAATTTTAGCATTTTTCATGGAAATTGACAAGAGCGAGATGGGCGGCGAAAAATGGCGATTCTGATTTATTCCCTTCGGAAATATATTGTTAGAAAAAACAACGCGGAGGGAAATTCGTATGAAGGCTTGGAAACGGATACATATCACAAAAAAACGGGCGGCATGCGGCGTGCTGGGGCTTTTGCTGCTTGCGGCGGCGTATATGGGCGTGCCAAGGGCGGCGGAGAAGGTTTTTGCCGTTGCAGAGGGGGAAAGAAGGCTGCCGATTTATTGCGTGCAGACGGAGAAGCCGCAGGTTTCCGTCAGCTTCGATGCGGCTTGGGGAGCCGATGATACGGATGAGCTGCTGCGGATTCTGAAGGAAAATGGCGTAAAGGCAACATTTTTTCTTTGTGGCTATTGGGTGGAAAAATATCCGGAGGAGGTGAAGAAAATTGCCGCGGAAGGGCACGATTTGGGCAACCATTCCGCTACACATCCGCACATGAGCCGGATTTCCTCCGAGGAAATTGCGCAGGAATTGCAGAAGTGTCATGAAAACGTGAAGAAGCTTACGGGAGTGGAGATGGAACTGTTTCGCCCGCCCTTTGGGGAATATGATAACCATGTGATTGAAACAGCAGAGCAGAATGGGTATTATACCATTCAGTGGGATGTGGACAGTCTGGATTGGAAGGAACAGGGAGCGGAGGTGGAAATCAGGCAGGTGTTGGAGCATAAGCATCTGGGCAATGGCTCCATCATTCTGTTCCACAATGATGCGAAATACACCCCTAAGGTGTTGGACACGATTCTCAAGGGAATCAAGGAAAAGGGGTTTGAGATTGTGCCGATTTCCCAGTTAATTCATCGGGAGAATTTCGAGATGGATCATGAGGGACGGCAGATTCCGAAAGGTAAAGATGTATAAAATCAGTCTGAATACGAGAGAAGTTATAAACAACAGGCGTATTCCGATACTGTATTTTTAGGCAATCAGGGGTGCAATGTTCGATTTCGAACACTGCACCCCTTGTTTGTCCATTGTTCTCTTTGGACTTTTTTTATAAGATAAAAATGATGAAACAATAATTCGTCCACACCTAATGCCGAGGTTTGGATGGATGGCTCTGTTGGAGTGTTTCTCTGAAATGAAAACATCAGAGGGAAGCCCGGAGGTTTGGTCGGTACCAATGGGGCGGCATTCTTCCGACAGCAATTTGCTGCGGATAAAATCACCTGAGGACAGAGCGGAAAGAAAGGAAGAAAGACTATGAACGTTGCAAATACCATCAAAAAATTGGGTCTGGAACAGGCGTTTGATTACCTGTATAAAGACCCGGAAAACAACCTGCTGAAGCTAATGAATTGGGCGGACAAATTTTCCGATGGGGAATTTGTATCCCAACGTAAGGCAATTCGGGAAGCAATAGAAAATCCTGCGCACCCTTACCATGACTATATCCTGCATATCATCCATGATATCGACCCGGAGGTCATGAAAACGTTAGCTGTTAATTTCTTCATCAATGCCAGCTTAATCGGCTGGTCGAAGCAGGAAGAAAACCGAGCAAAGTATAACTGTAATGTTCCCTGGGCGATTCTTTTGGACCCTACATCTGCCTGCAATCTGCACTGCACCGGATGTTGGGCTGCCGAGTATGGCAATAAGCTGAATCTTACCTTTGATGAGATTGACAGCATTATTCAGCAAGGCAAGAAATTGGGTGTCTATATGTATATCTATACCGGCGGTGAGCCGCTGACGAGAAAGAATGATCTGATTCGGCTGTGCGAAAAGCATAATGATTGTGTATTCCTTTGCTTTACGAATGCGACATTGATTGATGAAAAGTTTGCCGATGAAATGCTGCGCGTGAAGAACTTTATTCCTGCCATTTCTTTGGAGGGGGACGAGGTTTCCACGGACAGCCGCCGCGGACAAGGAACCTATCAGAAGGTCGTTCGGGCAATGAAGTTGCTGCATGAGAAAAAGCTGCCCTACGGCATTTCCTCTTGTTATACCAGCGTGAATTACGAGAAGATTACATCGGATACATACTATAACAGTCTGATTGACATGGGTGCTTATTTCATCTGGTACTTCCATTATATGCCGGTTGGCAATGATGCTGCGCCTGAACTGCTGCCAAATCCCAAGCAGCGTGAAACCGTTTATCACCGTATTCGCCATCTGCGTGCCACGAAGCCTTTGTTCGCCATGGACTTTCAAAATGATGCGGAATATGTGGGCGGATGTATTGCCGGAGGCAAGCGGTATCTGCATATCAATGCAAACGGGGATGTAGATCCTTGCGTGTTCGTGCATTATTCCAACGCTAACATTCGGGAATGTACGCTGTTAGAGGCACTGCAAAGCCCGATTTTTATGGCATATCATGATAATATGCCTTTTAATGATAATATGCTCCAACCTTGCCCTATGCTGGAAAACCCGGAACGCCTGCGGAAAATGGTTGCGGAAACCGGCGCACATTCCACCGATCCGCAATCTCCGGAAACGGCGGATCATCTGTGTGGGAAGTGTGATTCCTATGCGAAGTGCTGGGCACCGGAGGCTGAACGGCTCTGGAGGGCTGAACAGGAAGAAAAAAAGCACATATAAAGGATGAGCGCCGCAGGAGACTGCGGCGCTTGCTTATTCTTTTATAGCCGACTTAACGGCAGTCTGCCCGATGGATTTTTGTAGAGCGCGAGTTTCTACGCCCTCCATTAAGGAGCAGATTCGTTCGATATCCGTTTCCAGATCATACTGCATTTCGGCATCCAGCCAATCCAGTAAATAGCCGACTACGATACACTTATAATGGTGATTCAGGATTTCGGCATCCCTTGCGGGAATGGAAATCGTTTTGGAAATACTGGCAAAATATGCATTGACCGCGTACTGTGTCAGTCGGTTGATATAAAACAGAAAGGTTTCCAAGGGGACTGCGCGGTATACATGAAGGATTGCTTGCTTATGTGCCTCCCCATATTGCAGAACAGGCTTAATGCAGTCCAATGGGCGACCCGGTGTGTAATGGTACGCAATCAGAGCGTTGACCTTTTCCTCCATCATTTCCAAAAGCAGGGAGGGAATATCCGGAAAATGATAATAAAAGGTGTTCCGGTTGATGTCGCAACGGTTTACGATATCTTTCACTGTAATTTTATTGATAGGGCGTTCTTCTAAAAGCTGAGCAAACGCCTCTATAATAGAAGCTCGTGTTCGTCGCATATTAACCTCCAGACTATACGGCTTGAGTTCATCCAAATTAGTTGCCTGTTTTATTCCATCGTTCTACAATAGCAGACAATATAATGGGATTATAACAAAAATTGCTTTGGAAAACAAGAAAACATCGCTGGAATTGGGAAATGCAAATGGTATGGGGGATAAAAACAGGAAAAATCGGATGCATGGATAATCGGCTGCATGGCTGCATGAAGAGAAGCCGTAAAACGAAGGACAATTTCCATTTCCTGTGTATGCAGATAGGGAAGATTTATTGCTGTGGAAAAGGAAGATGGGATTATTGTACCCAAAAAGAGAAAGAACCACAATATTTAGTTTTCAACATTCTTGTACATACTAAATATCGTGGTTTTCATTCAAATAAAAAATCATCCGACGCAT
>ENA-ORTF01002868-ORTF01002868.1-human-gut-metagenome-genome-assembly--contig:-NODE-2868-length-16219-cov-21.726429_pt1 | contig 16219 bp, 7 predicted proteins | sample MGYA00241908_ERZ509180 | MGnify/ENA primary metagenome ERZ509180 (study PRJEB26280, sample SAMEA2338814) | human gut metagenome | biome: human gut; feature: human-associated habitat; material: faeces... | reverse complement strand
GCAGAAAGTTCATCATCAAAAATCACCATTCCGACTTCACGCTCATTTTCCTCTTCCTGATGAATATATTCCTTGATTTCTTCCAGCTTTCCTTTACCGACATAAGTCACGGAATTGGCAGCAGGCAGTTTCTGAGTAAACCTTTTCACCACTGTTGCTCCGGCCGTTTCGGCCAAGAACTCCAACTCATCCAAATACTCCTTGGTCTTACGCTCGTCTTGTGTCTGAGTAATCAAACCAACTAAGATGGCAGTTTCAACCTGTGCTTCAGAAATTACAAATTCTTTCATTTATCTATCAATCTAAATAAGTTCGCGACAAATATAACAAAAAAAGAGGATGAACGTTGAACGTCATCCTCTTTTTTATTACAGTTATTCCCTATAGTTGTGGTTGTGGAGCAGCCGGATTGTTATCAGTGTCACTGATTCCGGAATTGGTTTCCATTTCACATTGCGGAATCCGATAGATCAGGATCTGCGCTTCTGCTGCTGAATTATATTGTACAGACGGGTCATAATTCGTATTCTTACGAACCACCGGCTTTTTCAAGCGTAGGATATCGAACAGTGAGAAACCTTCTCCCCAAAGTTCCATACGACGCTGCAACCAAACCTCATCCTGAAAATCCTGTGCCGAATTAGCTTTACTTGTAAAGGAAGGATCCCGATATGTCCGTACAAAATTTTCCAATGTACTCTTTCCGCCACTCAGATTACCACCCATGGCTTCTGCCTCAGCCTTTATCAGATACATTTCTTCAACACGCATCAAAGGCCAGTCTGACGCATTGGTTGTGTTACCAAATATACTTTGATAAGCTCCGAACTTTGTATTTACATACGGAGTCAAACCAAAATATTCAACGATGGAAGTACCCTCAATCTGCTCATTATCAATCAATGAAGATTTATTATCCGGAGACAAGAACCATTGTTTACGGATATCTGTTTCGGGTATTAAATCATATAATGCAGAATTCACCTTTCTATATCCATCAGGCACTCCTGAAGTATAACCGTTCCCGGTAAAAGAGCACAAGTGCGAAGGCCAGTTGATAATACCTGTCTGGACAACATCATTATCAGGCGTAATCATCACTCCCCATAACCATGAACTTGCCGATGCTGAATTAAAGGTAGGAGTAGATACCTGGGCTAAAGTCTGAGGTGTACCGCCAGCAATGGCACGTTCTGCATCTTTAGCTGCATCCGCCCATTTTTGCATTAACAGATTAGCACGAGCACGCAATCCATAAACTACTGCCTCATCAATCTGATCTTTGTTTGAGCCATTATCATACCCGGTCAATAAATCAGCAGCCGTATTCAGGTCACTCATAATCTGGTCATACACCTGCTGTACAGTTGCACGCGGATTATTCTGCATATCTTCATCAGTCATTGTTTCTGTAACAATAGGTACTGCCAGGCTATTTTCATGACCTGCATAAGTAAACTGATAAATTTGAACCAAGTTCAGATAGTCATAAGCACGAGCAGCTAAAGCTTGGCCACGATAAACCTTCAAAGAAGAATCTTCCGTATCTGCCGCTATCAATTTCAATACATTGTTTGCAGCTTTCAAGTGATTATAGAACGTTTTCCAAATCAATTCATCGCTTGAACTATCGTATACTCTGTCACTATAATTCTGAGATGTATTAAACCAGTTATATCCATTAACCAATGCAACCAAATCCTGCCCTCCTGATTCCAATATCATAGATACCGCAGGAATACCATAGTCATTATGATAAGTAGTGGCATCATCTGAAATCGTACCAAAAGTATTTAATTTGGCTGCCATAGCGTTCACTTCAGCAGTTATCAAATTAGGTCTGCCATTGATTATATCTTCTTTCTGTTCTTCAGATATGTAATCTCCTTCAGGAAATTTATCCAAATCGCAAGATGCCATTAATAAAGCGACACTTGCAAATGCTATATATTTATTTGACAATTTCATATTCTTAAAAATGGGTTGCTAAATTAGAAATTTAAAGATATACCTCCGGAAATTGTGCGGATAGGTGAATATACATTGTCAGCAGCCACATAACCTTGACGTGGGTCCAACCCTTTGCAAGCTGTCAGCAAAGCCACATTATCTGCAACAAAGAATACACGGACACCGTCAATCTGCATTTTACGTGTCAGACTCTTCGGCAAAGTATAACCCAATGTAATATTCTGCAAGCTTAAATAATCCGAACTAGTCAAGAAACGATCTGTTAATCTGTTCGTATATTGGTCATTAATATTCATACGAGGAACATCCGTATTTTTATTTTCAGGAGTCCATGCTTTTAACATATCTTTATGCAAAGCACTACCCGTGGCTGCCACATCCATTAATCCTTGATAAGTATAGTCCAGAATACGTCCACCAAGCTGATATGCAAACGAAACAGAGAGATCAAAGCCATAGGCTGTAACACTTGTTCCAAAACCACCATAAACTTTAGGTAGAATATCACCTGATGCGAATCTGTTTTCAGAAGCGACAGAATAAGATTTCGTAACTGTATTACCATTCTCATCCGGAGTCACCAGCGCCCACAGACTCTCTCCTGTTTCAGAATCCACACCTACATATTTAGGTAAATAAAGCTGGTACATAGACTCATCTTCACGATAAATCCGGGCACCGTCAATCAATTGTCCATTCAGTTCTGGAGATAATTCCAAGACTTTATTCTTAAAATGTGTAAGATTAAAGTTTACATTCCAGGAAAAATTCTTGTTTTCAATTATATTGGAATACAAGTCCAATTCAACCCCACGGTTTACCATTGACCCCACATTCTCAGGAAAACGGGAATAACCCATTGAAGCTGCTACCGGTTTGAAATAAAGCATATCGGTTGTTTTACGTGAGAAGTACACAACAGAACCACCTAACTTACCACCCCAAAAAGCGAAATCAAATCCAGTATTAAAGCTGTGTGAAGTTTCCCAAGTAATTTCCTTATTACCTTTATAATATAGAGAAGTTGAAAAATCGCCATTACTGTTTGCCAATGTATACTGGTCTTGATACGGATAGTAGTTACGGTACAAACCACCTTGGAACATCAAGTTATCATTACCTTGCAAACCATAGCTGATTTTAAATTTCAACATATCAATCCAAGACTGGTTTTCCAAGAATTTCTCTTTGCTTAATAACCATCCAGCTCCTACAGACCAGAAGTTACCCCAACGATTATCCGGGTGAAAACAAGAAGAAGCATCACGACGGAAAGAAGCTGAAACAAAATACCGTCCATCATAGTCATATTGTGCACGGAACAGCCATCCTTCTGTTGCATAATTACGAGAATATGAATTATTGCTCTGGTTCATAATACCATTGCCTAATTCAGGAACATTCGGATCATACAATTTCTCACGTTGTCCGTACAAATATTGATATTTATAGTCATAACTTTCATGTCCGGCCAAAATATCCACATTATGAACATCATTAAATGTTTTGTTGTATGTCAACAAATACTGCTGATTTACACTAAATGTACGCTCACTAGATACGCCGATCAAACCTCCGACTCCGCTAGTTTCAGAATACTGTCCGTAGAAGGGGTTAACCATCTCTGTAGCACGCACATTATTTACATCAACACCTATATTCACTTTTGCCTTGATTCCATTCCAAATATCAATATCAGCAGACCATTTTCCACTAACCACATCACCCGAATATTTCATTTTATCCAGCATATAACTAGCCAACGGATTTGCATTAGGAATCGTATTACGGCTACCATTTGAATCTTGTCCTGGCTTTCCATAATCATAACGAAGGAAACCTCGATTATCTACCATAATATTGCCCTGTGCATCACGAACATACATAGGATAAATGGCTCCCATAATATTTGATGCATAAAAGATGTTTGCATTTGATGTACCACCCTCAGTATCCTGTTCACGGCTATCATAATGAGTAAATGATACATTTCCTCCCATCTTCAGCCAAGGCTTCACTTGATAGTCAGCTTTCAAACGTGCAGAATAACGTTGGAAACCAGAGTTAGGAACAATTCCCTTATCATCCAAATAGCCGGCCGACATATAATAATTCATTTTTTCAGTCGCACCGCTGATACTTAAATTATACTCTTGACGCAGGTTATTTTCAAAAATTTCATCCGACCAATTATCCGGAGTATAATAATATGTACCATCAGAATAACCTAATGTCGCATTAGGATTCAATTTGCCATCCATACCGATCAGTTGCTGTCCTTGAGGAATGGAATACACCTGATATCCCAAATATGTAGAAGAAAGCATTGCTTGATTAGCGTACGCATTAGCTTTAGCCAAATCTCCGGCTGCCGCATATCCTTTCAAATCGGCATTATAAATAGAAGAATAGTTTAATTCATAGAATGTAGCCGGATCCGTAATTGTTTCATAATTAGGTACTCCACGTTTATTCACACCCCATTTAGCGTCAAAAGTAACACGGGCTTCCCCACTCTTACCACGCTTGGTAGTAATCAAGATTACACCATTAGCACCACGTGCACCATACAGAGCATTAGAAGCAGCATCTTTCAACACTGTCATTGATTCTATATCAGAAGTACTGATAGCAGAAATTTCACCATCATACGGAACTCCATCTACCACATACAAAGGCTTGTTACTAGCCGATATAGATCCAATACCACGAATACGCACTTCAGCATCTTTGCCCGGCTGACCATTATTACTCGTAGTTTGTACTCCGGCTACTTGACCCGCCAAAGCATTTGTCACATTTGAAGTTTGTCTCGTCGCTATTTTTTCATTTTTTATAGTAGCAGCCGAACCTGTAAATGCAGATTTTTTCGCTGTACCATAAGCCACCACCATCACCTCTTCAAGCTGCTCTGTATCAGACTTTAACACAACATTCAAGTTTGCTTTAACTGGCACTTCTTGTGTAGCCATTCCGATAAAGGAAACTACCAAAGTCTTTGCGGAACTAATTATTTATGTAAAGAACTGACAATCAACACAAAAGTATTTCTTCGCTTTGCCTGCTTTTCTACTATATAAATTGTTTGAGAAGTATAAAAAAAATAATTTTCTACCTTTATTCTACTGAAATAAGTAAACCAATTTATATAAATTCGCTAAATTTGCCATTGTTCTATTTATTTATGAAATGAAATTCCATATTATTTTAATCAAATAAACATTACAATAGTCATATCACAATATTTATTACTGGAATAAAACGAATGCTTGAAACAAAAACTAATTGTAAGAAAAGCTTTTTATTATCATGAAAAAGACACTATCAAAGGTATTTCTTTAAACTTTATAGTGAAATATAATTGTAGCTATAATTATAAAGGGACGTTCCTACAATTAAGAACATCCCTTTTATAGAAAAGTTAATATGAGAATTATTAAATATTAGGCATTGGATTATTATCCTCTTCGCCAATACCATTATTATCTTGAATTTCTTTTCTTGGAATCAAAATTCTAAAGATATCATCTTCAGCCGGAAAATCGTATTGTGCATCCAAATTGTGATTGGTTCCTTCATATTTACGAATAATAGGCTTCTTTAAGCGTTTCAAATCGAACCATGCAATGCCTTCACCCCAAAATTCGATACGACGCTGTAACCAACAGGCATCTTGTATTCCTTTTGCATCTGTTGCATCACATACATAATCCGGTTGACGGGTTTTCACAAATTCTTCTAATAATGATTTACCACCGGCAATATTACCTCCCATAGCCAAAGCTTCTGCTTCAATCAACCACATCTCTTCAGCACGCATATAACACAGATCGTTGCAATTATTACCTTCCAAATCATACCACATATACTTCAAATTAGCATATTTAGGTAAAGCTACACTTCCCATCGGTCCTCCTTCATAAGTAAAGTCCTTATCCGCAAACCATCCTTTACGAATATCATTGTCAGCTATTTTACTGTATAATTCAGAACTAATATTCTTGAACATTCCTCCAGCCGTGACATAACCATAAGCGGTAGAACTGATGTGGGAGATAAAGTTAACAATACCTGTCTGAACAATCTCCGCATCCGTTGTAATATGTGAGGTAAACATCCAAGTATGATGTTTGTTCATATCGATATAACCCTCATCTATCAATTCAGCCTTATCGGCAGGTGCTCCATAAGAAGCACGAGCCTCTTTAGCATATTTGGCAGCATTAGTCCAATCTTCTTTTAACAGATACATACGTGCCAATAAACCAGAAATCACAGTTTGGTCGATATAAGTGCTGTTCAAACGTTGGTATGAAGATAAATCACTGTGTGCCTGCACTAAATCTTTTTCAATCAAATCATAAACCTCCTTTACACTTGCACGAGGATTATTGCTCAATACATCTGGCTCGGTAGTTTCTAGGACAATAGGTACCGCAGGAGCATTTTCATGACCTGCATAAGTATGCTGATACATCTGTACCAAAGTCAAATAAGCAAAAGCACGCATACCTAAAGCCTGTCCACGATCTTCTTTTTTAGAATCATCTGTAGTTGTTTTCAATACGTCATTAGCCGATTTTATTAATTTATACAAATAGTTCCAAAAATAGAACGTAGAAATATATTGGTATGCTCTAGAATTCTGATTAAATTGATAATCAGTATAATACCATCCATATTTAGAACTATACTGAATCATGTCCTGCCCCCACAAATCCGAACATAACAAAATATGATGATAACCATAATCGTAATGTTGAGCTTCATCACCATATCCCATTGTATCAAATTTATACAAATAGGCATACATACCGTTCAAACCTGCCACCGGATCAACTTCATCCATCTGATCACTAGTAATGATATCACCAGATTCAGCCTCAAAAAAACTATCAGAACAACTGCTAAACAATCCTACCATGGCTGCAAAAGCCGTATATTTTAAAATTTTTTTCATGCTTTCTTGTTTTATCAATTAAAATTTCATTGTTATACCACCAGAAATACTACGCAATGCCGAATAATTATAATTTGATTCGCCATTCCAATTTGTACGAGGGTCATAACCTTTACGAGCAGAAAGTAGTGCTACATTGTCTGCCACAAAATATACTCTTAAGCTCTCGCAACCCAATTTTGCAATCCAATTCTTCGGCAATGTATAACCTACAGAAATATTTTGCAAACTTAAATACGAAGTTGAAGTCAAAAAACGGGTAGAAGTAGAATTGTTATTACTTTCTTTTGCATTTAATTTTGGCACATCAGTATATTTATTTTCCGGTGTCCAAGCATTTAAAATATCATTATGATAATTTGTTCCTGCACCCTGAGCGCTATTCATCAAAGTTGCATAGGTATAATCATAGCCTTGTCCTCCTAATTGATAAGTAAGTGCAATACTAAAATCGAATCCATAAGCATTTAATGAAGTACTAATACCACCATACAAATCAGGCAAGGCACAACCTGCTTTATAATCCGTCGCCTCGCTATATGTCTTAGTTGTTTCTTTAGTCGTATTTCCATTCTTATCAGTAACATCTTTATACCACATAGCCTTTCCGTCTTCCGGATCTACACCAGCCCATTCTTTTATATAATAGTCGTAGTACGAACCTCCTTCAACCATTTTGAAAATACCATTCCAAATACCGGACTCTCTTTTTTCTTCCGGTAAAGTCAAAATTTTGTTTTTATAGGTAGTTGCATTAACAGAAATATTCCAATTAATCTTACTTGTGCGAATAATGTCCCCACTTAATTCTACTTCAAATCCGGTATTGCGCATATCACCAATATTATCCGGATAAGAATTAGAACCGGTACTAGCTGCTAAAGGACGGTTAAACAACAAATCTTTTGCATAGCGGGAGAAAAATTCAAAGCCTCCACTCAAACGTCCGTTTAATACGCTAAATTCAATACCTGTATTAAAATTATAGTTAGTTTCCCACTTTAATTTATCATTACCCTTATATGTTTGAGTAATTGCGGGTTGTCCGTTATTGTTGCTCACACTGAATTGATCCATATAAGCATAACGGTTACGCACCCCATTCAACAACAAGTAGTCATTACCTTGCGAACCATAGCTAACTTTAAACTTTAAGTTATCTAACCATTCAACGTCCTTCAAAAAATTTTCCTCTTTCAGTCTCCAACTAGCACCTACAGACCAAAAATTCCCCCAACGATAATCTGGATGAAATACTGAAGAAGCATCACGACGATAACTTCCCGAGAAGTAATATCTATCCTTATAATTATATTCCACACGTCCCAAGAAACCTTCAGTAGTATATTCTGTCACATAAGAACCAGCTTGCGGATTACTCACTGCATGATTCAATGAAGTTGACCCCCACAAAGCAAAGTTATTTTTTGATCCGTATAAATAATCATACTTATTCTGATAAGTTTCATGTCCAAGCAGTACATTTACCGAATGCTCTCCAAAAGTACGTTCCCATGTAAGCAATTCCTGCAAATTAATAGTCATATTGCGAGTGCTATAATGAGTTGCAATACCGTTTTGTGCAGTAAACTGTCCGTATTCACCATTTTGAAATACCATTTGACGAGTATTATCGTTTTCTATTCCGGCACGGAAAGTAAATTTAAAATCTTTCAAAAAGGAAATTTCGGCAAACATGTTTCCGCTGAAATAATCTTTTCCATTTTTACGATCATCCAAACTCTGACTACCTAATGCGTTTGAATTTCCTGATACAGGACGCTGCATACCCGGAGTATCTCCATAATCATACACTATGCGACCATGACTATCATACATAAAATTACCATTTTCATCACGTTTGTAGATAGGATAAATGGGAGCCATGGTACGTGATACGTAGAACATATTGGTGCCAGCAGTTTGGTCTTGTTCTTCTGTAGCTGAAGTGGCTACAGTAGAAGTATTGACATAAGCAAAATTACCACCCATCTTAATATTCTTGTTAAACTGGTGTTCCAAACGCAAACGGGCAGAGTAACGTGTAAAACCGGATTTTACAATATAACCTTCATCATCCAAATAACCAAATGACAAATAATAACTAGTCTTTTCATTAGCCCCGTTCATGTTTACGTTATATTCTTGTCGTAAACCGCTGTGAAACATTTCCTTTTCCCAATTATCCGCATATTTAATTCTAGCATTAGGATTAAATGTTCCATCCGGTAATACCACTTCGTTATTACCTACAGTCGTAACATTGTAACTCAAGCCACTACCACTGTCGGTAATCAAAGCGTTCGAAGCTAATTGTCCGGGATTAGCCTCGCCATTAGCCTCATACATTCCTTTCAACTCTCGCCAATATGTAGTATAATAAGTAGCAGGATCTCTCATTACATCATACTCAGGTACACCACGACTATTAGATCCCCATTTAGCATCAACGGTTATAGTAGCTTTACCTATTTTACCTCTTTTAGTAGTAATCAAGACAACACCATTAGCACCACGTGCACCATATAATGCATTGGCAGCAGCATCTTTTAATACAGTCATAGATTCAACATCTTGACTATTAATCATACTCAAATCTCCATCAAAAGGAGAACCGTCCACAACAATAAGAGGTTCACTGGAAGCGTTAATAGAACCAAGGCCACGTACACGAATACTTGTACCAGAACCAGGGGCACCTGAAGCTGTGGTAATTTGGACTCCCGACACTGCACCCGCTAATGCTTTGGTCACATCAGACGTTTGCATTTTTTCTATTTTGTCATTTTTAACAACAGCAGCAGATCCCGTAAACGAAGACTTTTTGGCAGTACCGTACGCCACAACCATTACTTCCTCAAGCTGTTCTGTATCAGACTTTAATACAATATTCAAATTCGCTTTAATATTCACTTCTTGTGTAGCCATTCCGATAAAGGAAACCACCAAAGTCTTTGCGGAACTAACAAAACATATAAAGTGTTTATAATCAAAAGATTAAAATTTGTCGATTCTATTTATTTACTCTGCGGGAATTACTTTAAACAAAGTTATGATAACCTTTTTTCTACTTTTGTTCTACCTCAGAATTACTTTATACGATAAAAAAGTCTAATTGCGATAAATCTCATTATGATAATTGTATTGTAATAAGATTATAATCTTTTTGAAAAAAAAATGCATGAAATAATGAAAGAGGAGATCCAAATTGGAATTTAGAAATGGGAGAGAGCAAAAAACGTCTGTTACTTTGGACGAAATACTTAGCTATCTAGGAAAAGCAGACAAAATCTGCCTAGTGGCGATTGACTAATTTCAAGTTATTGCTCAAGATCCGATTCGAGAAAGAACGTTAAAGCCATTTTGAGCATCGATATATAACATTGTACAATGCCCATTTTATATATTTAGGTTCACAATGTCATATGACGGGAGAAATTTTTATAAGTCTTCCGGCTTTTTATCAAAGTACTATGATTTTGGATCAAAAATCTATCAGACTGAAAGAATATACAAAATTTGTTACACACCATTTCCAGAAAAGCGGGAAGTACATTAATAAAAATGTTATATCTGAAATATATCAACTGTTTGACGGCATAATATGCTATATCCGGTCTATGATCGTTTTTTTGAGTTTTGGCTGGGAAGAACATTAAAAAACTGATGGAAGATTCCGTGTGTAATCAGAATTTGACTTCCCGTCAGGAATTACAATCAGTTCATAAGGATTGATGGTGGTTTGTTGTGTTCCTTCCAAATATGTAACTAAATATTTAACATATATGTCTTTACAGGCACATTTATATAGTAATCGAATTTGAGTTAACAGATGTTTATCGATAATTTCCAAAGACCGATTTACTATATAGATTTACCCAAGTATACATTAATTTTGTATACTTGGGTAATAATCTATTGGATAATTAAGGAGAAAGCTTCATCTTTTCCTCATATCTTAAATCTAAATTATTTAGCAGGTAGGTAAAGTATTTCTTTAAATTCACCAAAACCACCAACATTGGGTACATCATGCGACAGCTTCACAGTAATAACTCCGTCTTCCAAAGCACCTTTTCCTGAAACAAAAACTTCTCCATAGGATGCGTGCTTCCATGCCGGCTGAGATTCTACAGTGACCTCATTGGCTTCATTAACTTTGAAGACAATGTTATATCCTTTTTCATATAAGTTCATAGCTTTATACCATGATATCTGGTCTGCTTTTTGAACTTCTACTTCCCAAGTTGTAAAATCTTCCCCTTCCTCTGCCATAGCCGCAGATTTAAATGTTCCAGTTCCTAATGAAGAAAAAGTATAATCCCTATAAACAGTTATGACTTTATCCGAAGTCTGGTCTATCGTAACCATTTCCTCCGGCAAAGATATCTTGACTTTATAATTCTGTCCAGGAGTTATATCTCCAACTGTAACATGAATATTGGTCTTAAATTCCCCTGCTGCGAATGAAACCGAGGAAGGTACGGTAATGGAGGCAGGGAGTTCCTGCTCTTTATCACCGACAACTAATGTTGCTGATAAATTAATTGTAGTAGCTTCCGAAGATTTCGCGCGTAAGACTTCCACATCAAAACCCTCATATCCTGTGGAAGGAAAGGAAACCGATTGTGTACCTGTGGCGAATGTCACCCCCATTGTTGTGCCATTGTATATATCTCCTTCATTGTCGGTGTTGCACGATACAAAAAGAGTTGCAGTGGCAACAAACATGCCGATTATATATTTATTTACTTTCATAATTTACTTGCTTACAGATTAATACTATTTATGATCACCTATCGGATTCTGATCTTTGCTAGGATCCATGTTCGGATTACCATCAAATTCCGTTTGAGGAATAGTTAATACCCATGCATACGACTCAGGATCTTCCGTATCTGTACCAGCAATTAAAGCACTGGATGGCCAGCCCATGTCTGCAGTACGTCTGAACCCTTGTTTCAGACGACGTATATCATAGATACGTCCAAATTCTCCCCAAAGTTCAATACGGCGTTGAATTATAATTTCTTCAAGTAAAGAACCGGTTTCATCCGAGGTGAGCTTACCTAATGCCGTTCCTGTTTTTTTGCAAGTGTAATCCTCATCACGTTCTTGCATTAAACTGTTCAACATCAGTCGTGCGCCTTTGTCATCATTTAAACGACAAGATGCTTCTGCTGCGGTTAAGAACATTTCCTCAATACGCATAAAAATATAGTCACCTGTCCATTTCGCATAATCTTTAAACTTGAATTTTTCTTGTTGGTAACCATTCTTTTCATTATTCTCGTCTTGTGGATTCCACCATTTTTTGCGGACATCATTTGTGCCTAGCTTTGCATAAAGCAGTTTGTTTATCTGTTTTCGAGCACTAGCTCCATATTTCCCTTGATCCGCATCCATGTGTGTAAAGAAACCTGCATACATTCCGGACTGGTCGGCTATGATTTCGGCCGCCCACATCACATTATTGGCAGTAGCATCATTCATTCCACCGGTTACCGCAGTTCCAGTGCCGATACTACACCCACTTTTGCTTATTGCGGCATTCGCGGCATCCAAAGCGGTCTGCCAGTCTTCCATCACTAAAGCGACACGAGCCTTTATACCTGAGGCAACAGCCTCATTGATATGGCTGATATGTTTTCTTTTACCTGAGTTGCCTAGCATGGTAATTGCTTTGTCAAGATCCGAAGTGATTTGTTGATATACTTCTTCAACCGTTGCGCGCCCTTTACCTTCTGTTGCAATATCAGTCGGTTCTGTATAGAGTGGTACACAAGGTTCGCTTTCATGTCCTTTATAAGTGCGAGAAAACATTTGCGCCAGCATAAAATAACTGTAAGCACGTACAGCGTAGGCTTGTCCAAGCACATAATTCTTTTCGGTTTCACTTCCAGACATGGTTTCCTCTTCTGCCAAAATGTAATTGACATTAGAAATCCAAGTGTAATAGCCATTCCACATATCATAAGAACGCCATCCGGTAGAGGTATATCTTGATTTTACATTGTAAACGCAATCATACCAAAACCAGCCGCTACCTTGTCCGTTCATAATGCAATCTTCACCCATAACATCTGCCACCAGATTATAAGCTGTGATACCGAAGCATTGATGAGTGTTAGAGCTGTTTGAAACCCCTGCTGTATACATTGCTCGATATACACCATTCAATGATACTAATGCATTAGTTGCTGTTCCTAATAATTCGTTGCCAGAAACAGAAGATGAAGGACTGGTTTCCAAAGCATCCTCACTGCAAGCTACCACAGACATTGCAGCCATCCCGGCAAATATGTATTTAAATATTTTTTTCATACTTTCCTGTATTCTTTTAAATTGTTAGAAATTAATTTCAAAACCTACTGAATAAGTCTTGTTGGGAGCATAAGAATAGTCTGTTTCGCCCTTGAAGTTATACTGTGGGTCCATACCGTCCAAATGAGAAAATAAAGCGAGATTATCTACCGATCCGAATATGCGGACAGACTCTAGCCCGGCCTTCTTTAGCCATTGTTTGGGAATAGTGTAGCCCAAAGTGATATTTTTGATAGCAAAGTATGAAGCATCAACTAAAAAACGGTCTGAAGCTGTGTAGGAACCTCCAATTTGAATACGAGGTACATCTGTGATGTCACCAGGTTGTTGCCAACGTCTCAAAGCATGTTTGTTCCATGTATTGCCTGCATACATAACCTCCATAGAACCAGCGTATAATGAATCATAAACTTTACCTCCTATAGAATATGTACCCAATATTGACAAATCGAAATTCTTGTAAGAGAAATCGGTATTGATACTACCATATAAATCAGGTATACGGCTGCCGGAATAATATTTGCTGTTCGCAGCTTTTTGATAGTCACTGCTGATATATTCGTTAGTGATGTTGCCATTATCATCCTTATCATATACCCAATAGAGCTGCGCTCCTGTTGCAGGATCCACACCGGCAGATTTAGCCATATAATATGTATTAATAGGCATTCCCTCTTTAATACTGAAAACTCCCTTGATAATTTCAGGAGATTCCCCAGTCAGTTTCAGCACTTTATTGGTTACAGTAGAGCCCATCCAAGTTAAGTTCCATATAAAATCAGTGGTTTTGATAAGGGAACCACCTAAGCTAAATTCAAACCCGGTATTACGCATAGAACCGATATTCGCGTTGTATTCAGAGAATCCACTAGAAGTAGCCTTGGGGTATCCCAGCAACATATCCGTTGTTTTGCGGTTATAATATTCAGCACTGACATTCAAGCGTCCGTCAAACATACTTGCCTCAATACCGACATTTAAATTACCGCTTTTTTCCCATGAAAGTTTTTTGTTTTCCAAAGCACCGATCAGGCCTCCTACTTGATTGGCATTCGGATATTCCAATGGATAGAGTCCTTGCCAAGGATAATAATCTGGTACATATCCTCCTTCAAGACTATCATATCTTAACAGATTATCATTACCTTGTTCACCATAACTGATTTTAGCTGATAAATTAGAAATCCAAATCAAATTCTGCATAAACTTTTCTTGTGAAATTCTCCAGTTGGCACCGACAGACCAAAAAGTACCCCAACGGTTATCTTTTTGGAAGCGTGAAGAACCGTCCGTACGGATAGAGGCTGAAAAATAATATTTTTCATTAAAGTTATAATTGAATCTCCCAAAGAAGGATTCCACACGATAATCTTCCGAATATGAATCCGCATTGTATAGATTTGTACCCGGACGCAATTCAAGAATACCATCTACTAAATTGGTTTTTCCGGCAGACAGAAATTCATATTTGTATGCATAAAATTCATGACCAACCAAAAGATCGATGTTATAAAAGTTAAAAGAACGCCCCCATGTCAGTAACTGGTTAAAAGTATAAGATTGGGTTCTTCTGTTATATTTCATCAACAAACCGCCGGCAGCTGCCTGATTACCATGGTGCATATTCATATATGATTTTTGAGATTTGTTCCGGTAGTCCAGACCAAAGTTCAAAGTCAGCTTAATACCTTTAGCCCATCCGGCATCTTCCGAATCTGAGCCAAATGCCAAAAATGTGCGCAAACCAGCTACATCTGTTTTTATATCAGCCTTGTCATCTACCAAACCGCCTACGGGATTGAAATCACTATACTGTGGGCGTTGTACACTACCGTCACCGTAGTCCAGTTGGCGATTTCCATCGGCATCTAATACATCTTTACCATCTTCTCCCTTTATATACACCGGGTAAATCGGAGCCATAAATTGTGCAGAGTACCACACATTTGAATTAGATGAACCTTCGTAATCACTAAAATTTTGTGTGGAATTGGAAAGTGACACATTCAATCCAGTCTTCATCCATTTATTCACTTCAGTGTTTATGTTTGCACGGGCATTATAACGTTGGAAACCGGTATTAATCAAGATGCCATCTTCATTTAAATATCCCAAAGAGAACATATATTTGGTCTTTTCTGTACCTCCATTAACAGACAACTGGTGTTCATGACGAAATGCATTGTCTCTTTGTATTGCATCCATCCAAGATTCATTCCATGCGGATGTAGCATCACCCTGCACTCTACCTGTTGCAGGATCTATAATTGTTCCCCATGTGTAATTTTTAAATGGATTATATTGTTCTCCACCTAAAACGCCACCTAAATCTGCTGATGCTTGTCTACCGGCAGCTTCCCAGTTATATCCATTGTCAAAGATATATCCGTTGCGTAAACCTTCATACGTTAACTGTACAAATTCTTTTTGGTCAACCATGTCATAGGCTTTCAAGGAACGTGAAGACCAACCTGCCGTAGAACGCCAAGATACCTTAGTCTTGCCTTCTTTTCCTTGTTTGGTAGTAATCATAATTACACCATTTGCACCACGGGCTCCATAAAGGGCTCCGGCTGAAGCATCTTTTAAAACTGTCATGCTTTCAATATCGGCAGGATTGATAGAACTCATATCTCCACTAAAAGGTATTCCGTCAACTACATACAAAGGATCTTGTGAGGCATTGATGGAACCGTAACCGCGAATCACGATCTTGGCAGCTTCGCCAGGTTGACCTGAGCCTGAAGTTGTTAACAGACCTGTAGTCTGTCCTTCCAATCCTTTAGTAACATTACTTATAGGACGTAATTCCAGTTTCTTATTATTAATAACGGATGCTGATCCTGTAAAAGATTCCTTTTTTGCAGTGCCATATGCAACAACCATCACTTCTCCAAGCACTTTAGTATCAGATTTTAAAATGATGCTAACATTCTGTTTGATAGAAACCTCTTGACTAGCCAT
>ENA-ORTF01002860-ORTF01002860.1-human-gut-metagenome-genome-assembly--contig:-NODE-2860-length-16243-cov-2.763467_pt1 | contig 16243 bp, 10 predicted proteins | sample MGYA00241908_ERZ509180 | MGnify/ENA primary metagenome ERZ509180 (study PRJEB26280, sample SAMEA2338814) | human gut metagenome | biome: human gut; feature: human-associated habitat; material: faeces... | reverse complement strand
CAGACCCATCGGTTCCTTCCTGTTCCTCGGCCCTACGGGTGTCGGCAAGACGGAGCTTTCCAAGGCACTGGCGGAAGCGCTTTTCGGAGACGAAAATGCCATGGTGCGGATTGATATGTCCGAATATATGGAAAAGCACAGCGTTTCCAGAATGGTTGGTTCTCCTCCGGGCTATGTCGGCTATGAGGAGGGCGGTCAGCTGAGCGAAAAGGTGCGCCGCAATCCTTATTCTGTTGTGCTGTTTGATGAAATCGAAAAGGCATCCCCTGAGGTGTTTAATATTCTTTTGCAGGTTTTGGACGATGGACACATTACGGACGGGCAGGGCAGAAAGGTGGACTTCAAGAATACCGTTATCATCATGACCTCGAACGCAGGCGCGCGCAGCATTGCCGCACCCAAGCGTCTGGGCTTTACGAGCGTGGAAACGCCCGAGCAGAGCTATGAAATGATGAAAAAGGGCGTGATGGATGAAATCAAGAACATCTTCAAGCCCGAATTTCTGAACCGTATTGATGATATTATCGTGTTTCATCCGCTGGAAAAGGAGGAAATCACGAGAATTGTGCGGCTTCTGACGGATGTGATGGCAAAGCGTGTAAAGGAAAATATGAATATTACGGTTTCCTTTACCAAAAAAGCAATCGAAAAAATTGCCGAGGAGGGCTATGATAAGGCGTATGGCGCAAGACCGCTGCGCCGAGCCATCCAGTCTAAGATTGAGGATGCCTTCGCGGAGGAATATCTTCTGGGCAATATCAAAGCGGGGGATAAGGTTTCCGTTGGTCTGAAAACGAATGGATTCAGCTTCCGCGTTGTGAAATAATACAGGATTTTATGCAAAAGATTTCAAAAAATTAGCTATACCTGCAATCTATTTTGTGTTATAATCATAACCGTAGTTTTATCCGCTGGCAGCGGAGCACAAACAAAGGTTCAAACGCCGGGAATCTCTTTTTTTCGGGTTTCTCGGGCGAGGCACAATAGAGAAGCGAGTGGAGGTACTGAAAATGGCAGTAATCGAAGAATTGATTAGACAGGAAGACAATGGCACAATCAGTTTCGGCAATCATCTGATGGACGAAAAGAAGAAAGTCCTTGATTTTGAAGTGAGTGGTGACTTATATAAAATCAAAACCTTTAAGGAAATCACAAAGCTGGAAAAGAACGGTAAAATGCTGCTGGAAACAGTTCCCGGCGCAACCGTACATAATTTCACCGTAAACGAAAGAGGCGCAGAATTTACTGTTGAGGGGCTGGAGGATACACAGATTACCATGGAGCTGGAGCCCGATACAGAATATAAGATTTTGATTGACGATGTGAATGTCGGCAAGATGAAAACAAATCTGGCAGGCAAGGTAACCTTCAGCGTAGAGCTGGGTAAGGATACCCCTTCTGTTGCAATCGAAAAAATCGGCTGATAAAAAACAAAAAGGGACTGTAATCCGGTAGGTTGGATTGCAGTCCTTTTATTATAGAAAAGATACGATTGAGGGAATGCTATGAAAATCAAAACAGTCTATCAATGTACAAGCTGCGGATATCAAAGCCCGAAATGGGCAGGCAAATGCCCCGATTGCGGCGAATGGAATACCCTTGCGGAAACGGCGCAGGTCAGGGGTAGCGCAAAGGCGGCGAAGGCAGCACCGAAGCAGCCGGTTTCCCGCCTTTCGGAGGTGGAAACGGGCAGTGACCAACGCCTGCTGACAGGCATTGCGGAATTTGACCGCGTGATGGGCGGCGGCATTGTGCGCGATTCCGTCACCATCATTACCTCACCTCCCGGCGGCGGCAAATCCACCCTGAGCCTGATGGCGGCATCTGCGCTGGCAAAGCAGGGCTTTCGGGTGCTTTATGCATCGGGGGAGGAGAGTGACAGTCAGATTAAAAACCGTGCAGACCGTATTCTGGACACCATTGCGGAAAATATCTGGATTGTGGCGGACACCTCTATGGACAACGTATTGGACGCGATTCGGGAAATTGACCCCGATCTGATTATTCTGGACAGCATCCAGACCTTTTCTCTGGCGGAATTTTTGCCCTCGCGCGCAGGCAACCCGACGCAGACCATGGAATGTGCGTCTGCTCTGGTGGCGCAGGCAAAAAATAAAAGCCGTCCCAGAGCGGTGCTGATGATAGGGCAGATGAATAAAAGCGATGAAATCGCAGGTCTGCGTGCCTTGGAGCATCTGGTGGATGCGGTGCTTGTGCTGGAGGGCGAGGGTGCGGATGAGCTGCGGTGTCTGGTTGCAACGAAAAACCGCTTCGGCAGTACGGGCGAAATGGGCTTTTTCACTATGACAGAGGCAGGGCTTGCGTCCATCGAAAACCCCTCGGCTTATTTTGTAACGAAACGGGAGAGGGGCGATTCTGTTTCCGGCAGTGCGATTGCGGTTTTGAAGGAGGGCTCTCGTCCTGTCATTGCGGAAATCGAAAGTCTGGTTTCCCCTTCCTTCACGCCGTATCCCTCGCGCATCAGCGAAACCATGAAAAAGGATACCATGAATACGCTGATTTCCATTCTGGAGCAGAGGGGCGGCATTAAGCTCTATGATAAAAATGTTGTCATCAAGACCACAGGCGGTCTGTATCTGAAGGAGCAGGCGGCAAATCTTGCCGTGCTGATGAGCATTGCTTCTTCCGTTTATGACAAGTCGATTCCCTCGGATTGGGCATTTCTTGCCGATGTCGGGCTGACGGGCGAATTGAAGCGTGTCCCTTCTATGGAAAGCCGCATCAAGGAGCTGGACCGCATGGGCTTCAAGCAGGTTTTCATTTCCGCAGGCGGCATGCGGGAGCTGCATTTGGAGAATATCCGTGTGGTGGAAGCAAAATTTTTGTCACAACTTCTGAATCATGTCTTTGGGAAAAAAGGAAATGGATAAAGAATACAGTTTTTTGTCCACAATATAAAGACATAAGTATTTCTTATAGGTATTCGACACAATTTATGGTTTACGAATAGAAATTCCTGTATTATAATAGGGAGAAACTATGTTTTTCCAAGACAAGTTAAAAATGCTTTGGCATCCAAAGCAATCTATACAAAAACCGAAAAAGGAGGTATCCCCCATGCAGAACGTAGAAATTAGAAAATTTAAAAAGGTTCTGGTTGCAAACCGTGGCGAAATTGCCATTCGTGTGTATCGTGCGCTGAATGAATTGGGCATTCAGACAGTAGGTATTTTCTCAAAGGAGGATAAATATGCGCTGTTCCGCACAAAAACGGACGAGGCTTATATGCTGAACCCCGAAAAAGGTCCTCTGGACGCATATCTGGATATCAATAACATCATCAAAATTGCGAAAGCAAAAGGTGTAGATGCGATCCATCCCGGATATGGGTTCCTTTCCGAAAATCCCGAATTTGTTGAGGCATGCGAAAAAGAGGGGATTGCTTTTATCGGCCCCAATGTAGATGTCATGTATAAAATGGGGGATAAGATTTCTTCCAAGAAAATGGCAATCGAATGTAATGTTCCCATCATCCCCGGTGTTGACCATGCAGTCAGAAGTCTGGATGAGGTAATGGAGGTTGCCCGGAAGGTCGGCTATCCCGTTATGCTGAAGGCATCCAACGGCGGCGGCGGTCGCGGTATGCGTATTGTAAATTCCGCAGAGGAAATGCCCAAGGAATTTGAAGAAGCAAGAAACGAAGCAAAGAAGGCCTTTGGTGATGATAAAATTTTCGTAGAAAAATATCTGCGTGACCCCAAGCATATCGAAGTACAGGTGCTTGGCGATAAATACGGCAATGTGGTGCATCTGTTTGACCGTGACTGTTCCGTGCAGAGAAGACACCAGAAGGTAATCGAATTTGCGCCTGCCTTTACCGTAAGCCAGCCTGTCAGAGAAAAAATTCTGGCGGATGCAGTGCGTCTGTCCAAGCATGTAGGCTATAAGAACGCCGGCACACTGGAATTTCTGGTGGATGCCGATGAAAACTACTACTTCATCGAAATGAACCCTCGTATTCAGGTAGAGCATACCGTTTCCGAGGAGGTAACCGGCATTGATATCGTACAGGCACAGATTCTGATTGAGGAGGGCTATCCTCTGGGTGCGCCCGAAATCGGCATTTCCTCTCAGGAGGATGTACACTGCAACGGCTATTCCGTTCAGCTGCGTATCACAACGGAAGACCCTGCAAACAATTTCATGCCCGATACAGGCAAGATTAACGTATATCGTTCCCCTGCCGGCAACGGTATCCGTCTGGATGGCGGCACAGCCCACACAGGCGCAGAGGTTACTCCTTATTATGACAGCCTGCTGGTTAAGATTATCGCGCATGACAGAACCTTTAAGGGCGTGACCAATAAGGCAATTCGTGCGATTAAGGAAACCCGTATCCGCGGCGTAAAAACAAATATTCCTTTCCTCATCAATGTTTTGCAGAGCGAAACATGGAGTGAAGGGAAATGTACGACAACCTTTATCGAAAAAACACCTGAGCTGTTCCGCTTCATTCCCGGAAAGGACAGAGCAAGCAAGATTGCGGAATTCATCGGCAACCAGATTGTCAATGAATCCAAGGGACAGAAGCCGCAGTTTGACCCCATCGTTGTGCCTTCCTTCGGCAAGACCGAAAATGGCAAAACCATTGAGGTTCCCGGTGCAAGGGATACCTTCCTCAAGATGGGCGCAAAGGCATATACACAGTCCCTTTTGAAGGAAAAACGCCTGCTGGTAACAGATACCTCCATGCGTGACGCGCATCAGTCCCTGATGGCAACCAGACTGCGTACCAATGACCTGATGGCCGCTGCACCCGCAACAAATATGGCAATGGCAAACGCCTTCTCCGTAGAAGCATGGGGCGGCGCAACCTTTGACGTTGCGTATCGTTTCCTCAAGGAATCCCCTTGGGTGCGTCTGCAGCAGCTGAGAGCGGCAATGCCCAATACACTGATTCAGATGCTCCTGCGTGCATCCAACGCAGTCGGCTATGCAAACTACCCCGATAACGTGGTGCAGAAATTCATTGAGGTTTCCGCAGAACGCGGCATTGATGTGTTCCGTATTTTCGATTCCCTCAACTGGGTGGAAAATATGAAAATGCCCATCGAGGTTGCGCTGAACACAGGCAAAATCGTAGAAGGCTCCATCTGCTACACAGGGGATATCTTAGACCCTCACGAAACAAAATATACACTGGATTACTATATCAGAAAAGCAAAAGAGCTGGAGGCTATGGGCTGTCACATCTTCGCAATCAAGGATATGGCAGGTCTTTTGAAGCCCTATGCGGCGAAGGAGCTGTTCAGCACACTGAAAAAAGAGCTTCACATTCCTCTGCACCTGCATACACACGATACCACAGGCAACGGTGTCAGCACCGTTCTGATGGCGGCAGAGGCAGGCGTGGATATTGTTGACCTTGCAATTCAGTCCATGTCCTCTCTGACCTCTCAGCCCTCCATGAACGCTGTTGTGGAAGCGTTGAAGGGCACAGAAAGAGATACCGGTCTGAATACCGAACAGCTGATTGAGCTGAGCCATTATTATCAGGGTGTGCGTCAGATTTTCACAGGCTTTGAAAGTGAAATGAAGACACCCAATACGGAAATCTATAAATACGAAATCCCCGGCGGTCAGTATTCCAACCTGCTGGCACAGGTTAAGGCAATGGGCTCCGCCGACCAGTTTGAGGAAATCAAGCACCTGTATAAGGATGCGAATGACCTTCTGGGCAACATCGTTAAGGTAACACCCTCCTCCAAGGTTGTCGGCGATATGGCAATCTTCATGTCCAAAAACGGGCTGACAAAGGATAACATCATGACAGAAGGGGCGGAGGTTTCCTATCCCGATTCCGTTGTGGATTACTTCCTTGGCAATATCGGTCAGCCTGAGGGCGGCTTCCCTGCGGATTTGCAGAAAATCGTGCTGAAGGGGCAGAAGCCCATCGAGGGCAGAGCAGGCGCACTGCTTCCTCCTGCGGATTGGGATGCTATCGAAAAGCATCTGCATGAAGCACATGCCCTGAAGAAGGTGAACCCTAGAAATGTGCTTTCCTATGCACTGTATCCTAAGGTATATGATGACTATGTAAACCATGAGGAGGTTTATACAGACGTATCCAAGCTGAGCAGTGATGTATTCTTCTTCGGTCTGGCGAAGGGCGAAGAAACCTCTATCGAAATCGGCGAAGGTAAGGATATTCTGATTAAATATATCGATATGACAGAGCCCAATACAGAGGGTATCCGCACACTGACCTTTGAAATCAACGGCGTAATGCGTGAAATTAAGGTTCTGGATAAGCACCTTGAGGTAAAGAGCGACGGTAAGCTGAAGGCAGATAAAAATAATCCCTTCCACCTTGGCTCCTCCATCCCCGGCACCGTTTCCAAGATTCTGGTGAAAGAGGGCGAGGAGGTCAAGAAGAACCAGCCTCTGCTGACGGTTGAAGCAATGAAGATGGAAACCTCCATTGTTGCAAATCAGGACGGCGTGATTGATAAGATTTATGTAAAAGAGGGCGAACAGGTAAATCAGGGCGATTTGCTGGTTTCCTTCGTACAGGAGGGCTGATATTTTTCAGTCGGTATAAAAATAACGAAGCTAAGGCACAATCCTTTATGGGTTGTGCCTTTTTCATGGGCTGATTTTTTATAGAAAAAAATTGTTCCGAGAAAAAAAGTATGCTATGATAAATTTGTGATTTGACGAACCCTGATGAAGAAGAAAGGATGTAGCAGATGAATTGGAAAGACCGTTTTTCCGGCAGGCTTCTGTCTGCGGATGAGGCTGTGCGGCAGATTCGCTCCGGCGATACTATCTCCATCGCGCACGTTGGCTCCGAGCCGTATGCACTGGTGGATGCACTGGCACGCAATGCGGATGCCCTTACAGATGTGGATATGCACTTCATGCTTTCCCTCAGAAAGGAGGAGCCGCATATCGCGAAGGGGATGGAAAAGCATCTGCGCTTTTTCGGCTATTTTCTGGGCGGCAGTACAAGAGGGGCAGTTGCGGAGAGCAGAGCGGAATATCTGCCTTGCTTTTTCCATCTTTATCCCCGCATGCTCAGAGAACGTGGCGGTGTGGATGTGCTTCTGATTTCCGTTTCCGAGCCGGATGCGCATGGCTATTGCTCCATGGGGCCGGGGATTGACCATCTGCCTGCCTTTCGGGATTCCGCAAAGCTTGTAATTGCGCAGATGAACCGCAATCTACCGCGCGTGATGGGGGATTCCTTCATTCATTTGAGAGATATTGATATCATCGTAGAGGAGGACAGACCCATGCCGACCCTCGCACCGCCGACAATTACGGAGGTTGAGCAGAAAATAGGGGAATACTGTGCCTCTCTCGTGCAGGATGGGGATACGATTCAGCTTGGCATTGGCGGCATTCCCGATGCCGTTGTGACCTTTTTAAAGGATAAAAAGGATTTGGGTCTGCATACCGAAATGGCGGCGGATGGCATTATCGACCTGATTGAAACAGGTGTCATCAATAATAAAAAGAAAACACTGCATCGCGGCAAAAGCATTGCGACCTTCGCGGCAGGCACGCAGAGATTGTATGATTTTCTGGATAATAACCCCTGCTTTGAGCTGCATGGGGTGGAGCATGTCAATAACCCCTATGTGATTGCACAGAATGATAACATGGTTTCCATCAATTCCGCCATTCAGGTTGATTTGATGGGGCAGGTCAATGCGGAGGTAGTGAAGGGGATGCAGTTCAGCGGTGTCGGCGGACAGGTGGACTTCATCCGCGGCGCAACGATGAGTAAGGGCGGCAGAGCCATCATTGCCCTGCCTTCCACGGCGGCAGGCGGAAAAATTTCCAAAATCGTGCCGTTTATCGACCATGGCGCAGTGGTAACAACTCCAAGAACAGAAATTGATTATGTGGTAACGGAATACGGCATTGCAAAGCTTTGGGGCAGAAGCCTCAAGGAGCGGGCAAGGGCGCTGATTTCGATTGCACACCCCGATTTCCGCCCGATGCTTGCAGAGGAATACGAAAAACGCTTTGGCAGACCCTTAGATTAAAAAATACGCATGAAAAAAAAGCACTCCGGATGGAGTGCTTTTCGTGTTTTTATTTGCCAATGGATTTTCTGTATTCCGCTACCTCCTCGTCTGTCAGAGGCTCCAGCTCCTTGGGGTCCATCCATCTTACCCAGATGCGATCCTGCATTGCCTTGATATCCAGAGGGGTATCGAAGTTATCCTTATCAATGGGAATTACTGTATCATTATCCCCGTTGAACATGATTTCAAAGGGCTTGAATACACCATCCTCAAATACAAGCATATCGGAAGAATATACATTCAGTGCGCCTGCTTCGCTCAGAAGATGCTTTTCCAGTGCTTCCAGATTGGGGAAGGTAACAACCATCCAGTCTCCCTTCATATCGGAATAATCGAACAGCTGCAAGCCGTGGAAATCAATTTCCTCGTTGCCGCTTGCGCCCTTGTCATCATCCGCTTTGCCCTTCATGGCAACAGGTGTGCCGTTTTTGCCGTCCTTCAGAATTTCGGTTCCGGGGATGAAAGCATTCACGAATTTATTGATTTCATTGGTTCTAAACTGAGAACGAACCTGCGCAATGATACCGTAATCGCTGCTGTCATAGCAGATAGAAGCAACCTCATTCCAGAATTCACTTAATGTTTTGACCATTTCTATTACCTCCATATCAACTTTCATTACCTCATATCATACTAGCATTGTGTTCATTCTGTCAATAGATATTCATTCGGTCGGCTGATTTGAAAGTAATGCGCCGGCACCCTTCCGCTGAAAACCAGATCGGCAAGCATAATTTTTCTCTCTAATGTAATATCCTCCCGGTACAGCGGATTGACAATCCGAAGCTCTAAATGTACCGCAAGCCAGATTTTGTAGTTGATCTGATTGATGCCGACGGAGGAAAACGCCGTTTCATAATCCACCCTGACCGCACCCATAGGCAGAAGGGTGAAGGGGATTTTCGGCCCCTTATTGGCAAGAAGCCCCCAATGCGTTGCCGCGCCAAGCGGAATGGGAATAACCTCCTTCGGCAGTTCATCTAGCTGCTTTGTGATGTCGCGGCTCAGCAGGGCGCAGAATTGGTTTACGCATGTGGTGTTGGCGGTGTAGCTTTCGCCATCCGCCCCCTTCTGCAAAAGCGCGCTTGCATCTAATTCCATACGCGCAAGTGCATTTGCCGCCGCCTCGTCGATAATCCGATTTGCCGCCGCCCTGCACTGCATGTGCGAGATTTCCTTCAAGGGCGGCAGAAGGCTATTTTCCAGAAGGAAAAAACAGAGAACCGTCAGCAGAGCAGGCAGGAGAAGGGGCAGAAATTTCTTTCTTTTTCGGTTTCGTTTTCTTTTTCGCATTGTCCGCTCCCTCCCTCTGCAATGATATGAGTGAGAAGGGCGAAGCATGCCTTTTCCTTGATTTCGGGGCTTTTTTTGCAATGTTAAAGAAAAATTAAACAAAGGTTATAGTAGAAATAAGCATGTTTTTGTGAAAATGTCTTTCTTTTGCGGTGAAATTTTGGTATAATCAAAAAGTATAATCTTCGCAAAATGGCGGAATATGGATTTTGTTCCATCCGTTTTGATTACACATGGAAATAAACAGGAGGCTTGAAATATGAGTGAATCTCAACACAGAAGGGGAGACGCGCAGGACAGAACGGGCGTAAGACAGACACGCCCTTCCGGCACAAGGCAGGCACGCCCCTCCGGCGCAAACGGCACACGCCGACCATCCTCTTCCGGAAACCCGAAAAAACGCAGAAAGCGCAGAAAGAAACGCTCGGTCAACAGCAGAATCGGGAAGGTTTTGCTGATTGTTGCCATCGTGATTGCCTTTGCGGTTGCAGGCGCAATTCTGGGTACGGTGTTCGGTATTCTGCAAAGCACGGACATGCTGAATACCTCCGATGTTCTGCCCGATTCCTATACCTCTGTCATCTATGATGCGGATGATAATGAGGTGGATAAGCTGCATGGCGAGGAAAACCGAGAATATGTGAAGCTTTCCGCAATCACAACCAATATGCAGAATGCAGTCATTGCGATTGAGGATCAGCGTTTTTATGAGCATAATGGTATTGATATCCGAGGGATTATGCGTGCGATGGCTGAAAATATTAAAACCATGAGCTTTTCGCAGGGTGCAAGTACGCTGACGCAGCAGGTGCTGAAAAATGAGGTGCTTGAGCGCGAAAAGAGCCTTTCCAGAAAGATAAAGGAGCAGTATCTGGCTGTTTCTCTGGAAAATGCGCTGAAAAAACAGCTTGGCTCAAAGGATGCGGCGAAGAAATATATTCTGGAGCTGTATCTGAACACGATACCGCTGCATCATGGTCTGCGTGGCGTAGAGGCGGCGGCGCAGTATTATTACGGCAAGCATGCCAGTGAGCTGACGCTGGCAGAGGCGGCAAGCATTGCGGGCATCACGAAAACCCCCAGTCTGTATGCGCCGGATGTCAATCAGGAGGCCAGCAAGGAACGCCAGATGACGGTTCTGAAAAAAATGCTGGATCTGAATATGATTACGCAGGCGGAATATGACGAAGCTGCGGCAGAGGATATCTATGCACATCTGGTCTGCAAGGAGACTGCGGAGGAGGAAAGCAACGCAAAGCATAACTGGTTTGTCGAGGCGGCAGTGCAGCAGATTAAGGCTGACCTGATGGAAAAGAAAAACATGACAGCCGCACAGGCATCCAATATGATTTACAGCGGCGGCTTACAGATTCATACTACAATGGACGCTTCCATGCAGGAAACCGCAGAAGCTGCCATGAAGAATGATAATATGTTCCCGGCAGGGGATGGGAAGATGGATGTGACCTATCTGATTTCCGTTCTGGATACACAGAACCCCGATGAAAGCAGCAATCAGTCGCATTATGAAAAGAAAACAACCGTTACCTCGCAGGCGGAGGCAGATGCCTTTGTTGCATCCGTGAAGGAGGAGCTTCTGGATGAAACGCATACCTTGGTTCTGGATAAGCTGACGGTTTCCAAATCCCTGCAGGCGGCAATGGTCATCATGGATCAGAGCAACGGCGAAGTAAAGGCGATTGTCGGCGGACGCGGCGAAAAGCCCGGTGATTCAGTATTCAACCGTGCGACACAGGCACTGCGTCAGCAGGGCTCGACGATGAAGCCCTTGGCGGCGTATGCCCCCGCGATTGATACGGGACTGCTGATGCCCGGCTCCATCATCATTGATGAGCCTGTTACCTACGGCGGCTGGTCTCCCAAAAACTGGGACGGCAAATATATCGGGCCTACTACAGTGCGTCAGGGTATCTGGCATTCCATGAACGTGCTGGCGGTTAAGACCTTTATGATGGTCGGCGCGGATACGGCTTATCAGTATCTGCTGGACTTTGGCTTTACCACGATTGATGAACGGGATAAGGCGGCAACAACGGCACTCGGCGGTCTGACACAGGGCGTTTCCGTTCTGGAGCAGACGGCGGCCTATGCAACCATTGCCAACGGCGGCACCTATTATGAGCCGATGTTCTATAGCGTGGTGTATGACCATGACGGCAACGTGCTTCTGGATAATTCCGAACAGGAAACACATCGGGTGCTGAAGGAAACAACCGCCTTCCTGCTGACGGATATGATGCGTGATGTTATCACGAAGGGTACCGGTACGAAGGCAGCCATCAGCGGCATGAATGTTGCAGGTAAAACAGGTACCACCAATGATACCGTTGACCTGACCTTCTATGGCTATACGCCTTACTATACCGCCGGTATCTGGATGGGGTATGACAGTCAGAAGGAGATTATAAATGCAAATAACGCCCATCTGCGCATCTGGAGCTCGGTTATGAGCCAGATTCATTATGATAAGGGACTGAAGAATAAGGAGTTTAAAAAACCGGATGGCTTGACAACACGTTCTATCTGCTCTGCATCCGGCATGACACCTTCTTCTCTTTGCAACAGCGATTACTATGGCTATGGTGTAACGAGTGACTATGTTACAACGGATTTCAAGGGCAGCACAGGCGGCGGCACCTGCACGATGCACAAATCCTATACGATTTGCAGCGAAACAGGCAAGCTTGCGGGCGCAACCTGCCCGACCATGAATGTGGTTTTGGCGGTCAACAGTGACGGTACGATTAAGGGCAAGCCCTCTAAGGTTCCCGAAGGCAAGCTGGATATCAATATCAGCGCAACCTGCGATTCTGCGCATGTGAGCAGCGGTGATGATGATACCAACAGCACAGACCCCGGCACAACAGACCCCGGCAATGGACAGAACCCTGAGGATAACCTCTGGAATAATGAGGACTTCGGGATTCAATAAATAATAATTTACATTTAGGAGAATTCAAATGAGCGAACAGAATATTTTAGCAACAATTGACGGCGTAAACATTACAGATGCGGATTTGGACGCATATATCGCGAATCTGCCGAAGGAGCAGCAGGCGTATGCGGCATATCCCCAGTTCAGAGAGCATGCACTGAAGCAGCTTCTGGCATTCCATCTGTATGCAAAGATGGCAGAAGAAGAAAAAATGGATGAAACCGATGAATTTAAAGCCATGATGGAACGGGCAAGAAAGGATATCCTTGCCCAGCTTGCCATCAACAGCGTTTTGAAGGATATCACTGTAACAGATGAAGAAATGCAGGCGTTCTACAAAGAAAACCCCCAGCATTTTGAAAAGGGCGAAACCGTACATGCAAAGCATATCCTGGTGGATTCCGAAGAAAAAGCACAGGATATCATGAACAAAATCACCGCAGGGGATATCTATTTTGAGGATGCCGCGAAGGAATTTTCCTCCTGCCCCTCCAATGCGCAGGGCGGTGACCTTGGCGAATTCGGCAAGGGTCAGATGGTTCCGGAGTTCGATCAGGCGGTATTTGCGGCTGAGGTTGGCAAGGTAGTTGGCCCTGTAAAGACACAGTTCGGCTATCATCTGATTAAGGTTGAGGATAAGAAGGACGCATCTGTAACCCCCTTCGATGAGGTGAAGGAACAGATTCGTGCAAATCTGCTGCAGCAGAAGCAGAATCAGGCTTATACCGAAAAGTATAAGGAGCTGCACGATAAATACATGAAATAAGCGCATAGCAAAAGCCCCTCTGAAAAGAGGGGCTTCATTTGTGTTCTATTTTTATTCCATTAGGCTTATTCCTTTAAGCCCTCCAATGCGTTTCTGGCATTGCCAATCTGATTGGAATCGGGGTAATCACTGATAATCTTGTTGTAATATTTCTTTGCGCTTGCCGTATCTTTTTCTCCCTCTGCAATCTGTCCCAGATAGTAATAGATGTCATCCACAAAGTTTTCGTTGCTTGCGTATTTCAAGGCTGTTTCCAGATCGGTCTTTGCCTCTGTCATGTTTTTGCTTAGGAAATCACTTTTTCCTTTGGTGTAGTAGGCATCTGCCGCCTTGGGGTAAAGCTCCGCCTTCAGAGAATTATATTTCGCCAAATCATCATCACTAAATCCAACCGTATCAATGGATTCAAAGGTGGTGATGCAGGCTTCATAATCGCCGTCTGTCATCTGCGATACTGCCGTTTCCAGCAATTCCAGATTCGCCTGCTTATTTTCCTCGCTACGCAGCTGCTTGTTTTCCTTTTGCAGCTTTTGCAGTTCTGTCCGCATTTCCAGAACCTCCTCCGGTGTCATATTGGTTTCACCGGAATAATTTTCAACAGCGGTCTGCAATTCCTTGATTTTTGCATCCTTATCCTCATTTAGCGCAGGCACAATCAGCACCAGAATCACCAGAGCTGAAATCACAAGCCCGATTACAAAGGCAATCATGTTGTGCTTTTCCAGAACGCTGCTACTTCTGTCCTTGCGCTTATAGCCGGGAAGGGGCGGATTGCTGTCTGTTTTTTTCACGCTGACTGCCGCAGAGGCTTTATTTTTGTCTCCCTTTTTCAGAGTGGGAGAGGGCACATTGCCAATCAGCTGTGCATAATGCAGGGCAAGGGGATTGCGAATATCCCGTTTCAGCACGATTTCATTAAAATGCAGTGCGCGCTTAAGATTTTTATCCTCAATGCAGCAAAGCGTCATCAGGTTATAGGCATCAATGAAATTCGGGTTATTGTCAATGGATTTTTTCAGCTGAATAATGGCTAAATCATCACTGCCCTGCTTCAGATAGGTAATCGCCTGATTATACATCCGCACCGCATCATTGCATTTTTCCATTTCTCTGGCGTTTTTCTGCAAATACGCCATATAGCCTGCGGCAGCATTTCCTTCGGGCAGAAGGGAGGAGCTGATAATCCAATGTCTGAGGGCATCCCCGATGCGCCCCGTTTCGCAATAAATCAGACCGAGAAGATTTCTCGCCTGTATGTTATTTTTATCAAAAAGAAGGCTCTGTTCCAGATTTGCCGCTGCACCGGAGAGATCGGTTTCTCCGGCTAAGGTAAGCGCTTCGTTATAAAGACGGATGGATGCATTGCGTGCCTTTCGGAACACATACACATCTACGCCGCAATCGGGACAGCGACAGCCCTCAGAAAAATTAAAACCACAATTCGGGCATTTCATGTCATTCTCTCCTTTTGCTTATTCCTGAGTGGGGGGCTGCTTTTTCTCCTTCGCAATATGCTGTAGGATATCCAGAAGATCCTGCATTTCGGATGTATGCAGGGATGCTTCGATCTGGTCGATTTCCAGAATGGGCTGATATCTGCTCAATTCTTCTTTAAAATTAAACACAGGACATTCCTCCGTTTCAAATACTTTTTCTATGTGCTTCAGTTTAGCTGTTTTTACGGTGCTTCAGATAGGTGCGCATGGCTCCGATCATATATAAGGAACCACAGCAAAGAATAATGCCGTCCTGAGGGGTGAGGGTGCGCGCCCTTTCATACGCCGCCTCAATTTCCTTTTCCATCTCCACCGTACCGCTGAAATCGGAAACAGAGCGGGCAAGAGAAAATACATCCAGCCTTCTCTCGCTGTGCGGCTCAGTCAGAATCACCGTCTCCGCAAAGGGAAGAATCTGCTCTGCCATCCTCCGATATTCCTTATCCCCCAGAATACCGAGAATAAGGGTAACCTTTTTTTCCTTGAAATAAACCGAAAGGGAATTTGCCAGCTGCCGAATCCCATCCGCATTATGCGCGCCATCCAGAATGACAAGCGGCGCTCTGCCGCAAAGCTCCATCCTGCCTGCCCAACGGGCATTTTTCAGTCCATTGCGAATTGCTCCTTCGGGAATCGAAAGACCGTTTTTGTTCAGCACAAGGCAGGCCTCCAGAACCGCAAGGCAATTTTCAAGCTGATAAGTGCCAAGCAGAGATAATTCCAGATTTTCCAAGGAAAAACATTTATTTTTGACAGAAAAAACAGTCCCTTCCAATGTTTGCGAAGCGACCCTGATTTTTGCGTCATTCAAACAATAGAATGGAGCATCCATCCGAGCTGCTGCATCCTTAATGATATTATATACTAATTCCGCTTGGGAATACAACACCACAGGACAATTTTTCTTAATGATGCCGGATTTTTCCATAGCAATTTTTTCAATCGTATCCCCCAAAAAATCCGTATGGTCAATGCTGATAGACATGATGAGCGAAAGCAGAGGGTGGGGAACGACATTCGTGGCATCAAATCTGCCGCCAAGCCCGACCTCCAGAATCAGAACATCCACCTGCTTTTCATAAAAATAATGAAACGCCACACCGGTTGTAATTTCAAAAAGCGTCGGAACAGGCTTGCCTTCTGCCGCCAGCTTTTCGCAGAGCTGCCGCATCAGGGTGATTTCCTTTGCAAAATCATCATCCGAAATTTCCGCACCATTGAGGAGATAGCGTTCATTGTATCGCTCCAGATGGGGGGAGGTATATGCGCCGACGCGATAGCCCGCCTCCTTTAATATGGAAGAAAGCATTGCCACGGCAGAGCCCTTCCCGTTTGTGCCTGCAACATGAATCACAGGAAGCCTTTGCTCCGGATTTCCAAGCAGATCACAGAGGTATTGTATGCGTTCCAGCCCCGGTATAGAACTAAAGCCAACATCTTCTTCCAAATAATGAATACATTCCTGATAATTCACAGGCTCACCTCCTGAATTTTGTCTATCCTCCATTATAACAAAGCTATGAAATTCTGCAACAGACTTAATAAAATTGAAAAGATTGATAATAACTTTGAAAAGATTTCAAAAGAATAATGTATCCTGTCGGATACAGGAAGAAGCCGCTCCAAAACAACCTTCCTTTCTCGTATGTCGCATGAAATTCGTACGCCGATGAAC
>ENA-ORTF01002856-ORTF01002856.1-human-gut-metagenome-genome-assembly--contig:-NODE-2856-length-16248-cov-12.767924_pt1 | contig 16248 bp, 12 predicted proteins | sample MGYA00241908_ERZ509180 | MGnify/ENA primary metagenome ERZ509180 (study PRJEB26280, sample SAMEA2338814) | human gut metagenome | biome: human gut; feature: human-associated habitat; material: faeces... | reverse complement strand
TTCATGAAACGTTCATTTCTATGCAGTATACTATATTCCGTAGACCGGAGCAAGGAAAAAGTGTTCCGGCAGAAAGAGACTGGAGGAGTCCCATATGGATTACAATTACAATGGTTACGATCGAGGCTACACGGAGCCTGCCATGACCTCGGCTGACTATATGAACCGCACCTACCGCTGGATGGCGGTAGGCCTGCTCATCACCTTTGCAGCGGCGTTCGTTACAGCCGCTACCCCGCTGCTGTACGTCGTCAACTCGCTGTATCTGGTGTTCACCATCGCAGAGCTGGTGCTGGTGTATGTGCTCAGCTCCCGCGTGCAGAACATGTCGGTGGGCGGTGCAAGAGCCACCTTCTTTGCCTATGCACTGCTCAACGGCATGGTGCTGAGCTACTACTTCCTGATATTTGATCTGGGCACTCTGGTGCTGGCCTTCCTTGCCACCTCGCTGTACTTCGGCCTGATGGCGGTCTACGGCACTACTACCCACAAGGATCTGTCCGGCTGGGGTCCCAAGCTGATGATGGGCCTGTTCGCGCTCATCATCACCGGCTTTGTGGGCATGCTGTTCGGCATGAGCTTCCTCACCACGGTGCTGTACAGCGCTGTCGGTCTGGTGGTGTTCATGCTGCTGACCGCCTACGACACCCAGAAGCTGAGCCAGATGTTCTCCTACTACGCCTATGACGGTGAGCTGGCCGAGAAGGCTTCCATTTACGGTGCACTGACGTTGTATCTGGACTTCATCAACATCTTCCTGTATGTTGTGCGCCTGCTGGGCATGAACAGCCGCCGCCGCAACTGATTTTTGATCCGCAAAGGCTCTCCCGAAAAGGGAGGGCCTTTTTGTTTGGTAATATCATTTAGAATATCCTCCGCTTCGCTCTGGGTATCAACACAGAAGGCCACAGAGGGAAGATGCATTTTCCGGCTGCAGCCCTTCCCGTGAAAGTGCAGCCCAGCCAGACCCGCAGGTCTGGCTGGGCTGCTATATTACAAAATATCATTTCCTCTAAATATGCCCAGAGCAACGCGGAGGGCATTTAAATAAAAGAATGCATAAAACCTGCCCTGCTGTCCCACACTAAGCCCAGAAGCAATGCGTACACAATGCAGCAGATGGGAGTAACGACAATGGAGCAGATCAAAAAGTTTTTGCGCAGCAGGGGCTTTACACTGGCACTGCTGGCCTGTCTCGTCGCAGCCGCAGCGGCGGGCGTGTGGGCAGTGCGCACCGTGCGGGATGAACTGAAAAAGAGCTACGACGACCTGACGACCCCGCAGGAAGAACCTGCACCGGAGCCGCAGCTCACCCTTGACCCACAGGAGGACGATGTATGGCAGCAGCCCGTGACCGACGCCGCAGAATCTGCGGCAAATGTACCCAAGCCCGCATCCTCTGCGTCCTCTTCTGGGGCGCAGTCTGGCTCTGGTTTGGTGCACGAACCCTCCGCACTGCAGGGCGCATCCTCGCCTGCCAGCAGTTCAGCTGCGCCTGCCTCCACGCAGCCCGTCTCGGGCAGGGTCTTGAACGCCTACAGCGGCGATGAGCTGGTGTACAGCAGCACCCTTGGCGACTGGCGCACCCACAACGGTGTGGACTACGCCTGTGCGCAGGATGCACAGGTGTGTGCTCCCGCCGCCGGTAAGGTGACCGCCGTGGACACCGATAGCCGCTGGGGCAGTGTGGTGTGCATCGAGGACAGCGCCGGGCACCTGTGGCGGGTGTGCGGCACTGCCGACCCCACGGTGCAGACCGGCGATGAAGTGAGTGTGGGCCAGATACTTGGCCGTGCAGGCAGCATTCCCAACGAATGCGCCGAGGAGACGCATATCCATCTGGAAGTACTGCAGGGTGAGCAGTATCTTGACCCGGCAAAGCTGCTGAACTGATGCAGTTTGCCGTATCCCCTGCGTATTTTTCAGTAAAATATTCCAAGCAGCAAAAAATCGGAAAGGCCGTTCTGGTCTTTCCGATTTTTCATTCTATAGGATAGATGCAGGCTCAGGCATTTTCCAGCTCAACCACCGGCCAGCCCAGAAGGCGGATGGCTTCGCGGTCGTGGGTAGCCAGCAAGACAGGCTTTTCTCCGCAGCGCTCCCGCAGCAGAGCCGCAGCAGCGGCAAGGGTGTCCGGGTCCATGCCGGTAAAGGGTTCGTCTAACAGCAGCGTATCGCTGGCGGCCCACAAAGCCCGCAGCAGAGCCGTGCGTCGCTTCTGTCCGCCGGAAAGCCGTGCTGCAGGCAGGGCCAGTGCGGCAGCATCCATGCCAAACTGTTGAAAATCTTTTATGATTTGCTCCTTGTATTGTTCTGCACTGCCGGGTAATACCAGCGTCACGTTCTGCACAGCTGTCAGCTGCGGGCAGAGCCGGTCTTCCTGAAACACTGCTGCCACCCGGCCAACGCCCTGTACTATGCCAGAAGTGGGTTCTTCCAGCCCCATGAGGATGCGCAGCAATGTGGTCTTGCCCCAGCCGCTGGGTGCCCACAGCACCGCCGGGCCTTCCACCGTGAGGCATAGATCCCGGAAAAGCGTTTTCTCCCCGAACTGTTTTGTCAGATGCTCGATGGTCAGCATTGCGGCACCTCCCCGGTCACGGCGCGGGTCACGCAGTCCAGAAGCAGCAGGAACAGCTTTTCAAACCCGGCGCTGAGCAGGATGATCACAAACGTCCATGCGAACAGCTCCCCGGTGGAAAGGGTAATCTTGGCTCGGTAGAGTGCATCGCCGATGCTGCCATTGGGCAGGCCGATCACCTCAGCGGCAACGCCGCTCTTCCAGCAGATGCCAAGGGCCACGCTGCATCCCTGCCGGAAGGCCGGCAGCACCGCAGGCAGCCACACCGCCCGCAGCCGTCGGCCCAGCGGAAGGCGAAACACCTTCGTCATCTCCAACAGCTGTGGGTCTGCGCTCTGGATGCCGGTGCGCACCGCACCGTACAGCACGGGCAGCACCATTAAAAAGCTGATGAGCACCGAAAGCGATGCCCCCCGCACCCACACCAGCGCCAGAATGATAAAGCTTGCCACCGGCGTGGCTTTGACCAGCTGCAGCACCGGAGCAAGCAGCACATCTGCCGTGTGCCACGCCTGTGCGGCCACAGCCAGCACGATGCTTACGGCCACGCCCAGCCCAAAACCCAGCAGAATACGCCCGGAGCTGAAACCCACCCGCTGCCAGAACTCTGCCTGCGGCAAAAGCTGCAAAAGAGTGCGCACCGCCTGCACCGGCGAAACAAGGAACACCTCCTGTCCCACCGCCATGGCGGCGCACTGCCACACCGCCAGCCAGAAGGCCGCAGCGCCCAGCCGCTGAAAAAGTTGTTTGTGTTGGTTCATGGTTCTTTCCTGCTCCTGACGGTCTGAAATGGCCTCCGCTCTGCGGATCGTATAAGTATCATACCACATCTTTTTCCAAACGCCAATGACCCGTGCATCATGATGCATAAGAGCTTATCATGCCTGTCATTACTTTTCTTCATGTTTTTCTTTCTTGACATGAAATCAATAAAACGATAAACTGAACTGTATAAATCTCTGTCATCTTTGATGCAGGAAAGAAATGAGGTGTCTGTCCTATGCAGAAGCTCTCCGGCAAAAATCTGCTTTTGGTCAGTTTTACGCTATTTTCCATGTTTTTTGGAGCCGGGAACCTGATCTTCCCGCCGCATCTGGGCGCACAGGCCGGTACCAGCCTCTGGCCTGCCTTTGCGGGCCTTGCCGTCAGCGCCGTCGGCCTGCCCATTGCGGGCGTGGTGGCTGTGGCACGGGCAGGCGGTCTGGACAGGCTTGCCGGCCGGGTGCATCCGGTGTTCGCCATGGTGTTCACAATTTTAGTGTATCTTTCCATCGGCCCGTGCCTTGCCATCCCCCGCACCGCCAGTACCTCCTTCCAGATGCTGGTGCCGCTGATAGGCGGCGGTACCGGGCTGCAGCTGGCCTACTCGGTGCTGTTTTTTGCAGCGGCCTTTCTGGTGGCGCTGCGGCCGGAAAAGCTTACCGACTGGCTGGGCCGCATCCTCTGCCCCTGTCTGATCGTGCTCATCGTGGTGCTGTTTGCCGGGTGTCTCATCCATCCGCTGGCGGCACACTACGGCACACCCAGCGCAGAGTACGCAGCCCTGCCCGCTGTGCAGGGCATCCTGTACGGCTACCAGACCATGGACACGCTGGCCGGGCTGAATTTTGGCGCGGTCATTGCCCTGAACATCCGCGCCCGGGGTGTCACAGAAAGCCGTGCCGTGGAAGGCGGCACCATCCGGGCCGGTTTTATTGCAGGCGGGCTGATGCTGGTGGTCTACGCCATGCTGGGCCACGCCGGGGCCGAGACCGGCACGGTGTATCCGGGCCTTGCCACCGGTGCCGAGGTGCTCACCGCTCTGGCACAGCAGCTGTTCGGCCGGGCGGGCCTTGTGCTCATTGCGGCCATTTTTGTGATCGCATGCTTCAACACCTGCGTGGGCCTGATCGCCTGCGTGGGGCAGTATTTTCATCAGCTGCTGCCCCGCATCCCCTACCCTGCCCTTGCCGCCTTTTTTGCTGTGGCCAGTATGCTGGTATCGAACCTCGGCCTTGCTGCCATCATCCGGCTGTCCACTCCAGTGCTGAACGCCATTTATCCCGCAGCCATCGTGCTGATCCTGCTTTCCTTTATGCCGGGCCTTGAAAAGCACCGGGCGGTGTATCCGCTGTGCATGGGCCTGACCGCCCTGCAGAGCATCGCCGCTGCGCTGCCGCTGGGAGCAGTATCTGCCGCCGCCAACGCTCTGCCGCTGGGCAGCATGGGCTTTGGCTGGGTGCTGCCTGCGCTGGCCGGGCTTGCAGGCGGGCTGCTTTTAAACAAATCTGATCTGCAATAAAATAACCTGAAAGGCCCGGTTCCCATGTTACAGGGAGCCGGGCCTTTGCTATTTACTGCAGTTTTTTGCGTTTTTCGTAGTCGTTCAGGGCGGCAAGCGCTTCCTTTGCCATGGGCACCAAGGCTATCATGTTGAAAATGGTCATCAGGCCAATGCCCACGTCGCCCAGATCCCACACCACCGTGTAGGCCTGCATACCACCGATCACCAGCATGGCCAGCGCGATCAGCTTATACACGGTCTGGCTCCACCAGTTGTCGCCGCACAGATAGGCCACATTGCCGCGGGCATAGTACAAAACGCCCAGAAAGGTGGAAAAGCTGAACAGCGCCAGCGTGAACGCAATGAACACGACACCAAAGCCGCCCAGATGGTACTGCAGGGCAGTCTGCAAAAGGTCCATGCCCGCAAGTCCTTCTGTGATCTCCTGCGGCACCAGCAGCATCAAAAAGGCCGTGCAGCTGCAGATCACCACCGTATCGATCAGCACGCCCAGTGCCTGCACAAAGCCCATCTTGACCGGGTCGTCGCACTCTGCGGCGGCAGCTGCACAGGGTGCCGAACCGCTGCCCGCTTCGTTGGAGAACAGGCCGCGCTTGACACCGTTCATCAGCACAGCACCAAAGCCGCCAGCCACGGCCTGCCGCAGACCGAACGCTTCCGCAAAGATGCGCCCGAACACCGCCGGGAGCTTGGGCAGGTTGAACAGCACGATGCCCACGGTGATGACAAAATAGCACACCGCCATGATGGGCACCATCACGTCCAGACTTTTCACGGTGGCATTCTTGCGCAGCACGATCACCGCCGCAATGGCCGTGAGCACCAGTGTGGTAGTAAGCGGCGGAATATGGAACGCATTTTCAAACGCAGAACTGACCGAGTTGGAGATCACCTGACTGATGCCGCACCAGCAGATGAGGCCAGACACCGCAAACAGCGCCGCTACCACAGAGCGTTTGAGCTTTTTGCCGCGCCTGCGCTCCGCCAGCACATGCAGATAGTAGGCCGGGCCGCCGCGCCAGCCGCCGTACAGCGGGTCGGGCTGGCGGTATTTCTGGGCAAGGGTGGATTCGATAAAGGAGGTGGACGCACCCAGAATGGCAGTGACCCACATCCAGAACACCGCACCGGCACCGCCTGCAGAAACAGCGGCCACCACGCCCACCAGATTGCCCATGCCCACGCGGGTGGCGGTGGAAACGACCAGCGTCTGGAAGGAGGAAAGGCCGTCCCTGCCTTGCTTTTTCTCGCACACGGCGGCGATCATATCCCGGAACAGCCGCACCGGCAAAAGACGGGTGCGGCAGGTGAACCAGATGCCCGCCGTGAACAGCAGCACCACCATGAAGGAAATGCCGATGCCGCCGCCCAGCGGGATGGTGAACAGGTCGCCCCACAGCAGGCGATAGACGGATTCGATAAGATTTACCAGCAAGGCAGATTCCTCCTGTAGATCAATGGAATGAAGACGATAACTTCATTATAGTACAGTACAGAAGAATTGTAAATTCTAAAAAATCGATAGAAATAATCGATAATAAAAAAGAGATCCGTAAGGGACCTCTTAAAACAGGAACGGGGAACGGCATTTGAACCGTTCCCCATCGAGTAGCATTTGGCGGGTGTGCCCTTTCCCGCATTTCTTTTGGCCCAAGGGGCGTGTAGCAGCACATTCTCTACTTCAAACGCTACCTTATCCTACCCATATTATAGCAAATTTATTCCCGCGTGTAAAGCAACTGGTTCTTCTCCAGAAGTTTTTTCAAGTTACGTTCGCGGAGCCTGTAAAATGTCATGACAGAATTCTTAAATCCCGCTTCATCGGTTTCCAGCACAAGCCTTACAACAACATTCAGGTTCGTATCCGGCAGTTTTTTCACGGCAAAAACTGTTCCAATATGCTTGCCGTCCCGAATGATCAAATCAGGAGAAAGCACAGCCTCCCGTCCATATTGCTCAAACAGAAGAAGATCCTCCGGATGGCGCTCTTTGATGTGTGCAATGCGCTCGTCCGTAACGATCACTTCAGTCGTTTGCAGCTGCCCGAAAAATGCGGTAAGCGGAGTAGGATCAAGATTCCCCAGAACGGTCATTTCCAATTTCCCACACCCCTGTCATAACAAATCGATTTATTGTAACATATTTTTCGCCGTATTACAACAAAAGCCGCCCGGCGGTCATACCGGGCGGCGGAGGAAGATGCACGCTGCTGCGCGCAAAACAGAAGATTTTTACAGAATGTCGATGTACTCACCGGCCAGCGCCTTGTTCATGCTGCGCACAGCACAGAACTTGCCGCACATGCTGCAGGTGTCGCTGTGGTCGTCCTCCGGCAGGCGGGCATCGCGGATGGCCTTTGCGGTCTCCGGGTCCAGTGCGCAGGCGAACTGCGCATCCCAGTCCAGCACACGGCGGGCATCGCCCATCTTATCGTCGATGTCCCGGGCGTGGGGGATGCCCTTGGCGATATCGGCGGCGTGGGCAGCGATCTTGGAGGCCACGATGCCCTGCTTCACATCGTCCACATTGGGCAGAGCCAGATGCTCGGCGGGGGTCACATAGCACAGGAAAGCTGCACCGCTGGCTGCAGCCACAGCGCCGCCGATGGCAGCGGTGATGTGGTCGTAACCGGGGGCGATATCGGTGACGAGGGGTCCCAGCACATAGAAGGGTGCGCCCATGCAGATGCTCTTCTGCACCTCCATGTTGGCAGCCACCTGATTCAGGGGCACATGGCCGGGGCCTTCCACCATCACCTGCACGTTGTGTGCCCATGCGCGCTTGGTCAACTCGCCCAGACGCACCAGCTCCTCGATCTGGCACACATCGGTGGCGTCAGCCAGACAGCCGGGACGGCAGGCATCGCCCAGCGAGATGGTCACATCGTGCTCGGCACAGATCTCGCAGATCTCGTCAAAGTGCTCGTAGAAGGGGTTCTCGTTGCCGGTCATGCTCATCCATGCAAACACCAGAGAGCCGCCGCGGCTGACAATGTTCATCTTGCGCTTGTGCTTGCGGATCTGCTCGATGGTCTTGCGGGTGATGCCGCAGTGCAGGGTGACAAAGTCCACACCGTCCTCTGCATGCAGGCGCACCACATCGATGAAGTCCTGTGCGGTCAGCTCAGCCAGATCGCGCTGGTAGTGGATGACCGAATCGTACACCGGCACGGTGCCGATCATCACCGGGCACTCGTGGGTCAGCTTCTGGCGGAAGGGCTGGGTGTTGCCGTGGCTGGAAAGATCCATAATGGCTTCGGCACCCATGTTGACGGCGCTCATCACCTTCTGCATCTCCACGTTGTAGTCCTTGCAGTCGCGGGAGACACCAAGGTTCACGTTGATCTTGGTGCGCAGCATGGAGCCGACACCCTCGGGGTTCAAACACTCGTGGTGCTTGTTGGCCGGAATGGCTACCTTGCCCTCGGCCACCCACTGGCGGATCTCCTCGGTGGTGCGATACTCTTTTTTAGCCACGATCTCCATCTGCGGCGTGATGATGCCCTTGCGGGCAGCATCCATCTGAGTGGTATAAGTCTGCATACGCTCTGTTCCTCCAAATGACAGTTTATCTCTGAACAGCAGGGTGCTGGTCATACAAGGGTAGGGAAAGGCAGCCGTCATTCAGAAAAAACAGAACGTTCTGGATGCCGGCACCTGCGCAAAATACGCTTTTCATGTTGGTTTTCTCCATGAATTTTATAACGCGGCCCAAGGTGGTGTCCCCGGTTTGCCGCGGGATCGGTCAGATGATCTGCTCCGACAGGGCTTTCAACTCTTTGCACTCGGTCTCGATGTCGTCTGCTGCAAAGATGGCGCTCACAAGGGCCACGCCATCCACACCGGTGCCCTTGAGCTGCAGGATGTTCTCCTTGTGGATGCCGCCAATGGCCACCACCGGGATGTCCACGGCATCACAGATGGCCTTCAGGGTCTCGTGGGGCAGAACGTCCACATCGGTCTTGGTATGGGTGGCAAAGGCTGCGCCCACGCCAAGGCAGTCTGCGCCGTGCTTGACGGCTTCCCGTGCTTCCTCCACACTGTGGACGGAAACGCCGATCATCATTCCCTCGCCCACACGGGCGCGCACCTGCGCTGCGGCCATATCCTCCTGCCCCACGTGCACACCCTCGGCGTGGCAGCGGATGGCAATGTCCACATTGTCGTTCACAAAGAACGGCACGCCGTAGCGCTGGCACAGAGCATGGATCTCCACAGCCTCTTTCAGAAAGGCTTCGTCGTCCAGCTCTTTTTCACGCAGCTGCACACAGGTGACACCGCCCTTCAGGGCGCTCTCCACCTGTTCATAGAGGGTCTGCTTTCCCACCCATGCGCGGTCGGTGACGGCATACAGAAGCATGTTCTGCTTATCGCACTTCATAGTTTGCTCCTTCTTCCAGCTGATCCGGGGTCATATTGTAAATGGCATCGATGATATAATTGCGATAGGTGGAGTTGCCGTCCAGCGGGGTCAGGCGCTTGTGGGCGGTCTCGCCCGCAAGACCCATGGCGCACACTGCGGCTGCAGCGGCTTCCAGCGGATGGCCGGGGTTGGCGGTGACGAACGCCGCCGTCAGGGCCGAAAGCTGGCAGCCCGTACCGGTGATGCTGCTCATCATAGCATTGCCGTTGCGGATGCAGTAGGCTTTTTCGGCATCGGCCACGATGTCGATGGCACCGGTAATGGCAATAACGGCACCCGTCTGGGCTGCAAAGGCCTTGGCAAAGGCCACGGCAGAATCCAGATTTTCCTCAGTAACTTTATCGGCCACATCGGCATCCACGCCCTTGGTGGTTCCCGCGCCGGAGGCCAGCGTTTTGATCTCCGAGATGTTACCGCGAATCACGGTGAACTTTACGTCCCGGAGCAGGCGGAAAGCCGTGTCGGTGCGCAGGCGGGATGCACCCGCACCCACCGGGTCCAGCACCACAGGATGGCCCAGCGCGTTAGCCTTTTTGCCCGCCAGCAGCATGCTGGTGATGGTGCGGCTGTTCAGGGTGCCGATGTTGATGTTCAGACCGCCGCAGATGGTGGTGATGTCCTCCACCTCGGCGGCATCGTCGGCCATGATGGGCGAAGCACCGCAGGCCAGCACCATGTTGGCGCAGTCGTTCACGGTGACGTAGTTGGTAATGTTATGGATGAGCGGGCAGGTGCAGCGCAGGTTCTCGAATTCTGTTTTGAACATTCGGGTGCCCCTCCGTCAGGAAAGACTGTTCTGCATGCTGTGCAGAGCGCCGGAGCGCTGCAGGCTGTACACCAGCACGCCCGCAATGATGGAACCCACTGCAGTGGAGATGAGGAACGGCACGATGTAGGCATAGAACGCGATGTCGCCGGCGCTCTTGCCCATGAGGAAGATGGCCACCGGGTAAGCGCACAGGCCGCCCAGAATGCTGGTGCCGAACACCTCGCCCACCATGGTGGCAAGGATGTTTTTGGTCTTATGGTACACAAGGCCGCACAGCAGTGCGCCGAACATGCTGCCGGGGAAGGCCATCAGGCTGCCCAGACCCAGCAGATTGCGCAGCAGCGAGGCCACAAAGGCCACGCCCACGCCCCACCACGGGCCAAGCAGCACCGCGCAGGTCACATTGACCATGTGCTGGATGGGTGCACATTTGCTGCCGAACATGGGGAAGCTGAATACGCTGCCCACCACGCACAGAGCGCACAGCATGCCGGCCAGCGCCAGCTTTTTCACAGAGAGTTTTTTCATAAGGCAAGGCTCCTTTCCAAACCTGCGGAAGCAGCAAAAACCATACAGCGCCTCCGCAAACAGCCCGCACCCGGTGCCAGACCCGGCGCAGGAACTATAAGAAGCGGTCGAGACTTTCTGGTCTCCTCTCACGCCGGAACACGGCTTCCCATCGCTGACGGTCACAAAGCTCAGGGCGCTCCCCCTCAGCCCGCTGCGGCACTTCCGCAGAAAAGTACAAGGCATCCTCCTTAATGGTAATGGGTACACAACAAAAAACAGGAGACACCTTCCGCGGTGCCTCCTGCAAAAAATCATCCATTCTGACTTCCTACGGCGGCATTATCCGCATCAGGTAAAAGGGTCGAAGTTTAGGTACTTCCTCTCAGCCTGCTTCACAAGCTCCCCTGTATTTGATTGTGACTGTATTCTACACCCTTTGCGCACAAATTGCAAGAGGGGGCAAAGGCGCGCACAGCGGTGCAAAACGTTTTTCACGCAGTTTTTGGGGCGTTTCACGCAGGTTTTATTGAAAAAGAAGGTGAAATATGGTATTTTTAAGGCGGACGCATACCCCCCCCCGTAAGCAAAAAAGGAGGAACTCCGTATGAAGCAGACGACTTTTGCGCAAAGGCTGGTCTCGGCCCTTGTGGCGCTGTGCATGGTGCTGAGCGTGTGCGCACCGGCACTGGCGGCAGATGACCGCGTTATCTGGATTCAGAAATCCGGTGGAACAGTGCAGCTGCTGAATGCAAGCACTATTGGGACAAAACTGCCCGGATGCAGCTATGCATACGATGGCACAACTGTGACCATCACAATGGCGGCAAGCAAGGAAGATGTAATGGCAGATGTGACGCTTGCAGGCGGACCCAGCACGGATATTGTTCTGGTCTGCACCAATAATACACGAATGGACGATGGCCGGGGCCTTACCATTACGGGTATGCGCAATGTTACGATCAGGACAGAGGATACCTCAAAAGAGTATACGGGAGCCTTTTATGGCGCATTGAAAGTTACAAATTGCTACGGAAATGTGACTGTTACCAATCCGCACGGTGCGGCAGTCGTTTACTCTCTGGATGTGGACAACACAGCAGGCACAGGCAATGTGACGATCACGGGAAGCAAAGCAGACAGCACGATCTGTGCCGTTGCAGGAGCCTTTGGAACCAATGCCAAAATTGCAAGCAACGGTGATGTGAAAATTGAAAACATCGTTTCTGGAATGTTTGGGGCGCAGCTCAACTATCAGGCGGTTGACGGCGAACTGACCGTGACCAGCAGTAAAAGTGTAACTACTACGGGTGGAGCAAGCAAAGTTGATATCACGAGCACCGGCGCTGTTGAGATCAAAAGTGACGACACAAAAAACGTGGTGGGCAAGGGCTTGTCTGTGAATGCCGGTGGTGCCGTCACTGTGACGGGCGGCGGTGCGGGCGACGCTGCTGCTGCGATCAAGGGCGATGCCAACATTACAGCAGGCGGCAGTGTAAACGTGAGCAATTTTTTTGGTATCGCAGTGGATGGCAGTCTGACCGTCAACAGCAGCACCGGCGTGACAGTTGTTGGCAACACACAGCGTAATGCTGTCCATTATGCGGCCAACATTACCAGCAGCGGTGCAGTGAACATCAGCAACAGCCGTGGCATTGCCGTGGGCGGCAAGCTGACCGTGGATAACGCCAGCGGCAAAGGCGATGTTACGGTGAGCGGCAAAGGCGGCAACACGGTTGGCCGCGGTGCCGAGATCACCAGTAAGGGCGCGGTGAACATTACCAACACAGACAACACCGGCCTTGCCGTGTCCGGCGATTTGACCGTACATGACAGCAACAGCGTGAAGGTGAGCGGCGGCAACGCCAACTCGCCCGCCGTCAGCGGCAATATCACCCTGACCAGCACCGGCAAAATGGAGCTGCACAACCCGAATGGTCAGGTGACCAGTAATAAACTCACCGTGGAAAACAGCACCGGTGAGGTGATCGTTACCGGCAATAAGAGCGGCAGTACGGCCCTTGTGCGGTGTGGTGCAAGCATTGACACCACCGGAACCGTTACCATTACCAACAGCAGCGGCCCGGCGATTTTCGGCGGACTGAATGTAGGACGGAGCGGCGGCATTACCGTGACGGGAAGCTGGGCTTCTGCACCGATCATTACCGGCAATTCTACCATTAAAGATACCAATAAGGTAGAAATCATCAACAAGGACACCAGCGGCCGGACGGCACAGAACATCACCTATACGCCGCCAGCGGGCAAGGGCTATTTCTACCAGACCGCACAGAATGGTGGAAAGCTCCATACCCGCAGCGCCATCAGCAGCACAACGCCGTATCTGTGCATCGAACCCGACACCCTTTACACCCTTACCCTGCCGGAAGGTGTCACCGCCAAGACAAATGGCATCAGCGATACCAGCTTCTATGCCGGTGAATCGGTGACGGTTACGGCCCCGCAGGACACGGAAACAAACAAGTTCAAGCAGTGGAACTTCAGCGGCACGGTGCCCACGGTCTTGCCCGATGGCTGGCAGACCAGCCGGGAGTTCACCTTTAAAATGCCCGCAGGCAACGTGAACCTGAACGCTGATTACAAAACGGCCTACACCCTGACGGTGGACGACGGTCGGGGCAGCTTTACGGTCAACGGCGCAGCGCGCACACAGGCGCTGGAAGGTGAAACCGTCACGGTGAAAACATCGGATGCCTTCTTTGATGCGCACCGTCAGTTCAACGGCTGGTCGCTTTCCGGCGGCAGTGCCAAGCTGGTGGACCCGCCTGCGGACTGGGAAACCAGCAAAACCTTTACCTTCACCATGCCCGCAGGCAATGTGATCCTGAAAGCGGATTACAAGCAGCTGTACAACCTCACCGTGAAGGGCGGCACCATCGCGGATGAAAGCGAAGGCGCGACCATCGGCATCTACCTGCCGGGCACGCAGCTGACCGTTCGTTTTACCGAAAGCACGGACATTAAGAAGCAGTTCAAGCAGTGGACATATGAAGGAACCCGGCCTGAGGCCCCGGAGGGAACCGGGTCGGAGGGCGGCTGGGATTCCAGCAAGGAGAAGAAGGACATCACGTTCACCATGCCCACAGGCGACGTGACCCTGAAAGCTGAGTACAAGGATGTCTACACCGTATCGGTAGAGAATGAGCGCGGCACGGTTCTCGTGAACGGCGCGGCGCGCACACAGGCGCTGGAAGGTGAGACCGTCAAGGTGAAAACGTCGGACACCTTCTTCAATGCGTACCGTAAATTTGATGGCTGGAAGTTTACCAGTGGCACGGAGCCCACGGACCTGCCCACTGATTGGCAGACCAGCCCGGAGTTCACCTTCACTATGCCCGCAGGCAACGTGAGCCTGAAAGCGGATTACAAGCAGCTGTACGACCTCACCGTGAAGGGCGGCACCATCGTGAATGGAACCGACACCGGCATCTATCTGCCGGGCGATGAAGTGACCGTTTGTTTCACCGACAGCGACGATATTACAAAACAGTTCAAGCAGTGGAAGTCTACAGATACCGAACCCGAAGCACCGACGGCTGGCTGGCCGGAAGGCGGCTGGCAAAACAGCAAAAAATTCACCTTTAAGATGCCCGCAGGCGACGTGACGCTGGAAGCCGAGTACAAAACGGCCTACACCCTGACGGTGGACGACGGCACCATCCTTGTAAATGGCATGGCAGGCAACCGTGCGCTGGCAGGCGATCAGATCACCGTGACGGAGACGGGGTCTGACAAATACCACCTGTTCAGCAGCTGGAAGCTTACCAGCAGCACGCCTCTTGTGGAGCCGTCTGATAACTGGGAAAACAGCAAAGAATTCACCTTTACCATGCCCGCAGACAACGTGACCCTGACCGCTGATTACAAGCAGCTGTACGACCTCACCGTGAACGGCGGCACCATTGTGGACGAGAACGGCGACACCGGCGAAACCACCGGCATCTATCTGCCGGGCACCGAGGTGACCATTCAGTTTACCGAGAGCGATGATATCACTAAACAGTTCGAGAAGTGGACGTATACCGGCACTGCACCCGCAAAGCCGGATGGTGGCTGGACAGCGGCAAACGATAGCACCAGCAAAACCTTTACCTTTAAAATGCCCGCAGGCGACGTGAGCCTGAGCGCAGTGTATCGGGAGACATACCCTCTGTTTGAAGATAAACGTAAAGCCGAGTTCTTTGTGGACGGTAAGCAGGTCGATCAGGCACCGGCAGGCGTCTGCGTTACCGTAAAGCTTGTGGATGGCATCATCAACGACCACTGCGAATTTGATCAGTGGCAGAGCGACACGATTCTTGTAGACCCGGAGGAAGGCTGGGAGCGCATGCCGAGCTTCAGCTTCATCATGCCGTCCGACACAGTGCTCCTGGTGGCACACACTACGACCCTGTACGATGTCAACGTCACACACGGCACCATCGTGGACGAGAACGGCGACACCGGCGCATCCCAAAAGATCGTGAAGCCGGGCCAGCTGGTCACCGTCCGGGCCGAAAGCACGGAGGAAAACCCCTTCCTGCTGTGGAAATCCACCAGCGAAGCACCCGCAGCGCCGGATGACGGCTGGCCGGAAGGCGGCTGGCAGACCAGCCCGGAGTTCACCTTTAAAATGCCTAACGGCAATGTGACGCTGGAAGCACAGCGGGACCAGCTGTACAAGGTATCCATCAACGACAGTCTGGGCAATGTGACCATCAACGGCGAACCACGCAGCAGCCTTTGGGTCAAGGAAGGCGAGACGGTGACAGTGGCCACCACCCTGAAAGACGGCTACTGGATGGAGTTTGAGAAGTGGAACTCCACCGGCACTGCACCCGAAGAGCCGGAGGGCGGCTGGACAGAGACAAACAAAAGCACCAGCACAACCTTTACCTTTAAAATGCCCAATGGCCCGGTGGAACTGGTCGCTCAGTGGTCGGCCAGCTCGCTTGACCCGTATCAGCCCATCGACCCGGACGAACCTCTTGATGAAGACTTCGGCGTGGAACCTGATACCACAGGCGGCACCATTGCCGCCGTGGCCGTGGGCGGTGCAGCCATCTGGGGCGGCTACGAGATCGCCACCCGCGTGATCCTGCACAGCCTCCTGCCCGAGGGTACAGTCATCCCGGCAAACCGCGGCCAGCTGGCCCTGCTGGTGTGGAACACCGCAGGCAGGCCCGAACCCGCAGGCGCACCCGCCTTTGCGGATGTGACCGACCCTGATATGGCCAAGGCCGCACAGTGGTGCACCGAGCAGGGCACCATGGGTGCCAAGGGCGACCGCTTTGATCCCGAAGGCTGGACCCCGAAGTTCAAGGTGATCGAAGTGTGGAACAAGGCGTTCCCCGCAGCCTGATGCCGGCAGTGTGGATGCCGTGCTCGGTTCGGACCTTTTCCGTGAAAATGGGGCTGTTGCAAAATAGCTCTCTGAAAAAATCATGAACAAAACCCGGAACCTTTTCTCGGCCAAAACGGCTCAAAAAGGGTTCCGGGTTTTTGATGTTATGCTGTTTCCGCCTTATCCGTTCCACCCTCTGGCAGAGGGGTCCAGCATTTCGGCGGCAGAGTAAATGAGGGCGTTGCAGATGGCTGCAGCCACATTGCTGCCGCCCTTGCGGCCCATAGCGGCGATGGCAGGCACGCCGTATCGCTCGCAGGCGGCAAACAGTACTTCCTTGC
>ENA-ORTF01002855-ORTF01002855.1-human-gut-metagenome-genome-assembly--contig:-NODE-2855-length-16251-cov-3.719807_pt1 | contig 16251 bp, 17 predicted proteins | sample MGYA00241908_ERZ509180 | MGnify/ENA primary metagenome ERZ509180 (study PRJEB26280, sample SAMEA2338814) | human gut metagenome | biome: human gut; feature: human-associated habitat; material: faeces... | reverse complement strand
GTAGTAGATGAATATGGACGACCTGTAAAAAATCCTGACGGCACTAACAAAACTCACAAATATACCAGCAGCTTATGTGCAAATTTATTTTTTGATGTAAACGGAAACAAACAGCCAAATCAATTCGGACGCGATGCGTACTGGGTTTGGGTATATAAAAATAAAGTAGCCCCTGGTACTGATAATTTTATCGGAGGAAAAAGTTTTAAAAATATCCTAACCGGCAAGGATAAATTGGAATATGAAAATTATTCAAAAGGGCAAAGTTTTGAATTTTAAAACTTATCGGGATTGTTTAACCCCGGTAAGTATGGTATAACTTTTCCGGTAACTGCCCTAGGCTTGTTATCTATGCTGACGCTAACGGGTTTCAAAAGCCTAATGTTTTTAGGGAGAGATGTATTAGTATATGTATTTTCAGAACGAGGACTGCTGCCAGCAGGACGCGACAAAACTGACACTGAAATAGAAAGCGAATGCAAATCAACTGGATATTTTTGCTTCGAAAAATATGTAAGAAATAACTGGAAAATTCCTGCTGAGGATGTCTGGTAAAGTTTTTAAAATTTCAGCACTGTTTTCTTTTACATTTTCTATTTTTTGCGGTATAATCTGAATGAACATTAGAAGTGTATAACAAAAGGTGCTGAGGCACAGCGGGTAATGTTTCTAAGCCCCGCAAGAAAGGAAATTTATGGTACCGGAAACTAAGAAATTTGAAATCGAAATCGGCGGTAAAAACGTTGTTATCGAAACCGGGAAGTATGCACAGTCTACAAATGGTTCTGTTACAGTAAGATGCGGTGATACAATGCTTTTTGTTCACTGCGTTGTATCCAAAGAACCTCGTGTAGGTATAGATTTCTTCCCATTACTCATTGATTATGAAGAAAGAATGTCTTCAATCGGACGTATACCAGGCGGTTACAACCGTTCAGAAGGTAAAGCCAGCGATAAGGCAATTCTTGTTTCAAGATTAATCGACAGACCAATCAGACCTTTATTCCCTAAAGGTTACAGAAATGATATACAAATCGTAGCACAGTTATTTAGCTACGACCAGCAGAATCAGCCGGATACTCTTGCAATGCTTGGCGCGTCCTGCGCATTAATGCTTTCAGGCGCTCCGTTTGAAGGTCCTATCGGTGCAGTAAGAGTTTCAAGAGATGAATGCGGAAACATGATTGCTAACCCAACTCACCAGCAGGCAGCAAAATCTGATTTGGATATTGTTGTTGCAGGTACTCATGACAGCGTTATCATGGTTGAAGCTGGATGTAAATTCGTCACTGAAGATGATATTATGGCTGCAGTTGAATTTGCTCAGGGTGAAATCAGAAAACAGTGTGACGCACAAGTTGAATTTGCAAAACAATGCGGCATTGTAAGAGAAGAATTTGTAAACCCTTATGACACTACAGAAATTAAAAATATCATCCACGAAACAGCTCATGATATGATTGTTGATGCTTATCATAACTTCGATAGAACTTACAGACAGGAAAAACTTGAAGAAGCTAAAAAACTCGTTAAAGAAAAAATCGAAGCATTGCCTGAAGATCATACAATCAGAAAGATGATTGAAGAAACCGGCGTTGACTTTGTTGCAGAAGAATTTAAAGCAGCAGAAAAGAAAGTTATGCGTGCAATGATTCTTGACGAAGGCGTCAGAGCCGACGGCAGAAAACCTACCGAAGTTCGTCCTATCTGGTGTGAAGTCGGAGTTATTCCAAGAGCACATGGTTCTGCTGTATTCACAAGGGGTCAAACTCAGGTTCTTTCAGTTGCAACACTTGCCGGTCCTGGTATGAAGCAGGAACTCGACGGCGTTGACCCTGAAACAGAAAAAACTTATATGCACAAATACATATTCCCTGGATTCTCAGTAGGTGAAGTTAAACCTTTAAGAGGTCCTGGAAGAAGAGAAGTAGGACACGGGCATCTTGCAGAAAGAGCCAATATACCTGCACTTCCTTCTCAGGAAGAATTCGGCTATACAATCAGGGTAACCTCTGATGTATTGGAATCAAACGGTTCAACCTCAATGGCTTCTACCTGCGGCTCTTCAATGGCACTTATGAATGCCGGCGTACCTGTAAAGTGTATGATTGGCGGTGTTGCAATGGGTATGATTAAAGAAGAAGGATATGAACCTGTTGTATTAACAGATATTCAGGGTATTGAAGACTTCCTTGGCGATATGGACTTTAAAGTTACCGGTAATGACACTGGAATTACAGCGCTTCAGATGGATATGAAGGCAAAAGGCATTCCAAACGAAACATTACGCAGAGCATTGTTCCAGGCAAAAGAAGGCAGACTGCATATCTTAGGTGAAATGAGAAAAGCTATTACAGCTCCGGCTGAACACTTATCACCATATGCACCAAGCATTACAACAATGACAATTCCGACAGAAGACATCGGTACAGTAATCGGACCTGGCGGAAAACAAATCAGAGCAATCATTGATGCTTCAGGTGCTGAAATTGATATTCAGGACAGCGGTGTTGTTACAATTACATCTAATGACCAGGAAGGCGCTGAAATCGCTAAGAAAATGATTAAAGACCTTACATTCAGACCTGAACCGGGAATGGTAATTAAAGGTAAAGTTGTAAGAATAATACCTATCGGAGCATTTGTTGAACTTGCTCCGGGCAAAGACGGAATGGTTCACATCTCACAGGTTTGCCAAGAACGTATTGAAACAATTGAACCTCATCTTCAAATAGGTCAGGAAGTAATTGTTAAAGTCATCAAAATAGATGACAAAGGCAGAGTTAACCTTACACTCAAAGGGGTTTCCGAAGAGGAAAAGGCTAACTGCCAGTAAACCTGACGACTTATTTGTAAAAAAGAAGGCGGAAACTTTATAAAGTTTCCGCCTTTTAATTTATCAAAATCTATATACCAAGTGGTGATGAGTCTGAACCTTCATCATAACAATAAGTGCAAATAAATTCTTCCAATTTTGCCATTTTATACGTGTCCGGCATATTTTTATCAAGGAAAAATCTTGCAGACCCGCCATATTTGGCTAAATATTTTGTCATTTCTTTATTAAATAATTCTTTATGGTATTTACTTTCAGTAAGAGTATCTCTCATCTTTGCAATCACATTATTCATACCTTTAAACGGTGAATCATTTTTAATAATAGATTTATCCGGATTGTATTTTCTTATAAGATTAGAAATGACAGTTAAAACTCTGTAAATTTCATAATCACTCAGAGGTCGTTTGTATTCATTATATTTTTCATTTATCAGTCTTGACTGTTTAAAAATACAATTTTGTGACTCTTTACCCATTGATTTAAATAAATCAGAAAATTCAAATACTCCCAGCCGTAATAAAGCAGGGGTAATATCATTTCCGGTCATTGCAATGAAAGCGTCAGTAACAGCCTGTTTTGCAGCCCTGTTTGCGATTGGGTATTTGTCACTATATTTCTGATACAATGAAAGAGTAATGTCATCAGCATCCTCAATATCCATAAGCCTGTCATCTGCCGGAAGTTTAATACCTTTTTCTGCTAGTAAAGTAGTTAAAATATAAGAGTCTGATATTTCCGGATTATTCATAACAAAACTTATAAAGTGAGCGGCAAAAGCTTTAGGCATCATTCTTGTATTAAAATCTAAATGTTCTTTTAAAGCTTCTTTCAGATTTGATACTATTGCAACCTTTCCCTGCTCTGTATCAAACTCATAAGAATCTACATTATATTCTTTCTTTAAATCTTCAAAGATTTTCTGATATTTTGCAAAATCACCATCATCATCCGCATCATCAATAACTTCCAAACCCAAAGCAGCTTTCTCCTGAGCAGCAGTTTCAGGTTCAAAGATACCTAAAGCCTGTTCGTATTCCTGCTGAAGCAAATCATGTTTCTGCTGACGTTCCAGCCTTTTTGATTTAATATTGTGTGCATATTCCAATAACTCTTTGAAATCATCATTATCTCCGTCAGCACCGTAAGTATTAAAGAAAAGTCTTATTGTTTCTTTCATTACCATGGATTGAAGACTATTCAGTTCCGGATTTTTCCAGTAAGTTTCAAATTTTTCTCTTTGAGAAGCTGTCAAATTATCGTAATTTTCAAAATAACCTTTCATTTCATCTGAAACATGGAGCCTTCGCATAACAATTGAATTTATCTCACTAAAATATTTTGCCACAAAATTTAAAGATTCTTCATCTCTTATGTTCGTATTTTTTAATTCTTTTTGTGTAGCTTTTCTGCTACCTTTGCCTTTAACAAAGGCTTTAGCAAGCTTATCTATTTCCCAATCTTTTACATTATCAAATTTTTTCTTAGACTGTAGTGAATTTTGACGGGTCTGAGCAGGTTTCGATTCGGCAGCATTTTCCGGAACGCGCTCCTCCTGAACACGTGAAACAATTGCCTTACGAGGCTTATACTCATAAGGAAACTCCTCTCTTGTTGCGGTCAGTGATGTCCAGAAAGAGTGATTAGGATACTTAATACCATAAGCGGCAAGAGTTTCATACTGAATAGGGCTCAAACCGTTATAATTTTTTGATATATCTTTTTCAAAATCCGTATTAATTTCTTTTAGAGTTTTTCCTTCCTGATAAACTTTTCTTAGTAAATACATTCCTAAATGATCACTGCCGTCTTTGAATAAAGGACCGCTTTCTTCTTTCATAAGTTCTATTTCTGCAAGAACTCCGCTTTTGAATTTTTTATTTGGAACATCAATAAGCTTGGCAAACAAAGGTTCCTCAGGATACAGCCTTTTAACATGTTCTAAAGTTTTTGCCTCGTTTATATCACTAAAGACAAGCTTAAGCATTTGAGCCGGCGGCATATTTTTCCTATCTTCATAATCCTCAAACAAATAGTTTTTCATAGTATCCGGCATACCATTACGGTTGAACGGCTGCGCGTAGAAATTTGACGGAGTTCTGAAAAGACGTGCTGAAAAATTTATATTAAAATCCCTGTAAGCTGGTGGATTAAAAGCTTCTAACCGAGGTTCTCCGTTTAAGGGTTGTTTATTATTTTTTGCATCAGATAATACAATACTTCTCGGGGTAAGACTAATCTTTTCTATTTTCATGCTCTAATCCTTTTTCAACGTATATTTACCTATATATTCTAACCTGCTGAATAACAAATTTTGCTTATATTTAATATAAATTAACAATAAAAATTATTTATGCTAATATAAAGACATAAGATATATAAAATGGGAGAAGAAAGCTATGTGCGATGTTATAACTATTGGTAGTGCTACAATGGATGTATTTGTAGAAAGTGATGATGCAAATATTGTTTCGGTTTATACAAAAAATAAAAAATCCGAGTTTATGAGCTATCCTTACGGTGCTAAAGTTGAGATTACCGACTTTGCTTCAAAAGTAGGCGGCGGCGGAGTTAATACAGCTATGAACTTTGCAAATCTCGGCTTAAAAACAAGCGCTATTTTTAAAATTGGTGATGACATTTATTCTGACGGAGTTCTTGAGGCTTTTAAGGACAAGGATATTGACTTATCAAATATTATTCAGGACCCCAAAATAAGTACAGGTTTTTCTATTATTCTTGTAAGTTTTCAGGGCGACAGAACAGTTCTGGCACATCGCGGCGCCAATGCTCTCATTAAAAAATCAGACATAAATTTTGATGCAATTAAAAATTCAAAACTTCTTTATATAGCACCAATGAATGGCGACAGCACAAAAGTTCTTGATGATATTGCAACATTTGCACATGAGAATAATGTTTATGTATGCTTCAATGCCGGCTCTTCCAGCATTAAAAGAGGCTTCAACTATTTGAAAAAAATTCTAGCAAATGCAAATATAGTTGTAATGAATAAAGAAGAAGCCTCTTTGGCCACACAGATTCTGGTAAGACCAGACACAAGAGAAGAAAAATTTTCAGATGAACTTATACATCCGGATGTAAAAGAAATGTTTAAAAAATTGAAAATTCGTGATTATCAGATTATCGTTATAACAGACGGCGGAAAAGGTGCCTACGCATATGACGGAGAAAAATATTATTATTGTCCGGTTTTTGATGGTCCGGTTGTGTCAACACTCGGCGCCGGCGATGCTTTTGCATCAACATTCTGTGCAGCACTTGGAAGAACTGATAAAAACATAGGAAAATCTTTGATGTATGCTTCAATAAATTCAGCAGGTGTTGTTTCTGAATTTGGAGCAACTCAGGGTTTAAAAACCTTTGACGAAATTGAAAAAACTCTTCTTGAGCACCCTGAATATAATTTCAGTATTGTTTGATAAATCTTTAAAGAATAAAAGCCAACAGCAAGTTTATCCCAAGCTAAAGGCTGGGAACTGTAATTTTTTAAGTATTAATTAAATGTTGAAAAGAATTCAGCAATAGTTATATTTAAACCTTTGCAGATAGCTTCGATTGTGGATATTCTTATATCTCTCTGTGCTTTTTCGGCGTATGTTACACAGCTTTTAGACAATTCTGAATACCAGGCAAGTTTTTCTGCGGTTAAGTGCCTTTCTGCTCTTAACTCCTTTATTCTTGCAGAAATTTTTTCATTTATGTTCATTATCTTAATACCTTTATCTTAATACCTTGACATTAGTACCAACATAAAATATAATAATTAACAAAATTAGTATTAATATTGTGAACTAAGGAGCAATTAATGATTCAGAAAACGGCTTTTACACTTGCTGAAGTATTGATAACTCTTGGAATTATCGGGATTGTTGCAGCATTAACATTACCAACAATAATTAACAATACTCGGGGGAAAGAACTACAAAGCCAACTATTAAAAGCATATTCTGTCCTTCAGGCCGCTATAAATAAAATGAACTATGACGAAGGTCAGGTTGTTAACGGCACAAATTATCCCGCCGGTACGTTTATGCCCGTATTTAAGAAATACTTTATTAGTGTTAATGATATGTGCAAAAATTCCGTATGTGAAAATGCAACAGTGGAAGATGGGGTTTGGTCTTATATTTCTAAAACTTACAAAACTTATAATAATAAGGACTGTAATATGTCCCGTTTTGATGATGGTCAGGTTTTTATTAACGGGGGTATGCTTATTTTTAGTTGAAAATGCAAGTGATTATATATCAATTAGTGTGGATGTTAACGGTCATAACAAAAAACCTAATCGATGGGGGCATGATGTGTTTTCTTTTGAGGTTTTGGAAAACGGAAAGCTTTTGCCTATGGGAGCTCCAGGAACTACACAAAACAATGACTATGGATTTAGCCAGTATTGCTCAATAACATCAGATAGTGTGTACAATGGAATGGCATGTACTTATAGGGCATTAACTGACAAGGATTATTTTAAAAATTTACCAAAGTAAATTGCTGCAATTAAACAACTTCCTGTAAAATAGCAGTGGAATTAAATTTCCTGACTGAATGAGAATCAATATAAGCTTTTAAAAGTTCAAAACAAACAAGACAAATTTTTTCTGTAGCCTTTTCCTCGTATTCTGAAACCTCGTCAAATTCAGTATTTGCAAGTGCAGACATAAAATTTCGCAGCTTATAGTGCATTATATCAGTCAACCCGTAATGAGAGTTGCATTCTTTGCAAACGACTCCGCCAAGACGACCGGAAAAATACATGCTTTCTTCATCAATAGATTTACCGCAGCAAAGGCATTTGTCCAGTTCCAGAGAAAACCCCGAAACACGCATCATTTTTAGCTGGAATTTCAAAACCGCATTCAAAATCCGGACTTTACTGTCAGATTCAGAAACAGTACTCAAAGCTTCATAAAGCAAATCAAAAATTACAGCCGAACAAGGGTCATCTTCTACACCAAAATTATTTACCACTTCAGAAATATACATGGAATAAAAAATTTTATCCATATTACGTCTTGTAGCGTTAAAAGTATTTAAAGCTTCAGCCTGAGATATAGTATCAAGGTTTTTTCCCTTGTGGAGCATGAGTTTATTTGCAACAAGCAAATCCATTCTGGCACCGAGTTTGCTTTTAGGCTTTTTAACGCCTTTAGCAACACCGCGAATAAGCCCCTTATCACGTGAGTACATCACCATGATTTTATCAGCTTCACTCAGGTTATAAGATTTGAGATTAATAGCATCAGTAACGAAACTATCCATTTAACTAATCTCTCGCAGCACCGCCGGCAGTACCATGGAATACACCTTTAAGCATCTGAGCAAGTTCATTTTTGTCATCAGAGAAGCTTAATGCAACTTCTTCGGTAATATAATCGTTAACACATAAGTTATACAAAGACATATTCATTGTAATCATACTGTTGAAAGAGCCGGTCTTAACCAAATCATAAATTTTTTCGAGTTCATCTTTATCAATAAAATCTTTAACAGTAGAGGTTACAACCAGAACTTCACAAGCAGGCCGGCGACCAGAACCATCTTTTAACGGAAGCAGTCTTTGAGAAACTGTACCGCGGAGAATTTGAGCAAGCTGATGTCTTACAAAATCTCTATCAGAAGGCTCATACATGTTTACAATTCTGTCAACAGTCTGAACAGCGTCATTAGTGTGAATAGTAGCGAAAACAAGGTGACCAGTTTCAGCCGCCTTAAGAGCAGAAGAAATAGTTTCTCTGTCGCGGATTTCACCGATAAAGATAACATCCGGGTCTTGTCTTAAAGCATACTTAACACCATCCGGGAAAGAAGCTGTATCAACCAGAATTTGACGTTGCGAAACAATACTTTTCTTGTTATTAAAAATAAACTCAATCGGATCTTCAATAGTAATAATATGTTTTGGATAATTAGAGTTAATATAATCAATAATAGAAGCAATAGTAGTAGATTTACCGCTTCCAGTAGGACCTGTAACAAGCACTAGTCCATGATTTAATTTTGCAAACTGCTCAATAGAAGCAGGGAGGTTCAATTCAGGAATTTTTCTTACATAGTAAGGAATAAGCCTAATAACGAGCTTATTTTTACCTAACTGGCGGCTTAAGTTAACCCTGAAACGGGAAAAGCCTGGTATTTCGTAAGCAAAATCCAAATCATAAACATTTTCTAAATTATCTTTTGCACTTCTCGGCAAGAGAACTTCATACGCATGATCAATATCATCATCTGTCAAAATCGGCATGTTGATTTTTAAAATCTTGCCATCTTTACGCACAGTTGGGTGTTCACCTACAGCCAAATGAACATCAGATGCTGCAATAGAAACTGCTTTTCTTAAAAAATCTTCAATATCAAAATCCATAACTATCCTATCTAATATTCTCTCACCTACATTTTTTATTATAGCATTATATTTTCGATATGACAAGAATTATTTAGAAATCGTATATTTGGCGTATAACGGGGGATTTTTGTTAAGAAATTGTAACAAAGAATAGCAAGAAGTAAATTTTCAACCATAAAAATACTTTATATAAATGTAAGGGAAATTTCAAAAACACTTTTAATTGGATAGATAAACAAACGAAATACTCAATCTCTCATTAAATATGAGCCGAAATATAAAATAGACTTTATACTCTCTCTCTTAATATCCTCGTGTTTATTTAATGTTGCCATCTTTTGGCAACTTTTTTTTTGGCAAAAAAAAATGCACCATGACAGCTGGTGCAATCAATCAAAGAATAATTCACTCGACATCGAGTGGACTTATTAATTACTGATATATACATAAACATTGTCTATGTAAGTATATTTTAAATTATAAACATTAATTATTATATTGTCAATAACAAAGTTAATGTTAAGGTAATTATGGATAGAAAACTCATACGCTCCGGCAATGGCTGGTGTCTATATATTAATAATACAATTTTAGATTTAATAAAAGTTGACCCAAAGTCTGATTTGGTTGAATATTCGGTTGAGGGCAACAAACTTATAATTACCAAAAGCCCTAACAAACGGGATGATATAAACAAATAAAAAGAGCCTTCCGGCTCTTTTTTATACTTTTTGCGAAACTTCTGCCTCTGCAAGTGTTTCCAGATACTTAACAGCATAAACCGCACCGACTGCACCGTCTGAAGCAGCTGTGATAACCTGCCGCAGAGGAGTTGTTCGAACATCGCCTACTGCATAAACACCATCAACTGAAGTTTTCATTGTTTCATCTGTAACAATGAAACCGCGTGCATCTTGTTCAATCTGACCTGAAATATATTCCACATTAGGAACCATGCCTATATACGGGAATACACCGTCCAAAGATAACTCACTCTGGCTGCCGGTCTTTACATTTTCCAGAACCGCTGTGCTTACGAGGTTTTCACCTTTAATTTCTTTCACAATACTATCCCAGACAAACTCTATTTTATCGTTTTTAAACGCTCGCTCCTGAACAATCTTATCTGCCCTCAAGGCATCACGTCTATGTATAATATAAACTTTGCTTGCGAATTTTGTTAAGTACATTGCTTCTTCAACAGCAGCATTACCTCCGCCTACAACCGCAACTACTTTATCTTTATAAAAAGCACCGTCGCAAACTGCGCAATAACTTACTCCTCGACCGACAAATTCTTTTTCTCCCGGAATTCCTAGCTTCATTGGCTGCGCACCTGTTGCAATAATAACTGTTTTTGCTCTAAATTCAGCTTCCTTAGTTGTTATAATTTTAGGCTCAGCCAGTAAATCAATCTTTTCAATTTCCTGCATAGGAAACTTCTGTACTCCGAATTTATCGGCATGCTCCTCAAATTTTTCCATTAAGTCGTAACCGCCTACAACAGGAAAACCTGGATAGTTTTCCAATTCCAAATAATTTGAAGGCTGACCGCCCATCATACTAACATCTATTAACGCTGTTGAAACAGCTCCTCTGCTTGCATAAATACCAGCAGACAGTCCTGCCGGACCTCCGCCTAAAATAACTGTGTCAAAATCATAACTTTGCAGCATATTTTATAATCCTCATTTTCCTACTATACTTGAACCTGAAATTTTTTCTCCCCGAAGCTGATATACAGCCTGCTTTGTTTTAATAACAGAATTATCAATATCAGAATATGTGACAAGAGTAAGAGTGTTTATACCTGAAAAGGTACCACCCTTCAAACTTATCTCAACTGTATCAGTAAGCTTTTGATTGTCATAATTCCCCACTTTGGTAAATTTTATAGAACTCCCGTCAACATAGCTAACATTGATTGAAGCACTCGCACCTGTAAATGGATTGCTTAAATTTATGACGCTTCCTTTTTTAGATAAGTTCCAAATATCAACACTTGTCTGTTTAAAATTTTGTGGGCTGTCTGTATTCTTTAACTTTGCTGAAACACGCCAGGTTCCCATAAAGGCAGAAGGAACTTTCTCAACCAAAGAAACTCCAGCCTTCAAAGTATAATTTTCCCCGGCGTAACCTATTACACCGCATGCCCAAACAAGCGATAAGACTAATACAATTGAGAATATTCTTTTTAAATTAAGCATAACAGTGTCTATATTATATTATACAGCAGTCATTTTTTCCTGAAGCACCTGCGCAGACTCTTCATAACCTGCTCTTCCCATTAGTGCATAGGTGTAATTTTTAGCCTGCTCAACTCCGGGTTGATTAAAGGTATTTATATTATATAATTCTCCGGCAATAGCAGTCTGGACTTCAAGCATATACAAAAGCTGTCCTACATTATATCCGTCAACCTTAGGAAGAGTAATAGTTACCGTAGGTCTGCAATAATCAGAAAGAGCAACTCTTGTGGAATCTGCTTCTGCATTTATAAGCTGGTTAATTGTTTTTCCGCCAAGATAACCGATGCCTGTGTATTCAAAAATTCTTGGAATTTCCAGAGTTGTATCAAATTCTTCAACTCTTATAAAGTTAATAACTTTATTATTAGGTCCTTCATTATATAGTTGAATTTGCGAATGCTGATCAGTTGCCCCGAGCGCCTTAATTGGAGTTGGACCGATATTCACATCAGCACCGTTTTTATCTTTATTTTTACCCAAAGACTCAGCCCAAAGCTGGACATACCAGTCAGACACGTACTTTAATCTGCTTGAATAGGGCATCATAACTGACAGATTTTTACCTTTTTTAGTATCCATTAAGTAATGAATTAAAGCATTTTGTGCAGCGATATTTTCTCTGATGTCGGTATTTTTCAGAGCCAAATCCATATCCTTAACACCATTTACAATAGCATCAATATCAATTCCGACTAATGCAAGAGGCAATAGACCAACAGCAGAGAAAACAGAAAATCTTCCGCCTACATCATCAGGTACAACAAAAGTTTTGTATCCTTCTTGTTCAGCAATCTGTCTTAATACACCGGTTTTCTTATCGGTAGTAGCAACAAAATTATAACGATATGTATCGCCAAGTTCTTTTTCTAACCGGTCTTTAACAATCATAAACTGCGACATAGTTTCAGCAGTGGAGCCGGATTTTGTAATTACATTAACTAAAGTTTTTTTCAAATCTAAAATATCAAGCAGAGAAGAAATAGCATCAGGATCAATATTATCAAGAAAGAAAATTCTAGGAAGCCCTTCGCGCCGCTCCTCGGTAAGCAAATTCCAGTAAGGTTTTAAAAGCGCTTCCGTAACAGCAATACCACCCAGAGCTGAACCGCCTATGCCGAGCACAAGAATATTTTCAAAACGGTCTTTAATCATAGAAGCATATTCTTTAACATACCAGAGGGTTTCTTCATTATAGCCCAGATTCATCCACTGAAGCCATTGACCGGGTTTGTCTTTTCTCTGATTTAAGCCGGTGATAATTCCTGCAATGGTATCTTTATAATTATCAAATTCTTTCTCAAGCTCCAAACCGTTTTCTTGACCAATAATCGTGGCATCAACATTCTGGCAGTTCAACCTAATCATATTTAACCCTCTTAAAATAACCTTTCTTATATAAACTTTAGTAACACATTTTAGCTATTTATAAACACGTAAGTGATACACTTATTATATGTAGTAAAGGTTAAAATACAAGAGTAACAAGGATTATTTAATAATTATTTACCATGGGTAATCATCCTTAATTTCCCAGCCATCCATTATAATTAAAGCAGCGCACCAAAAACCTCTCTTACCTTTAGAACAAGCATATTGCTCGTTAGAAGTCAGAACATCTCTGTTATAATCACCAAAGCTTTGATTCACACTGTCTTCTTCTTCATTCCATGAGCCGCCAAAATTTTTATACCCAAACGGTGCAAGACCATACTTTTGTATAATCGCAAATGTGAAAAAGTCTTTACCTAAAGTGTTTGGGTTTTTATACCCGTTTATATCAATTGAAACAACTTTGCCATTTGAAAAAAGTGCATAATCAGAAATAGTCAGAGATGTTCCATCTGCAAGAAATACTGAGTAAGAATTGGAATTACATAATGCTTCTGTGCATGAACTACCGTTTAAGTATTTGTAACGTATATTTAAATCTGAAATAGTGCTTTTATTAATTGATACATAAGCAGATAAATATTTATCGAAAAATTCTTTTGCTGGTAATGTATAATCCCAGTAGTCAACACTACCATTTTTTAGCTCAGACATTTTAACAGCTTGTCCAAGAGTACTATAAGACTTTTTAAGCTTGGTTGCAGTTGTCAGCTTTTCATGTTTGCTTATTAATGCAGGTAAAGTCATTGCCGCGACAATACCAATTATCCCCAGAGTTATCAAAACTTCTGCAAGCGTAAAGCCTCTTTGCTGCTTCTTTTGTGTGGCGGCGCGAAATGGCTCGCTGCCTGCGCAAATACCCGATAAGGAGCTTAAATTACCTTGCCCCCCCCCCGGAAAGTCTTGTCATCACTGTGTTTTCCATAACTTAATCTCCTTTTTATTCTTTCTTTTCTTTTTTATTAGCTGTAATTATTTCTTTTTCTTTACTGTTGATTTTTCTTTTTTATTTAAGAAAATATATTTGTGTCCTTATTTATTATAAACAATTTAGCGTAATATTTCAAGTATTGAAGATTAATAGCTTCTTCTCATCAGATCAGACAGCTTGATTTCTCTTGCAGGTTTTATAACTTTTTTAACAGGTTTTTCAACCGGTTCAACAGCTTTGAACTGGCAAAGACCTATTCTTTTATCTTCCGGCTTCATCAAAAATATTTCTTTTAAAAACTTTATTACTTCTTGCATAATGTATCTCCTCATGCATTGTCTTATACCGATATAATACATTAAAACGGCACAAGGTGCAAATTTCATTATACTTTATGCTATATTAATCATATAAAGAGATGAGGTTTGAGATTTGAATAATACTTACTATGAAACTTTAGACAAAAATTTCAATATGGCTTTAGAGCTTATAAATAAACCGCTAAACCATGAAGAGCTCATTGAACTGTTAAGAAGCGGAAATATTGCAGAAAGGCAGCTTGCGGCATTAAGACTGGATAAATTGGAAAACCAAAATGATGCAGATATATTGATTGCAAATCTTACAGGACAGGACGGTAAAATTAGAGAAGCAGTATCTTTAAAAATATATGAATTTATGAGTAACCCTGACTTTGTTATATACTTTGAAAACATACAAAGTTATGACGTATTTCTCGATGCAATTATTGATATAAATGCAAATATTTGCAGAAATATAATATCTGCGGTTTCAAATCTGAAAGATAACAAAGCATTTGCTACTTATTTTTGCAGACAGCTTACAACCAAAACAAATGCTTTACTAAATATTATAAAAGAATTTAACTTTCAAGAAGGCAAATATAAAGTGAACAAAGAAGTCTTTAAGCTCTATTGGTGCCTTGAAACAATATATAATTTTTATAATCAAATGGATTTTCAGGAACTAAAACGTATTCTTTTGACCGCCAAAAACATTGAAGAATATACAATTCGCGAAAAAGTTGCAAAAATTCTCTCATTTGGCTTTGAGGATACTGAACTTCAACAAGCGCGCACCGAATTAAAGCAGGATAAAAATTATTATGTCAGAAGATATTAACAAAGCATAAAGTTTTGTTAACTTTTTTATAAAAAATATATACAGATTCAGCAATTTTTACGTAATAATTTCCTTTATATATATGGGAAGACTAAATACAGGGAAAAATAAAGGAGTTTATTATGGCAAGAGTTCTAATTTCAATGCCTGAAAGATTTTTAGATGAGATAGACAGTGTTGCTAATTCAGAAAACCGCACACGTTCTGAGCTTATCAGAGAAGCACTTAGAACTTATATGTATAGAAATCAGGTTAGAAATTCTAAAAAAGCAATTAAAAATGCCGAAATTTTAGAAACACTACTTGGCTAAAACAAAACTTTTAGCTATAATATTAAGGAAAGGTATGGGGAAATATGGAAAAGGAAAACACTGGTTACATAATGTCATCAATTGATGAATATTTTGAAATTTTGGATAAAGAAGCACAGAAAAGATCTCAAATGGTTGCTAAGTCTTTAACCAAATATTTAAAACGTGTACATTCAGAATCAACAAAATTTGATAGCCTGAAAGTTTCAGCTACTAATTAATGATATTATAAAAAATTTTTAGGGGAAAATAGCAATAAAAAGTCTACTTTAATAAGTAGACTTTTTTATTGTAGGCCATGGATAATCCGGCTTAAATTCCCAATTGTCATATTGAAGAAGCCCGGTACATTTCTGCGGCGCAATTTTACAAGTTTGAATTGCATCATCACGGGATTTTTTCGCTTCACCAAGATTAAATCCTGCAAAAGCCGGTTTTTGACCTTTACATAACAAAAACGAAAATCTATCATATCCAAGTAAATTTGGCTTTTTCCCTCCGTTATAGTCATAAACTATATCAATACAGCTACCATTTCCATACCATGCCATAGATCCGTCAGAAAATCTAGTATAGAAACGAAATCTTGAATCTTCCCGCAGATAGCCCCTTGATGAAATCTTTAGATATTTGGCAAGATATTTATCAAAAAATACAACAACTATCTTATCGTTTTCAACTGCATTGAATGTGCCATCATCATTGTATATTATAGCAGCTTTATCCCAATATTGGACGGAACCATTGTCAACTTCTGATAACATTATAGCCTGCGACATGGTACTGTAAAACTTCTTTAATCTGGCTGTTGCTTCTTTTTGGTTTTGTTTTTGAACAATTGCAGGTAAAGTCATCGCTGCAACAACACCTATTATACCGAGCGTTATTAATACCTCGGCAAGAGTAAAGCCTCGTTTTATGAATGGTTTTACGGCGGCGCTCAAAAGCTCGTTGCCTGCGCCAATGCCTTTTAAGGAGCTTAAACTACTCTGCCCCCCCCCGGAAATCCTTGCTATTACTGT
>ENA-ORTF01002845-ORTF01002845.1-human-gut-metagenome-genome-assembly--contig:-NODE-2845-length-16280-cov-2.838829_pt1 | contig 16280 bp, 17 predicted proteins | sample MGYA00241908_ERZ509180 | MGnify/ENA primary metagenome ERZ509180 (study PRJEB26280, sample SAMEA2338814) | human gut metagenome | biome: human gut; feature: human-associated habitat; material: faeces... | reverse complement strand
GATGCCTGTTCCGGGCAGAAGGCCTGTCGAGAAAAGATGGCTATGCGAGAAAGACGGAAAATTTGTCATTATGCACCAATACCGGCCGGAAGGTTTGTGAAAGATGTGGCAAGCCTACGAAAATTAAAAATCCGCTAAGAACCCCTTGCAGGCGACCCAAATAAGTGATAAACTGCAAATGTAAACAAAATATGACCAAAGCTCATATATGCTCGATAATATGGTTCGGGCGTTTCTACGCCGGCCCCGGAAAGGCTGGCACTATGGGTGTTCCGATCCGTTCCGCTATGGCGGGAGGGGTTGGCTTTGCGTTTTTATTGACGGCTGGCTGGGACACTCATTATTAAATGAGACCGGTCAGCGTTTTGTTTTGTCCGCTTCCAAATTTTTTTGTAAAAGGAGCAACACTATGGAAAAGCTGTTTAAGCTGAAAGCGCACGGCACCGATGTGAAAACCGAGATCCGTGCAGGCATTACCACCTTCTTTGCAATGGCATACATCATTTTCGTCAACTCCAACTATCTTTCCATGACCGGCATGAACAAGACCGGTGTTATGGTAGCGACCTGCATTTCTGCCGCTATTGGCTGCCTGCTTACCGCGTTCCTGGCCAATGTGCCCTTCTGCCAGGCACCCGGCATGGGCCTCAATACCTTCTTCACCTTTACCGTATGCTTTGGCATGGGCTACACCTGGGAGCAGGCTTTGGCGATCGTATTTATTTCCGGCGTGCTGTTCCTCGTCGTGACCGTCAGCCCCCTGCGCAAGAAGATCATTGAAGCGATCCCCGCTTCCTTGAAGGCTGCCATTTCCGCCGGTATCGGCTTCTTCATTGCTCTCATCGGTATGTTCAATGTCAATATCGTTACTGCCTTTGGTACTGGTATTGCCGGTGCCTACACCGATATGGGCTCCATCACCAAGGGAGCGGCTCTGCTGGCCCTCATCGGTTTGGCAATTACCGCTATTCTGGTTGCCTACCGCGTAAAGGGTGCTATCTTTATCGGCATCATCGCTACTACTCTCATTGGCTTCCTTATGGGTCAGACCACCATTCCCGAGAGCTTTACCGTAGCCGGTATCGGCGAGGCGTTTGGCGAGGTCGCCTTCAAGCTGGACTTCTCCGGTGCTCTTTCCGCCGGCGGCGTGGTTCCTTTCCTCACCGCTATCATCACCTTTGCCATCTGCGACTGCTTTGATACCGTTGGCACCCTGCTGGGTACCGCGGGCAATGCCGGTATGCTGGACGAGAACGGCAACTTCCCCGGCGGCGACCGCGCTCTGATCGCGGATGCTATCGCCACCTGCACCGGCGCACTGCTGGGTACTTCCACCGTTACCACCTTTGTTGAGTCCTCCACCGGCATCGAGGACGGCGGCCGTACCGGCCTGACCTCCATGACTACCGGTATCCTGTTCCTGCTGGCGGTTATCCTGGCTCCTGTGGCGGGCATTGTTCCCTCCGCCGCCACCGCTCCCGCCCTTATCATCGTGGGCGTATTCATGATGAAGGGCGTGCTCAAGATCGACTGGTCCGATATGGAGACTGCCATCCCCTGCTTCCTCACCATCGCCATGATGCCCTTTGCCTACTCCATTGCAGATGGTATCGGCTTTGGCATCATCTCCTACACCCTCATCAAGCTGGCCCGCGGCAAGGCGAAAGAGGTTCCTGTATTGATGTACATTCTCTCCGTTCTGTTCATCCTCAGCTATGTGCTGCTGGCGACCACCGCTGCCTAATAAGGCAAAACGAATATCCGACCGCTCCGGCTTTTTAGCCGGGGCGGTTTTTGTAGGGGGAGGGAGAGCTTGCCGGCAGCTGCGCCGGTTGGCCGGCCTGCTGCACAGGCCAATCGGGGAAGCACACTTGATTCCGCTGGGACTATAGGGTAAAATGGGGGTGAGGTGAAAACAATGAACGAAGATTATCTGATGATTTCCTTTGAGAATACCCATTCCGCCATACAGACTGAGCGGCTGCTGGAGCAGCACTTTAAGGTGGCGACGATGCCCACCCTGCGCACCGTGACTCAAAGCTGTGGGATCTCCTTGCGGCTGGCGGCCGAGGACTATGAGCCGGCCCGGAAGATAGTGGCGGAGAGCGGGCTTTCGCCGGAGATGTATGCGATGTATTTGGTGGATTCCAACAAAAATGTATTGGAACTTTCTAAATAATGATGAATTGCCTTTGGGCAGATTGTATGCTAAAATATAGGTGAACCGAATAGGAGTCCTCCGGATATTGGCAGACTATGGAGAGGCTTTCGCCCCAAGTTGTTTCGCGCCCTGCTCCCATCCGGGAGCAGGGCGCTTTTCAAAAGGGTTGGGAAGTAAGGAAATTTGGTTTGAATGAGAAATAGCGCCCTGCCGGATTATTTTAACAAAAATTTTTTGGAGGGAATTAAAGTATGCAGATGCTTATTAAGAACGCGAAGCTCCGTGACCGGGAAGAGCTGGTCAATATCCTCATCGATGGCGGCAAGATCGTTGATATCGGCGTGGGACTGACCGCCGAGGCCGAGACCGTTATTGACGCCGAGGGCAACTTGACCACCGCTTCCTACATCGATCCCCATATCCACCTGGATAAGGTCAATGTACTGGATGTTCTGCCCAAGAACCAGAGCGGCACCCTGAAGGAAGCCATTGAGATGCTGTGGGATAAAAAGCGCAACTATGTCAATGAGGACATTCTGACCCGCGGCGGCGATGTGGTGGAGCGTGAGATCAAGAACGGTGTACTGAATATTCGTACCCACATTGATGTGGATACCATCACCGGCCTGAAGGCCACCGAGGGCGTACTGGCCCTGAAAGACAAGTATAAGGGCGTAGTGGATATGCAGACCGTTGCATTCCCGCAGGAGGGAATTGTAAAGGATCCCGGCGCCGATAAGCTGATGTGGCAGGCCATGGAGATGGGCTGCGATGTAGTAGGCGGTATGCCCGCTAATGAGAACTGCCCCGATGACAGCCGCGCACATGTCAAGCTGTGCTTTGATATTGCTGAGAAGTATGATGCCGATGTGGATATGCATGTGGACGAAAGCGACGACCCCTTCTACCGCACCCTGGAGATGGTAGCCGATGAGACCATCGCCCGCGGCTGGCAGGGCCGTGTAACCGCCGGCCACACCTGCGCCATGGCGGCCTATGACGACCACTATGCGGCCTATGTTATCGAAAAGGTAAAGAAGGCCGGCATCAATGTCATCACCAACCCTGTTACCAACCTGATGCTCCAGGGCCGCTTGGATAAACAGCCCATCCGCCGCGGTATTACCCGCGTGAAGGAGCTGCTGGCCGCCGGTGTGACCATGAGTTTTGGCCAGGACTGCGTCAATGATACCTTCTATCCCTACGGCGCCGGCGATATGCTGCAGGTGGCCCTGATTACCGGCCACGCTGCCCAGCTGAGCCTGCCCGATGAGATTGAAAAGACCTTCGATATGATCACCGATGACGCCGCCAAGATCCTCCGTCTGAAGGATTACGGCTTGAAGGTCGGCTGCAATGCCGATATCGTCATCACCGCTTGCCGTGATGCACGCGACGCCATTCGTCTGACTCCGGAGCGTCGCTATGTCATCAAGCGCGGACGCGTAGTGGCTTCCACCACCGTCCAGTCTAAACTCGCCATCTTCTAATGTTTTCTCTCTTGGGAAAGGGGCGTCCTCTAACGGGGGCGTCCCTTTTCCCATGTGTGGAATTTATGCAGGGGGCAGGGCGGGCCGCAGGCTAAACCGTCCTTTGGACGGTCTCGACGGGCTGTGCCCGTCGGTTTCGGCTGTGCCGAAACAGCCTGCGGCCCGGTGCCATCCCTCAGCAGAAATTCGCCCAGACGACCTGGCGAGAGTGAAAACTTCCCCCTTGGCAGTTGGCCGTTGATGCGGTACAATAATAGGCAGAAACAAACGAAAAGTGAGGAGCAACCAATGGTCTATAAGCACTTTTTTGGCAGGACACCGGAAGGACAGGCGGTAACACGCTTTACCCTGTTTAACCACAATACCATGGAGGTGAATCTCCTCAATTACGGGGCGGCTGTGCATAGCATCTGTGTGCCGGATAAAGAGGGCATGGTGGAGGATATCACCTTGGGGTGTGATACCATTGCAGATTACATTGAGGCCCCGCACTTTGGCGGAACAATAGGCCGGGTGGCCAACCGTATTGCCGGGGCAAAATTCACCCTAAACGGCAAGGAGTATCAGCTGGCGGCCAATGACGGCGGCAACCACCTGCACGGCGGCAAGCGAGGCTTTGACAGCTGCCTGTGGCAATGGAGCACCGAGGACATTGATAATGTGGTGGTGTTCTCCCGTACGGCAGAAGCAGGTGAGGAGGGTTATCCCGGCAAACTGCATGTGGAGGTGCGCTACTGCCTGACCCAGGAGGATGCCCTCATTATCCACTATACCGCCACGGCGGAGGAGGGGGACACCCTGCTGAACCTGACCAACCACACTTATTTTAATCTGGCGGGGCAGGGCAAGGGGGATATCCTTGGCCACCGGCTGGAGCTGGCGGCCAGCCGCTATACGCCCATCAATGAAGAGCTGATCCCCACCGGGGAGATACTGCCGGTGGCGGGAACCCCACTGGATTTTACCACGCCGCATACCATCGGGGAACGCATCGGGGCAGACTGCCCACAGCTAAAAAATGCCGGCGGGTACGACCACAATTTCCTGCTGGACTATGATGCCGAGAGCCTAAATCCGCTGCACCCGGCGGCGGAACTCAGTGACCCCGTAAGAGGACGGCGGCTCACCGTCTTCACCACAGAACCGGCCTTGCAGCTCTATTCCGGTAATTTTCTGTGTGGAGAGCGGGGCAAAGGCGGCATTGCCTACCAGAAGCACAGCGGAATCTGCCTGGAAAAACAGCATTGCCCCGATAGCCCCCATCACCCGCAGTTTCCCTCCATCCTGCTGCGGCAGGGCGAAACCTATGAATCCGAAACGGTGTGGTTCTTTGGCCTGACCGAGTGACGCAGCAGCAAAAGCAACAGCGGGTTGCTTTTCATAGAGGTGGTATGGCGTTATACTATTCCCAAAGGGAGGAGAAAGCGCATGGAAACAAAAGATGTGATCTATGAACTGAGAACCGGCAAGGGTCTTTCGCAGGAAGAACTGGCGGAAAAGGTTTTTGTGACCCGGCAGGCGGTCTCCCGCTGGGAAACCGGTGAAACGGTGCCGAATACCGAAACCTTGAAGCTGCTTTCGGCACTGTTCGATGTATCCATCAATACGCTGCTGGGTACGCCGCGGCAGCTCATCTGCCAGTGCTGCGGCATGCCGCTGGAGGACGGCATCACCAGCCGGGAGCCAGACGGCAGCTATAATGAGGATTACTGCAAGTGGTGCTATGCGGAGGGGGCCTTCGCTTACCAAAGCAAGGATGCGCTGCTGGATTTTTTGCTGGCGCATATGCCGAACCCTGAAAATATCGGCGAAGCGGAGCGCCGGGCACAGTATGACGCCCATCTTTCGCAGCTAAAACACTGGAAATAAACCTGTAATCAAATAAGAATCCGCCCTCTGTACGGTGTTGGTACAGGGGGCGGGCTTTTTATTGTGAGATTTACAGCAGCGGTGCCATAGCGCCGAGAGAGGGGAACACCGCATCGGGGAAAAAGCTGCTTTCTGCCAGCATTTCGGGGGTGGTTTCGCCGGTCATTACTAGGATGCCGCAGGCGCCGTTTTGGGTGCCGCAGGCCACATCGGTATACAGGCGGTCCCCCACAAAGGCGATGGCCTCCCGCGGCAGGCCGCTCACCGCTTCCACCAACTCCACTGTTTCGGCGGCGGGCTTGCCCAGGGAATGGGGCATAAACCCGGTACTGGTGGTGCCTGGCAGATAGCGCCGCAATCGGGGATCGGCTCCGCCTCAGTGGGGCAGTTGATATCGGGGTGGGTGGCGAGGAAATGGGCGCCCCGGCGCAGGTAGATGCAGGCCTTTTCCAACCGTTCGTAGGTCAGTGTCTTATCGAAGCCCACCACAACAAGATCAGGCTGTTCTTCGGTAAGGGAAATCCCGGCTTCCGCAAAGCTTTGCCGCAGGGCAGGTACCCCCAGCAGATAGACGCTTTGTCCCGCGCAGTGCGTCTGCAGGTAGTGAATGGTCACATCCCCGGCCGTGAGAATATCCTCCCGGGTGACAGGAATCCCCATGCGGGAAAGGCGCTCCACATATTCCATTGGGCTGCGGCTGGTGTTATTGGTGAAAAACAGCACCCGCCGGCCCTTTTCTTTTGCCGTGGTGATAAACTCGGCGGCGCCGGGCAGCAGCCGGTCGCCCAGATATATGGTGCCATCCAGATCCAGCACAAACAGCCGGATGCGCTCCAGCAGGGCTTTATTTTGCTCCATTTTGGTTCCTCCCACAGGTCTATTGGCCGCAATTTCCTCATAAATATAGCACATCTGCCCCGGCCTGTCCATCAAAGTACGGATTATGGGACTGATAGCCTGCTATGATAAGGACAGAACAAAAAAGATCGCCAGGAGGAACCACCATGACCGACCAGATCATTACCATTACAGGACTGGAATTTACTACGGAGGGCCGCCCCATCGCCCATGGCGCGATAATCCGGGAGGGCGCGGGCACTCTGGAAGAAACCATGAAAGCGGGTGGTGCGCAGATGGGCACCCTACACCCGATGGATGGCTGCCCAATGGGTCGTGTAGAAGCCAAATTTGCCGGACAGGCGGCCGCAGCAGTGTTCTTCGGGGAACGATTTCTGCTGGCGGCCGAGGATGAGCGAAAGTCCGATTGGCTCAGCGCCCTGCGTCGGCTGGTGGCAGCGCTGTAGGACAGTGCGGGAAAGTGAAGTTTATTGTTCTCTTTTGTGCCGTTCAATAAGCAGCAGAATAAACAGAACAAGCCACATCCCCCATGCGATGAGACAGCCAATTCCCGGATACCGGCAATCTATGGCAATCCCAATGAGAAAAGGGATCGACATGTACATCATTCTTTTTCCATATGCTTTACACATGGCGTCTTCGTCATATTTTCGGCGCTCATCCGCGGATCTCATATTGTAACCGGACAAGTAATCGGCTGCTTTTCCGCCGGATTTATAAAACCATATGCCGAATAAAAGCATAATTGCCGCCATGCAAAAATCAAAAATGATATAAAACATCGGCTATTTTCCCCTTTCCTTTTCCAGCTCCGCCTCCAGCACTGTCAGCCGCTGCTCCAGCGCGGCGATCTGTCGGTGGGCCCGGTTCAGCTCCTGCTGGATGGGGTCGGGGATATGTACATGGTCCAGCCGTTCGTTTTCCAGCTTTACATTGCTTACCCGTACCACCCGCGCCGGGACGCCTACGGCGGTGCTGTCGGCATCAATGGAGTGCAGCAGTACGGCGTTGGCGGCGATCTTGCAGTTATCGCCCACCCGCACGGGGCCCAGTACCTTGGCACCGCAGCCCACCATTACATTGCGCCCCAGTGTGGGATGGCGCTTGCCGGTATCCTTGCCGGTGCCGCCCAGGGTAACGCCCTGATACAGCGTGCAGCCATCGCCTACCTCTGCCGTTTCGCCGATGACGATGCCGGAGCCATGATCAATAAAAACATTGTGCCCGATGACGGCGCCGGGGTGGATCTCGATACCGGTAAAAAAACGGGTGAGCTGGCTGACAAGACGCGCCAGGAAAAAGCAGTGGTGCCGGTACAGCCAGTGCGCCGGTCGGTGCCAAAACAGCGCGTGTACGCCGGCGTACATCAGCAGTATTTCAAAGCCGGAACGGGCAGCGGGGTCGCGCTGACGCACCGCCGCTATGTCCTCCCGGATCCGTTTGCACATAAAAAGACCTCCCATGTGGAAGATGAAGCGTTCACTCTATAAAAAAATACCATAATTCGGCCCTTGATGCAAGGGGCGGGCCAAGTAAGCGAAAAATAAAACCCAGTGGCCATCTTATGCCGAGCAGGGCGGAATGGTGCGGAAATGGCTTTGATAAATGCAGGGGGAGAGTATCGGGGCCTGCGGCCGAACCAGCTCTCGGCGGTCTCCATTAAGTTACATTTAATTCCCCATCTCTTGATGGACAAAATCAATAGAATGGTGTATAATGATACAAATCGTTTCATATCGTACTGTGTTAGGCAAAAGGAGGCCCCATGGAGCGCCGGGATAAGATCAATTACTATTTGGATATCGCAGAAGCTGTTACCGGGCGGGGCACCTGCCTGCGCCGTAATTTCGGCGCGGTCATCGTCAAGAATGATACCATCATCTCCACCGGCTATGTGGGCGCCCCCCGCGGCCGTGCCAACTGCAATGAGCTGCATTACTGTACCCGTGAAAAGCTGCAGGTGCCGCGCGGCGAGCGCTATGAGCTGTGCCGCAGCGTCCATGCCGAGCAGAACGCCATCATCAATGCCAGCCGCAGCGAGATGCTGGGTGCCACCCTGTACCTGGTGGGGCTGGAAAACCGCACCGGCGGCTATGTGGAGGCCGCGGCGCCCTGCTCCCTTTGCAAGCGTATGATCATCAATGCCGGCATCGAGCGAGTCATTGTGCGGGATACCCGTGATACCTACCGCACCTTTGAGGTGGATGAGGAATGGGTCGCCCACGATGATTCCATCGAGGGGATCAAGGGCTACTAAACCGGCATAAAGCGGCCGGGAATGGTTCACACTATGGGTAAAACCCATAGGGAGGAGCCAAAACCATGCCGCAGAAAAAAGCATCCACTGCCCCAAAAAATGAGGAGCAGAACCAGCCGGAAGCAAATGAGGAGGAGCGCCGCAGCGAGGCGATCTATCACTCCGGCAGCGTGACCACCGAGGGCGGCCGGCATAAGATCCATTGCTTGACCATTATTGGCCAGATCGAGGGGCACTATATCCTGCCCCCGCAGAACAAGACCACCAAGTACGAGCATGTCATCCCGCAGCTGGTCGCCATCGAGGAGGACCAGAGCATCCGGGGGCTGCTGGTCATCTTGAATACCGTCGGCGGCGATGTGGAGGCAGGCCTGGCCATTGCCGAGCTGCTGAGCGGTATGAAGACCCCCACCGTCTCGCTGGTGCTGGGCGGGGGACATTCCATTGGTGTGCCGTTGGCCGTTTCCACCCGGTACAGCTTCATCGCCCCCACCGCCACCATGACCGTCCACCCCGTGCGGATGAACGGCGTGATGCTGGGCGTTCCGCAGACCCTCTCCTACTTCGATAAAATGCAGGAGCGCATCACAGGCTTCGTCACCGCCAATAGCCGCATCCGGCCCGAAAAATTCCGGGAGCTGATGATGAATAACGGCGAGCTGTTCATGGATATCGGCACGGTGCTGGATGGCGAGGGCGCGGTGCAGGTGGGCCTCATCGATGAACTGGGCGGCTTGCAGAATGCCCTGGGCAAGCTCTATGATCTCATTGATGAGGAGGACGGCAGGAAAAAGCCCCGCCGCGGCCGCCCGCCCAAGGCAAAACTCGACAAGGAGCCGCCTGCAAAGGGGGCCGCAAAGTGATCCACACCATATTGCCGCCGGAAGCGCTGCTGCCCCTGCAGGAGCTGCCCGAAAGTGAGTGGCTGCCCTGCCCGGAGGGCTGGGTGCAGGTGATGACGGATGCGGATGGCCTTCGTACCGTGCAGGGTATTTGTTCCACCGATCCCGCTGCCTATCTCAAGCCGTCGCTGCAGCCCGGCCAAAGCTACCGATCGTAAATAATGCCCTTTTGGGGCATTTACATAGCCACATCAAGAGGAGAAAACCAACATCATGAGCATTCTCAGCGCCATTTTACAGGGGATCCTGCAGGGCCTTACCGAGTTCCTGCCGGTCTCATCCTCCGGCCATCTTTCACTGTATCAGTACTTCACCGGCATCAACTCCGAAAGCAGCGTTACTTTTTCGGTCATGCTGCACCTGGGCACGCTGCTGGCGGTCATCATTGCCTTTTGGCCTACCGTGTGGCAGCTCCTTAAGGAATTCTTCCTGCTGTTTGCCGATCTGTTCCGCGGCCGGCTCTTTAAGCAGCCTGCCACCCCTTACCGCCGCATGCTGTATCTTCTGATCCTTTCCTGCGTACCGCTTTTGCTGGTGCTGCCGCTGCAGGATCTTATCACCTCGGTCAGCGCCGATAACGACATTCTGGTGGAGGGCATCTGCTTCCTCATCACCTCGGCGCTGCTCTTCCTGGCGGACCGCGCCCCCCGTGGTCACCGGGACGCCTCCACCATGAAGGGCAAGCACGCCCTGGCCATCGGTGTGGCGCAGCTCTTTGCCACCCTGCCCGGCATCTCCCGCTCCGGTTCCACCATTTCGGTGGGGCAGCTGTGTGGGCTGGAACGCAGCTACGCTGTATCCTATTCCTTCATTCTGGGCCTGCCTGCAGTGCTGGCGGCCGGCATCCTGGATCTGCACGACGCGGCCACGGCCGGCATCGGCATCGAGTGGGGCACCGCCCTTATCGGCATGGCAGCAGCGCTCATCTTCGGCCTTTTGGCCATCCGCCTAGTCAATTATCTTATCAAGAGCGATAAGTTCCGCATCTTCGCCATCTACACGCTGGTGCTGGGTTCTGTCGTTGTCATCCTGGGCATTGTGGAAAAGATAACCGGCAACGCAGTTCAGGCGTTTATCACCGGTCTTATCCATTAAAATATACTGCGCCTTCCCTATACTACATCTTATGAAAGGACACTGAAAACCATGGATATTGAAATCAGAGCCGAAGCCGTTATGGAGGGCAGAGATTACCTTGCCCTTACCCGCTTTATGACAGGCGGAAAAAATAAAAACAGCGTGATGATGAACATTCTGCTGCTGCTCATCGCCATCGTCGGCGTCTATGCCGATTTTAAGGTAAACCAAAAGCCCACCATTATCACCATTGTGGCGGTTATCGCCGTGCTGGGTGCGTTCCTCCTGCCGGAGCTTTCCGCCCGCCGCTTTATCAAGAACGATAAGACCTTCATCGGCCACACCATGCGCTATGTATTCAATGATAACGGCATCAATGTGCTGGATGAACAGGCCGGTACCACCGCGCTGCACGCCTGGAACAACATCATGAATATGTACGAGACCGCTGAGTATTTCTTCATGTTCCTGGGCAAGCAGAGCGCACTGCTCATCCCCAAGCGTTGCCTCTCCGATGAGGACCTGGCGGATTTCCGGGAGATGCTTACCTTCCAGCTGGGGGACCGGTACGAAAACCGCCTCCAAAAGAAAAAATCCAAATAAAGAGAGTACATATGAAAGCGGCTTTTCCCTTGTCCGGTTTCCGGGCAGGGGATGAGCCGCCGCCCTGCTTTTTGGTGCAGGGAACCAAGGGAAAGGAGAACCACCCCTACTATGGCTACTACCAAAAAATCAACGGCAAAAAAACGCAAACCGGCAGCCAAAAAGCCCACCAAGGCGCAGCTGCAGGCCAAGCGGGAGCTCAATGCGATCATCCTCTTTGCGCTGGGGGTGCTGCTGCTTCTGCTGGCGGCCATCCCCGGCGATAACGCCTGGAATACCGTACATAATGTGCTGCGCGGCCTGATGGGCTGGTGCTGCTATCTTATGGGCCCGCTTATGATGATCGTGGCCGTGCTGCTGACCATGGACCGCACCGCCATCACTCCGGGGCTCAAAAGCGCCAGCGTGGTGCTGATGGTCCTGCTGCTGTGCGGCATCACCCATATCATCGGCGGCAGCGCCGCGGAGGGCACCTTTGCCGAGAGCATCAAGGCTCTGTACCGCGGCGGCACCGCCCTTACCGGGGGCGGCGCATGCGCCATTCTGTTTGGTGTGTACCCGCTGCGCTGGCTGGGCCGCACCGGGGCCCTCATCGTGGATATCCTCCTGTTCTTTGTGTTCTTTATGATCTCCACCGGCACCACCCTCATTGGTCTGTTTAGGGGTGCCGCAAAGCCCGTCAAGAAGCTGGAGGAGGCCTACACCGCCGCGGTAGAGAACCGCCAGGCGGCTGCCGAGGTGGCTGAAGCCGCCCAAAAGAAAAACCGCAGGAACTTCAATATTGATGTGGCGCTGGAAGGAGAAGAAAAATCCCCTGCCGCAGCCCGGAAAGAAGCCCTCACCAAGGAGGGCGAGGCCTCCCGCCGCAAGGTGGAGCGCCTGACCGACGCCATGAAGGTCAGCACCAATACCGGCCGTGCCTACGATTTCGATAGTGAACCGGACAAGCCTGTGGAGTCAACCCCCGCGCCGGAACCCCAGCCGGATTTCCAGCCGGTCGCGCCGCCCGTCGCCAATGCCGCCCCCACCCCCGCCGAGACCTCCATCGAGGATCTCATCACCCGTGCCGTCAGCGGCAGCGCCGTGGTAGGGGAGCCGGCGGCCGAAGCCAAGGACGGCAAGCTGCACTTTGGCGAAACGCCGGAGGAAAAGGCGGCGCAGGCCGCCCAGGAGGTGCTGCTGGAGCCGGTGCCGGAGGAAAAAACCTACACCTTCCCGCCGGTCAACCTGCTGGAAGAGCCCAAGGCCGCCTGCGGCGGCAATACCCAAAAGGAGCTGCGCGCCAATGCCGATCTGCTGGTGGATACGCTGCGCAGCTTCGGGGTCGAGACCCGCATCGTGGATATTTCCCGCGGGCCTGCCGTTACCCGGTATGAATTGCAGCCCTCCGCCGGGGTGAAGATCAGCCGCATCACCAATCTGGCCGATGATATCGCCCTGAACCTTGCCGCCGGCGGCGTGCGCATCGAAGCCCCCATCCCCAATAAAGCCGCCATCGGCATCGAGGTGCCCAATAAGGATATTGCCGCCGTCCCCATCCGGGAGATCATCGACAGCACCGAGTTCACCGGTGCCAAGAGCCGTCTTTCAGTCGCGCTCGGCAAGGATATTTCCGGCCGCATCTGCCTGGCCGATCTGGCCAAAATGCCGCATCTGCTCATTGCCGGTGCTACCGGCAGCGGCAAATCTGTCTGCATCAATTCCATTATCATCAGCCTTTTGTATAAGGCCTCCCCGGAGGAGGTCAAGCTTTTGATGATTGACCCCAAAGTGGTGGAGCTGGGCGGCTATAACGGCATCCCGCACCTGCTGGTGCCGGTCGTTACCGACCCCAAAAAGGCCGCCGGCGCCCTGTGCTGGGCGGTGGGGGAGATGCTGAACCGCTATAAGCTGTTTGCCGCCACCGGCACCCGTGACCTGGAGGGCTATAACCGCCTGGCCGCCGAACGGGAGGAGCTGCACCCCATGCCGCAGATCGTCATTATCATCGATGAGCTGGCCGACCTGATGATGGCCGCCCCCAAGGATGTCGAGGATTACATCTGCCGGCTGGCGCAGATGGCAAGAGCCGCCGGGATGCATCTGGTCATCGCCACCCAGCGTCCCTCCGTCGATGTCATCACCGGGCTGATCAAGGCCAATATCCCCAGCCGCATTTCCTTTGCGGTGTCCTCCCAGATAGACAGCCGCACCATACTGGATATGGGCGGCGCCGAAAAGCTCCTCGGTCGGGGCGATATGCTGTACTACCCCGTGGGCAGCAATAAACCCACCCGGGTGCAGGGCTGCTTTGTTACCGACAGCGAGGTGGAGCGTGTTGTGACCTTCATCAAGCAGGGCGAAACCGGGGAGTACGACGATCAGATCATGACCGAGATCGAGCAGTCCGCCGCCCAGGTGAAGGGCAAGGGCGGCTCCTCCGGGTCGGTTTCCGGCGCCGGGGAGGGCGACCCCGAGGGCGATACCCTGCTGGAGCAGGCCATTGCCGTGGTGGTGGAGGCGGGACTTGCGTCTACATCGCTATTACAGCGGCGGCTGAAGGTGGGCTATGCCCGTGCCGCCCGACTGGTGGACGAGATGGAGGAAAAGGGCATCGTAGGGCCCTTTGAGGGCAGTAAGCCCCGCAAGGTGCTGCTGACCAAAGAGCAGTATTACGAGCGCAAGGCCATGTCCGCTGATTGATCCTGCCCACATAAGAGGAATCCCATGAATACCCTTACCGAAACACTTTTCACCGTGCTGGAGGCGGTGGGCACCGTGGCCTTTGCCGTTTCCGGCACTACCGTGGCCCTGCAAAGAAGATTGGATGTCTTTGGCGTTATGCTTCTGGGGCTGACCACCGCCCTTGGCGGCGGCTGCATCCGGGATCTTTTGCTGGGCCGTCCCCCGCCGGTCATGTTCAGCCAGCCGCTCTATGCCATTGTGGCCATCGCTACCTCGCTTATCGTGTTCCTGCTGGCGTGGTACTGGCGCATCGGCTTTTTTGGCCATATGGTCCTCATCGACCGTGTCAATAACATCTTTGATGCCCTGGGTCTTGGTGTGTTTACCGTCATCGGCGTACGGGCAGGCGTGGCCGCCGGCTATGGCGAAAATGCCTTCCTGTGCGTGTTCCTGGGGCTGCTCACCGGAGTGGGCGGCGGCGTCCTGCGGGATATGATGAGCCGGGAGATCCCCATGGTGCTGTGCCGTCGGGTCTATGCCATCGCCAGCATCATCGGCGGGGCAGCCTATTTTCTGCTGCGCACTCCCCTGCAGGAAAGCACCGCGGCCCTCACCGGCGTCATTCTGGTATTTGCCATCCGTATGCTGGCCACCCACTACCGCTGGAGCCTGCCCCGCATCAGCGAGGACCAGCAAACCGAGCCCAAGAAATGAAGGGAGCAGCTATGAGCTTTCTGCCCATCACAAAAGAAGAAATGACGGCCCGCGGCTGGGAGGCCGCGGACTTTGTCTATGTCACCGGCGATGCCTATGTGGATCACCCCAGCTTTGGCTCGGCCATCATCACCCGCCTGCTGGAAAGCCAGGGCTACCGTGTGGCGGTACTGGCCCAGCCCCGCTTTGATACTCCGGAGGATATGACCCGCTTCGGTCGTCCCCGGCTGGGCTTTCTGGTCTCCGGCGGCAACATCGATTCAATGGTCGCCCACTATACCGCCGCCCGCCGCCTGCGCAGCGAGGATTTCTACTCCCCCGGCTGCCGGGCAGGGCTGCGGCCCGACCGCGCCACCATCGTCTACTGCCGCCTCATTCGCGAGGCCTACGGTGATATCCCCATCGTCATCGGCGGGCTGGAGGCTTCTCTGCGCCGCTTTGCCCACTACGATTACTGGGATGACGCTGTGCGTCCCTCCATTTTGGCGGATTCCGGCGCGGACCTTCTCATCTACGGCATGGGCGAGCACCAGATGACCGAAATTGCCGCCCGCATGGCGGGAGGGGAATCCCCGGCCGCTATGCGGGATATCCGCGGAACCTGCTATCTTTGCCCCCTTTCCGACCCCCTGCCGGAAAACGCCGTCTCCTGCGCCTCCTTCGATAAGGTATCGCAGGATAAAAAGACCTACGCCCGTGCCTGCCGCCTTCAGCTGGAGGAGCAGGACCATGTGACCGGCCGGGCCGTGGTGCAGAAGCACGGGGAGCGGTACCTGGTGCAGAACCCGCCCGCTTTGCCCCTTACCACCGAGGAACTGGACGCTGTGGCGGAGCTGCCCTACGAGCGCTACTATCACCCCATCTATGAGGAAATGGGTGGCGTTCCCGCCATTAAAGAGGTCGAATTTTCCCTTACCCACAACCGCGGCTGCTTTGGCGCCTGCAATTTCTGCTCCATCGCGTTCCATCAGGGGCGCTACATCACCACCCGCAGTCACGCCTCTTTGCTGCGGGAGGCTGAACGCTTTACCCACAATCCCCACTTCAAGGGCTACATCCATGATGTCGGCGGCCCCACCGCCAATTTCCGTGCCCCCTCCTGCGCTAAGCAGGCCACCCACGGCCTGTGCCGGGATAAAAAATGCCTGGCCCCCACCCGCTGCCCGGCCGTCCGGGTGGACCACACCGATTATGTCCAGCTTTTGCGGGAACTGCGGGCCATCCCCGGCGTCAAAAAGGTATTTGTCCGCAGCGGCCTGCGCTACGATTACATGATGGGCGAGGAGGACGATACCTTCCTCACCGAACTGGTGCGCTACCACATCAGCGGGCAGCTTAAAGTAGCGCCGGAGCATTGTAGCGCCCGTGTGCTGGATGAAATGGGCAAGCCCCATATCAATGTCTACGAGGCGTTCCTGCGCCGCTTCCAGCGCATCTGTCAAAAGGAAGGCAAGGAGCTTTATCTCATCCCTTACCTGATGAGCAGCCATCCGGGCAGCACCATGCGGGATGCCGTGGAGTTGGCCCTGTTCCTCAAAAAACACCACCTCCGTCCCCAGCAGGTGCAGGATTTCTACCCCACACCGGGCACCGCCTCCACCTGTATGTTCTATACCGGCATTGATCCTTGGACGATGCAGTCTGTCTTTGTTCCCACCGATCCCTACGAGAAAAAGCTGCAGCGC
>ENA-ORTF01002839-ORTF01002839.1-human-gut-metagenome-genome-assembly--contig:-NODE-2839-length-16286-cov-3.647526_pt1 | contig 16286 bp, 14 predicted proteins | sample MGYA00241908_ERZ509180 | MGnify/ENA primary metagenome ERZ509180 (study PRJEB26280, sample SAMEA2338814) | human gut metagenome | biome: human gut; feature: human-associated habitat; material: faeces... | reverse complement strand
TGATGGGGACGGAATTTCTGCCAAATTGCAGAATAAATCTATCAGTTCGCTTTCTTTTCTTATTTGATTTAAATCCATTTTTATCTCCTGATTGATAATAATTATATTTTAACACATATTATGAAAACTACAAAAACTTAATATATGTTATTTTTCAAATGAAGATTTTTTACTAAAGTAGTTTTCTAAGAAATTCTGTTCATTTTGAAGCTGTTTAGCGGAAGATTCTTCTTCATCATTTATACATATAACGTACGGTTTAAATTTGTCAATTTCTTTTATTATGCTCTTATTGAAATTATTGCCAAAACATAATGAATCTTTTTGGAACTGTCTTGTTAGATACAGCCATACTTGTTTGTAGAGAGGTAAAGTTTTATCAATTTTTGAAACAATTTTGATGACACCTTTACCGGTTGCGCACGCATAAGCAGAATAGATTACGCGTGAAGTGTTATCAAATTGTCTGAATTTAGAAATAGTTGTTTTATATATTTCTGTTTTGAAAATTTCGTTTACTTGTTCAAAGTCGGACTTTCTATAGCTGTCGATTGAGTGATGAGGTTCTCTTTCTATTTTCAAGCCATATTTCCCGTCAATAAGTTTGTATGCGTTTGTAAGATTTCGAAAATAAATATCATTTTTAGCCTGTTCTTGTTTTATATTATGCTTCACCCTGAAAATAGGAAACATTGTATCTGTAAAGAAAAATGACGGTTCTGTATATGTTGTAAAAAACATATCATCATTTGCATATATAAAATATTCTGATAGATTTGGAATTTTATGCAAACAGGTTTCTATTGCACTGGGATTGAATGTTGGCAGTGCTTCCAGCGGCATAATTTCTTTATGATCAACAATTTTTATTTTCGGGTGTTCGGTATTTAGCCATTCGGGTTTTTGGTTATCAGTTACTATAAATATTTTATTCACCCAGGGAGCGTATTTTTCAACAGAGCGCAGAGAGTACCTGAGTTCTTCGTTATTTCTAAATCTACATTTTTTTACAGCCTGAGGATTTATATTTTTACCGTATTCTTTTTCAAAGAATAATCTTTTTTCTTTTATTGCAGGGTCATCGCCGTCTACCCATAGATAAACAAGATCAATTTTTTCTTCCATTTTCTCTTAATTCATTTTAATTTATATCAACAATACTAACACCGTCTCCGCCTTCACCATCCTCTCCCGGCCGGAATTTTGCGACATAAGGAGATGTCGAAAGAAAATCTCTCACCGAATTTTTCAGTGCACCGGTTCCATGTCCATGTATAATCGTAACCGGTGAAAGATTTGCGAGGCTGGCTTTGTCAAGATAGTTTTCTAAATCATCCAGTGCATCTTCCACTCTGTAGCCGCGAAGGTCAAGTCTGTTTGACAGGTTAATTTTTTTATATTCAAATTTTTCAAAGCTAGAAGGTTTCCAGCCTGAGTTTTTGTGTTCAAAAGATTTGTCATAAGGTGCGAGTTTATCTTTTTTCATTTTTGTTTTAAGATTACCCATCTGTACGAGCACATTATTATTTTTATCCGGCAAGGCTAAAAGGATTACTGGCTGGTGAATTTCTTTTAGTATAAGTTTGTCGTTAAGTTTTACGTCTGCCCAGTTGATTTCTTCGTAACGGTTTTTATCTTCGTGTTCTGATAGTTTTTCGCGGAAGCCCTGTTCAAGTTTTGCAAGTCTTGCGTATGAGCGGCGGGCAATTTTTTCTGATTTTTCACGCCTTAGTTCATCCAGAATCTCTTTGATTTCGGCTTTCACTGCAAGAAGTTCATAATCAAACTTATCTTTTATCCTCTTAATAGTTTTCTTTTTGTCTTTTTTGACAGCAGAAAGATTTTCTTCGTATTCTTTTTTTATTTGTTCGGAATCTTCTTTCAGTTCTTCTGCTTCTTTCAGGTTTTCAGACAGCTTCTGCTGGGTTTCCTGTAATTTTTCAACGGCAATTATTGATTGGTCTTTTCCAGAATTTAAAAGCTCTTTTGCTTTATCTGTTATGGATTTATCAAGTCCAAGGTTTGCTGAGATTGATATTGCATTGCTCAGACCCGGAATTCCTATCAACAATTTATAAGTCGGTTTAAGTGATTGGGTGTCAAATTCAACTGAAGCATTTTTAAAATATGGATTATTATATTCAAGTGTTTTTAATTCTCCGTAGTGGGTTGTAACGGTTGAGTAAACTCCTTTCTGTGCAAGATTTTCAAGAATGGATTTTGCAAGAACTGCGCCTTCCTGCGGGTCTGTACCCGCACAAATTTCATCGAGGAGAACAAATGTTTCGTTGTCGCTTAAGTTTACAATTTCTATAATATTTGTCATATGTGATGAAAATGTAGAAAGGCTTTGCAGAATATTTTGCGCATCACCTATATCAGAAAAAACTTTTTTAAAAGGATAGACTTTTGCCATTGTGCATGGAAGAAACATCCCTGCTTTTGCCATAAGAATAAAAAGTCCGATTGTTTTTATTGTAACTGTTTTTCCTCCGGTGTTTGAGCCTGTAATAATTACAGATTTATAATCTTTGCCAATTTCAAAGTTATTTGTAACAATATTTTCTATTGTTCCGATAAGAAGCGGATGCCGCATATTCTCTATGCTAATAACTTTTTCCCGGCTAATCTCGGGTTCAGAGGCTTCTGTTTTTACTGCATATCTAGCTTTAGCAAAATGAAAATCAATTCTTGCAAGTATTTCTTCGCTTTGTTTTATTTCTTTCATTTCAAATTTAACAAGACCTGTGAGCTCTGCAAGAATTTTTACATATTCAGAATTAATTTCTGATTGAATTTCACGTATTCTGTTATTCAGCGGTACAATGCTTTCCGGTTCAATATAGAAGGTTTTGTTTGTTGCTGAAACATCATGCACGATACCTTTAATTTTATTTTTGCTTGGAGCTTTCACCTGAAATACAATTCTTTCATCTCGGGTTGTGTAAATTGTTTCCTGCAGGTGTTTTGTAAAATCAGCAGAACTTAAAAGTTCGCTAACTTTATTTTTAATATTTTTTTCTGTATCTTTTAATGCCGTAAAAAGACGCTTCAATTCCTGAGTCGCGTCTTTTTTTATTCTCAGTTCATCATCAAAGGTTGAGAATATTTTATCTTCCAGTTCTTTATTGGAAACTAAACAGGATGCCAAACCTTTTAGTAATATTTCACCGTTATCGTTAAGAAAGTTTTTTACAAGTCTTGAAGAACGCATTGTTTTTGCAATGTCAACAAGCTCTTCTTCTGATAGGTAACTTGCTGATGCACTGTTTTGAATTCTCGTAATATCTGCTACAAATTCTACAGGAATTTCCGCCGGCATATCTAATATTTTTTTTGCTTCTTTTGTAAATTGTATTTCCTGCAAAATTGTTCTATATTCATTGTGCGGTTGGAGGTTTAGGCAAAGCTGTCTGCTCTGCATTGTTTTTGTAAAACCTGCAAGTTTCTCCAGTACTTTATCAAATTCTAATGACTTTAAACTTTTTGATACAATATCCATAGTCTAATTTTACTATAAACATAATATAGGTTATCGGTATGTTCATTTCTTTCTCTTTTATTGCGAGTAAAAGAGAAAGAAATGAACCAAATAAAGAGAAAAACGCGAAGCTCACAGCATCGCAAAGCGATGCAAAAATAAAATGGTTGTCGTTAAATGCTAACGCATTTAACCATTCTAGCCTCACTATCGCACTTCGTGCACGTTCGGCAACCGCCTGTCGGTCGGTTTGAATGCGAGCGTGTGCGAAGCACGATAGCGAGCAAAGAGGTGAAAAGCTAAAGCTTTTCACGAACAGCAATTTGATCTTGCAATGCCAGAATGGCATTGCTGGCATATTAGCGAGTTTTTCTTTTTCGGTTCACTTTTTCTTTTTGCTTCGCAACAAAAAGAAAAAGTGAATGGTACTGATAACCTATATTATGTAAAATTTTAAAAATCTTGCGTAGATAATATGTTTAAAGTAAAATGTTAATAGCAATAAATAAATAAGAAGGGGATATAAGATGGCTATAGAAAGACAAAGAGTTATAGAACAGGATAAAATGCAGAGAAGACATAATTTTGATCCTGTAGAAAGTAATTTGACAGAAGAGCAGGTTAAGCTTGAAGCTTCAAGGTGTTTAAACTGTAAAAATCCCAGATGCGTTCAGGGTTGTCCTGTAAATATTCAAATCCCGCAGTTTATTCAGGCTATAAAAGAAAATAATTTGGAAAAAGCCGGTGAAATCATCAGAGAAACAAGCATGCTTCCATCTGTTTGCGGGCGTGTATGTCCTCAGGAAAGACAGTGCGAAGGCAACTGTGTTCTTGGAATTAAAGGCTTGCCGGTTGCAATTGGTGCTCTTGAAAGATATGTGGGCGATAATACAAAAGCTGATATGCCTGAAATTAAATCATCAGGCAAAAAAGTTGCAGTTGTCGGTTCCGGTTGTGCCGGTATTACTGCCGCAGCTGATTTGAGAAAAGAAGGTCATGAAGTTGTTGTATTTGAAGCACTTCACAAACTCGGCGGGGTTTTAAGATACGGCATTCCTCCGTTCAGACTTCCAAGAACTGTTCTTGACAGAGAAATTACTAACCTTAAACAAATGGGTGTTAAATTCCATACTAATGTTATTGTTGGTAAATCAATTACATTAAAACAATTAAAAGATGACGGATTTGATGCAATCTTCATCTGTTCAGGTGCAGGGCTCCCTAAGATGCTTCATGTTCCTGGTGAAAATCTTAACGGCGTATTCTCAGCAAACGAATTTTTGACACGTGTAAACCTGATGCACGCAGGTCAGCCTGACAGCCCTACTCCTTTAAAAGTAGGCAAGAAAGCTGCAATCTTCGGCGGTGGAAATGTTGCCATGGATGCTGCAAGAACTGCTGTAAGAGTAGGCTTTGAAGAAGTTTATATTATATACAGACGTACAGAAAAAGAACTTCCTGCTCGCTTGGAAGAAATCCGCCATGCTAAAGAAGAAGGTGTTGTATTTAAATTTTTGTACGCACCAAAAGAAATTATTGGGGAAGATGGTTATGTTAAAGCTGTTGACCTTGAGGTTATGGAGCTTGGCGAACCTGATGAAAGCGGCAGACGTAAACCTGTTGCAACCGGCAAAATTGAAAGAATGGAGCTTGATACTGTAATTGTAGCTTTAGGTACTGGTCCAAACCCTATTATCCAGCGTTCAGCAGAAGCCGAAGGGTTGGAAATTATAACAGACAAACGCGGATATATTACTGTTGACGGCGAAACAAGATGTACAAATATTCCTACTGTTTATGCCGGCGGTGACGTTGCTCCTGTTGGAGAATCCAATGCTATTAACGCTATGGGTGCAGGTAAAAAAGCAGCTAAAGCTATTAACGAATTGTTAAAATAGTCAAAAGAAAGTTGTGAACATATGAATTGTTCATTTTATACAAAACTGTTATGTTTGGCAATGTCAGCTTATATGCTGGCATTGCCCGCATTTTCTTTTGAACTTGATATGTCTGTTGATGAGGAGATTAGAAAAAACTATAATCCTTCACAACTGGAGCTTGATACGTTGCCTCCTGTTCCTGGTGTTCCTGCCTCAACTCCTCACCCCCCTAAGAAAACAACTGCACCGGTATCTTCCTCAACAGATAATAAACCTCCAAAATCACTTCCGGTCGGGGAAACTTCTTCAAGAGTCGGAAGAGTTCAGAAGACTCTCCCGAAAACAGATGCAGCGTCCGAAAGCTTTACTGCTATTAAAATCAAAAAAGGTACTAAGTTTAAAGTAGTTTCTAAAACAAAAGTGTCTGACTGGTCACAGTCTGGCGCAAGAATAAGATTTGTTTCTCTTGCTCCCGTAACGCAGCGGTATGTCACAATTCCTCAGGGTACAATCTTTAAAGCTGTTGTAGTGGATTCCCACCCTCCGCAGGGTACCGGCAACGGTGGTTTAATTGTTATAAAAGCTGATCAGATGATTTTCAGAGGTGCAACTTATTATATTAATGCAAAAATTACCAAGGCTAACAGCAAAAAGATTTTCTTTAATAACATAAAAGGTAAACGCGGTTATCTTAAAGGCATTGCAAAATCTATTCAGCCAGGAAGCCGCTTTTATAAAAAGGCTATGCGTGGCACTTCAAAACTTGCACAGAATAAGTGGACATTAATTCTAACTCCATTTCCTGCTGTTGCCGGGGTTGTTGTTTATGGTGTAAATATTATCGGCTCTCCGCTGTTTGCAATGTTTTCAAAGGGAGGACATATTACAATTCCTGCAGGGGTTCAATATGAGATTAAGCTGCTGGATGATGTTTATATGTATTAATATCCCTGCATTGCTCTCTCTGCTGCTTCATAACGTTTCTGTCTTGCCTGCTGTACAGCATTGATAGTTTTTTCTTTTTGTATTTCCTGAGTGATGTTTTCTTTAGTAATAGTATGTTCATTGACAAACTGGTAGCTTAATGAATATATAAAAACTATTATTACAAGAAAAATCAATCTTACCATACAAAATCTCCAAATTTATTCTTTTATAATTAATTATAACATATTTATATCTAATTTTCCATCTTTAAATTTATCTTTAATATAAGTGAATGATTTATTGTTACAGTATTGTTTAAAATGCGGATTTCGATTATAATATTATCCGTAAAAATTTCACATTTAATGAAGGGAGATACTATGATTAACAAGTTGACTGCTCCAAAAACACTGCTTGCTTCTTTAGCAGCGTTGTTCTTGGGTGTTGTTCCTGCTTTTGCAGGAGAAGCTGATTTGGTAGTTCCAAGTATCAAAACAATCAGCCCTCATAGTTATAACCTGCTTTTAATCGGTATGGTTATTTCTGTTATCGGCTTGATATTTGGTTTTATCGAATTTTTACGTATTAAAAAATTAGATGTCCACAAAGCTATGGCTGAAGTTGGAAACACTATTTTTGAAACATGTAAAACTTATCTTATACAACAAGGTAAATTTTTGCTTGTTTTAGAAGTTCTTATTGCGCTGTGTATTGCATTTTATTTTGGATACCTTCAGCATATGGGACTTAAAGGTGTATTGACAATTCTTGCATGGTCAGTAATTGGTATTCTTGGTTCTTATGCTGTTGCATGGTTTGGAATCAGAATGAATACTCTTGCTAATGCAAGAACTGCTTTTGTTTCTTTAAAAGGAAACCCTTTAAATATCTTAAATATTCCGTTAAAGGCCGGTATGAGTATCGGTGTTTTGCTTGTATCTGTTGAGCTAATTCTGATGCTTACAATACTTTTGTTTGTACCTGGACATCTGGCAGGTGCATGCTTCATCGGCTTTGCTATCGGTGAATCTTTAGGTGCTTCTGCTCTTCGTGTAGCAGGCGGTATCTTTACTAAAATTGCCGACATCGGCTCAGACTTAATGAAAATTCAGTTTGGTATTAAAGAAGATGATCCTCGTAACCCTGGTGTAATTGCAGATTGTACTGGTGATAATGCGGGTGATTCTGTAGGTCCTACTGCTGACGGTTTTGAAACTTACGGTGTAACAGGTGTTGCGCTTGTTTCATTTATTCTTCTGGCCGTTTTAGGTCAGGAAAATCAGGTTCAGCTTTTGACATGGATTTTTGTTATGAGATTCTTAATGATTGTTACTTCAGTTGTTGCATACTGGATTAACAATATCGCAGATAGAATTTATGCTAAAAAAGCAGCTAAATTTGATTTTGAACAACCTTTAACTAACCTTGTATGGTTGACTTCTATTTTATCAATATTGATGACATTCGGCGTAAGCCACTGGCTGTTATCACCTTTAGGCGGAAATTTATGGCTTGTACTTTCAATAATTATTTCATGCGGAACTCTTGGAGCTGCATTAATTCCTGAATTTACAAAAATATTTACTTCACCTAAAGCAAAACACACTGCTGAAGTTGTTACAGCTTCTAAAGAAGGCGGTGCGTCACTTACAATCCTTTCCGGTATTGTTGCAGGTAACTTCAGCGCATTCTGGATTGGTATGGTAATCGTATTGTTAATGGCTCTTGCTTATGTTGCAAGTATTCATATTCCGGCAAGTGTTATGATTTATCCGTCTGTATTTGCATTCGGTCTTGTAGCATTCGGCTTTTTGGGTATGGGTCCTGTTACAATTGCTGTTGACAGCTATGGTCCGGTTACTGATAATGCCCAATCAGTTTATGAATTATCTTTAATAGAAGAAATTCCTAACGTGTCAGAAGAAATCGAAAAAGAATACGGTTTCAAACCTGATTTTGAAAATGCTAAACAGTACCTTGAAGAAAACGATGGTGCAGGTAATACTTTCAAAGCAACTTCAAAGCCTGTTTTGATTGGTACTGCGGTTGTTGGTGCAACTACAATGATTTTCTCATTGATTCTTGTAATCCAGAATACTCTTGGTATCAGACCGGAAGACATTTTAAATATGTTAAATCCTTACACATTGCTTGGTTTATTAACCGGTGGTGCCGTAATTTACTGGTTCAGCGGAGCTTCTATGCAGGCTGTTACAACAGGTGCATACAGAGCTGTTGAATACATTAAAGAAAATATCAAGCTTGGTGATTCAGATTCTAAGAGCGCTAATGTTGCAAATTCAAAAGAAGTTGTAAAAATTTGTACACAATATGCACAAAAAGGTATGGTAAATATCTTTGTTGCATTGTTTGCATTTGCGCTTTCACTTGCATGTCTTTCAGCTCCGGCTCATGGGGCTAATGCTCCTGTAGCTTTCTTTGTAAGCTATTTGATTGCAATTGCAGTATTTGGGCTCTTCCAGGCTGTATTTATGGCAAATGCCGGCGGATGCTGGGATAACGCAAAGAAAATCGTAGAAGTTGATATGAAGGAAAAAGGCACTCCGCTTCACGATGCAACAGTTGTGGGCGATACTGTGGGTGATCCGTTCAAAGATACTTCATCAGTTGCTATGAACCCGATTATTAAATTCACAACTTTATTCGGGCTTCTCGCAATGGAGATTGCTTTGAGTGAATCTTTCAGAGATATTGCTCCTATTGTAGGTGCAGTATTGTTTATCGTTGCATTGATTTTCGTAATTCGTTCATTCTATGCAATGAGAATACCTTCAAATAAATAGGGAAATGAGTATTATCTCATAAAAAGAAAGCGCTCCGTTAGAAATAGCGGGGTGCTTTTATTAACGTTTGTAAATTTTTTTGCAGCTTCTGAAATCAGGCGTTATAAAAATACTTTTTATTGGTATGTAACTAATATAAGAGGAGATTTGTTATGACAAAGATTGATGGATTTAACGGTGATTTTCATAAAGGCGGACAAGGTCAGGCTGCGAAAGCAAGTGGAGAACACAAAGCTGCAAATTCTTTGTTTGGCAAAGATACTTTCGGAGATATTGATAATAAGATGAGTTTGTTTGCTAATGCCCAGTTTAATAAAAATCTTAAACCTGACGGCGGAGGTCGTGATTTTGGTTTCTTTGATAATTTGAGAACATAATAAATAAAAAGCTCCTTCCTGATTGAAGGGGCTTTTTATTTACGCAATATATGTTATAATAAATATATAGCAGGCGTATCCCTTTTCAATTCTATAACGGAGCCAGTGGCGCGACACTACTGCGGTAAACGGCAATACTAACAGATATAATGAGCAGGAGAAGGGCTGCGAAAATAAATATTTCTACTCAAACAAAAGCAGCTAACAATAAGTATAAAACCTTTTTCGGACACGCGAGCTGCTCCTGCTATCGCCTCAAAAACTTTTATATTTAATTGTAAAATAGAAAAAGCAGCAGTACAACTAAAATGGAGGTTAAATATGCAAAACACAGTGATAGCAAGGAATTTCGGGGGGGGGGCAACCTAATCTTAGTGACATACCTGCAAAAGAACTGTTAACAAGTCAGCCAAAAGATGAATGTGGCTGATTTTTTAGTGAATATACGATTGATAAGTATAAGTTAAATATTGAAAAAGTATAAGCTATAACGCATAATAAGAATAAAGAAAGGAAATCGCAGGTATGAAAAAAGGGTTCACTCTTGCAGAGGTATTGATTACTCTTGGTATTATTGGTATTGTCGCATCTATGACATTACCGGCTATTGTTCAAAAGTATGATGAGCAAGCTAATCTGGTTAGATTAAAAAGAACTTTTAATGTATTAAGTAATGCACTGGTTGCCGCAAGAGCTGAAAACGGTGACCCGAATAATTGGACATTTGAAGGTGCGGAAGAGGAATATAATCCTGATGCGGCAAGAAACACTCTTGATACTTGTATTAATAAATATATTCTTCCATATCTTGCCAAGGGCTATACTTTCAGACATTTGACCACGTTAAGTGATGCTGGTTATAAAACTTCTATTTATAAAGCAAATGGTACGGAATACAAAAAACTGAATAATCAATATTCTATATTAAGACTAAATGATGGAACCCATGTGATTTTTGGATATTCAGGTCATGCAGGAAGCGGTATTGGAAGCAGTGACAAGGATACTTTATATCTTGGAGCAATAAGTTTCGTTATTGATGTAAACGGACCAAAGTTGCCAAATCGTTTAGGTAAAGATATTTTCTTATGTAAATTTCCTTTGCTGGGTAATGCTTCTCTCATTTTTGATCAACGTTTTGAATTCCGTTATGTTGGTTCGACCTTTATCGGTTATCGTATTCTTACAGAATCAAGGGATGAACTGTTTGAAAATTGTAAGACTGTAGGTGAATATTGCGGTGCATTAATTCAATATGACAGCTGGCAAATAAAAGATGATTATCCATGGTAGTTTGTTTATGTTAAACTTATAATATAGAATTTTGAAATAGAGGAAAATGTATGAGTTTAACAGTATATTTAGGGATAGACGTTGGTTCTGTTACGACAAAGCTTGCACTCGTTGATGAAAACGGCAAGTATGTAGACAGTTACATGCTCAGAACCGCAGGTAAGCCGGTGCTTGCTGTACAGAACGGTCTTAAAGAATTATATAAAAAGAAATTAACAGACTATAACGTTATGGGTGTTGGAACAACCGGCTCAGGACGTAATCTTGCCGGAGCTCTGGTTGGTGCTGATATTATAAAAAATGAAATCACCGCCCATGCCGTTGCCGCAAGTATAAACGTTCCGGGAGTACAGACTATTCTTGAGATAGGCGGTCAGGACAGCAAAATCATTATTCTTCGTGACGGTATTGTGACAGATTTTGCAATGAATACTGTATGTGCAGCCGGTACAGGAAGTTTTTTGGATCAACAGGCAAACAGGTTAAATGTTCCTATTGAAATTTTTGGTGAAACTGCTTTAAAATCAACCAATCCGGCTCGTATCGCCGGAAGATGCGGTGTGTTTGCGGAAAGTGATTTAATCCATAAACAACAGCTCGGGTATCCTGTAGAAGATTTGTTGTACGGGCTTTGTCAGGCGCTTGTAAGAAACTATCTTTCTAACCTTGCGCTTGGTAAAGAACTTTTACCTATAATAACTTTCCAGGGCGGAGTTGCTACAAATTCAGGTATGGTTAAAGCTTTTGAAGAAGCCTTAGGTACAAAAATTGTAGTTCCTGATAACCATCAGACAATGGGGGCAATCGGTGCAGCGCTTCTTGCAATGGAAAATCACCAGTATACTGAAGCTGAAACTAAATTCAAAGGCTGGCAGGTGGGTGATATGCACTTCCATTCAATTACTTGCGACTGTAACGGCTGTTCTAACAACTGTGAGGTTATTACTATTCTTGAAGGAGCTGATGAGGTTCCTCATTATACAAATATAAAAGATATTAAAGGCAATATTATCGCACGCTGGGGCGGAACCTGCGGTAGATGGGATATTTCATAGATTATATTAATAAATAAGCAGGATTTTATTTAAATCCTGCTTATTTATTTTATTTCATTTTAAAGTCATCTCTGTCAACTTTATTAAATAAATCTTCAAAAGATCCGTACACTGAGGTTGATTTTTCATTTTTCATTTTCAGTATAACTTTGTCATTTTCTGTATAAGCTGTGCCTGCATAATCTCCGTTAATATCAAATCCATATATTACAGTTTTGGTTTTGCCGTCAGAGGAGGTAACAGTATACTTTTTAGGCTGCATATTTAAATAGTATTCAGTATCAATTGTTTTCATTGTTTTATCTGCATAATACATATCAGTATTACGTCTGAACACGAGTGGTATGCCTGCATTATTTTTTTCTAGTGTTAATATGTCGGATTTGTATAATTTTAAGTTTTTGTCTTTATCAAATAATAAGAACTCTTTTATCTCTCTTCCATCATCTTTTGTGCCTTTATATTTTAATTTTATATCTCCATTTGGAAGTGTTTTTGTTTCCTCAAGAGGTATTTCGTAATCAGATAAAAGATTATCAAAGGATGTTTTTGCTCTTTCAACAATTTTATCAAACGGCGTTAATGCTTTTGTATCTTCAGGCTTTATAGAAAGTTTTTGTTCTATATTTTGAATAGTTTTGTTAGCCGCGTTTTTATTTTTTGTTATATAATAGGCTGCTAATACCCCGCCTGCAAGCAGCACCCCGCCGAGAACTGCTTTTGCCGTTGTTGAGATATTTTTTTGTGTATCTGAATTTTTTTGTTTTATTTTATTTGTATTCTCTGTAAAATATGTATTGTAAACAGCACCAATTTTCATATGAAATATTAATTCCTTTAACGTTATCATACGTTTGTAATAATTTATTTTTGTTTAATTACTGGAAAATTTTTACAATTTGTAATAATTACTTTAATTGAGTAAATTTTTCCTTGTAATACATCTTTATATTTATAGAATACTTACGAGGATTTATTTTCGAATTTGGGGCTTAGCAGTGCAGACTGCAAAAAGATTAACTTGTCAACATGGACTAAGGTAATGACACTTGTCGACCAAAATAATCAACAAAATAAGGCTGAAGGTAAAGATAGTATATTTACAGGCGGTAATAATGTTAATAATATAAATAATAAAGCTTCATGGAAAACTGACTTTCAGGTAAAACCTAATCAACAGTTGAATTTTGATGAAGGTATATGGAGCAAAATTAAAGAACTTTTAACAGGCAAGCCTCAGGAAGTAAAGAAAGATGAACCTACACAGCAGAATACTCCAAAACCTGAAGTTAGTTCCCCTTCTGTAAGCGCTCCCGAAGCTGCTAAGCCTGTTGCTGTGACAACAAAAGTTGAAACTCCTGCCCCAGCGCAGCCTGTTCCTTCAGCACAACAGGTAGAGGAAACAGGAGAAGCCCAGCTTTTACAGAAGGGAAAAGAAATGGCTGAAACTTTTAAAGCAATGCCAAATCTTGATGATGGTAATTTAATTAACGAAGATGTTGAGCTCCAGATTACAGACGATAACTGGAGGGCATTAGCTGGTAAAAAAGATAAAACAGATGCGGAAAAACAACAACTTGATACCCAATATAAGACAAATATTAAAACCTTAGGCAAAGCATACACAACATATATAGATAAAACTTACGGCAACGGTGATGGTGTTTTAAGCCAGGATGAATATACAAAATTTGAAGAAACAATGAAACCGGAAATTCTCAAAGATGATCCTGAAGCCGCTCAGTTACCATCAAATGCGTTTAAACATCTTGATTTAAATAAGGACGGAAGTATTGATCATGAAGAAATATCTTCATACCTTCATGCAATAGATTTCGGTACCGAAGAAGGCAAGTCTAACGGATTAAACGGTAAAATCAGTGCATATGATTTTATGTCAAACTCCATTGCGTTAGGAAAATCTGAAAAGAATATGATTGACCAAAAGCTGGCATATACATATAATGCTTTGTTTGGCAAGAAGCCTGTTGAATAGAGTTCGTTTTGTGATATTATTTTGGTATGAACAACCTGAGCTCATCCGTAGATGATTTACGCAAGAAATATCGTGAAATTTTTGAAAAATCTGTAGAAGAAATTCAAACACGTGTTGATGAAATCAAACCTGACAATTTGTCAGGCGACGTCTTTGACTGTTATGATGCAGGTAGTAAAGGCAGACAATGGCAGCGGCAGGTGCTTTATATGCTTGAAAATGATATTTCAAAAGAGATTTATCGTAAATTTCAAGAAATTCTTGCTTATAGAAATAATTTTAGCTGTGTTGGCTGTGCAACCTGTTGTAATCTTGCCTGTAGCGAATTTTCTCCCGAAGAGCTCAAGCAAAAGGCAGAGCAGGGAGATAATTTTGCCTCACAGTTTTTGAGCGTGTTTATACCTTATAAATCAAAGGAAGAAGCTAGGAAGGTTTATCCGGAATATATAGCAATGCTTGATGAAGCAAAGGAAGATAAGGTTTATTTTTATCATTGTCCAAAATTAACAGCCGACAAGCGGTGCTCTGATTATGAGAACCGCCCTCAAATATGCCGAGACTTCCCTGATAATCCGCTGAGCATTCTTCCAAAAGCGTGCGGATATAAGAAATGGAAAGAAGAAGTTGAACCTGTTACACTTATGCTTCATTCCATGGTAGAAATTATTGAGTATTATATTGATAAGATTAAATTAAGTTTAAGGTAAAAGGGATTGTATGAAAATTTTATCAGGTCTTAGCCTAAAGGAAATAGAAGAAATAACTGATGAGTTAAAAGCGTCAAAATTCAGAGCGCGGCAAATTCATAACTGGATTTACATAAAATCTGTTAAAGATATTGATGATATGACTGATTTGTCTGTAAAATTCAGGGAAGAATTAAAAAAAGCTGCATGCGTTTCGGATGTGAAAATTAAAGTTAAACAGGTTAGTTCAGACGGAACAATAAAATATCTTCTTGAATATCCTGATGGTGAGTGTGTTGAAACTGTTCTTATGCGTTTTGACAACAGAGCCAACCTTACGGCATGTGTAAGCTCACAGGTCGGGTGTGCAGTTAATTGCTCGTTCTGTGCAACCGGAAAGCGTGGCTTTATTAGAAATCTGTCTTATAAAGAAATTATTGAGCAGGTTCTAACAATTCAGCGAGATACAGGCTTAAAAGTAACAAACGTAGTTTTTATGGGGCAGGGAGAGCCGCTGTTAAACCTTGATAATGTTTTAAAGGCTATGGAAATCTTCAATGAAAACTTTCAAATAGGCGCACGCAGGCTTACTGTTTCTACCAGCGGAATAATACCGCAGATAAATAAACTGGCTGAACTTGATATGCAGTCAACTTTAGCAGTTTCTCTGCATGCTCCAAATCATGATATTCGCAGCCGTCTTATGAAAATTGAAAATAAATATAACATGGATGACTTGCACAGAGCTCTGAAAAATTATGTAGATAAGACCGGCAGAAGAATTACAATTGAATATCTGCTGATAAAAGATCTGAATGATACTGTTCAGGCTGCAAAAGAACTTGCGCATTATCTTCAGGATATAAAGTGTAATATAAATTTAATTCCTTATAATCCGACCGCAGAGAATGATTACCAGCGGCCGTCTAACAATTCTGTTATGAAATTTAAATATCTCCTGGAACATTCCGGCAAAAAGGTTACCGTCCGTCTTGAGCGCGGAGCTGATATTGATGCGGCCTGCGGTCAGTTAAAAGGGAAGGTTAATAGTTAATATCTGACCTTGAATGGGTAGTCTTCAGGGATTATCCAGTTATTTAGCTGGATAATAGCTGTACAGTATTTGGCACCATCTCTTGCTTTTGTATTGCAGCCTATTCTTGAATCATTTAAGAGTGTATTTCGGTTTCCGTCCCAACCCACTTTTACAGGTTCAAGCCCTTTGTTGTAAAGGTATTTCCAACCTGTGCTGCTGTCTATCGGATAGTATTCAAATTGAAACTTACAAATTCCATATCCATCTTGAGGGCATTTATCGGGATGCCCGGTGAAAAATACGATTTCTCTTGAAGTTAAAACAGTATCATCGTTTCCAAATTGAAAACTGGAGCCATCGCTTAAATAATATCTTAGCACTCCGTTTGTTTTAATAATTTTTTTTATAACTATAAGATTTGAAAAATATTTTTGAAACCATTTGTCAATTTGAGCAGATGACATTATTGGATTGCCTTCTTCGTCCAGATCAACCCCTGCTACATCACTATACCAGTACTGTCGGTCGCCGTATTCTGCTTCTGCCAGCTGTATAGCCTCGTTAAAGGTTGTATAAAATTTTTTTAATCTTGTTGCTACTACTTTATTTGTGTGATTTTGAATAAGCGCCGGCAACGTCATAGCAGCCACAACACCAATGATACCAAGAGTAATTAAAACTTCCGCTAGCGTGAATGCGGATCTGGATAATCCTGAAGCGTGAAAAAGCCCGCCGGCACTATCTAAGCCCC